>Ga0138256_10009493_pt1 | contig 10202 bp, 9 predicted proteins | sample KNB2016incub_MG_FD_105486 | JGI IMG/M metagenome (GOLD analysis project Ga0138256, IMG submission 105486) | Active sludge microbial communities from wastewater in Klosterneuburg, Austria - KNB2014incub_MG | ecosystem: Engineered > WWTP > Activated sludge > Unclassified | place: Austria... | reverse complement strand
GCTTCTCGATCAGGGTCCAGTCCTCACGGGAAATCCCGTCGGTCACAGCCTGCATGTTTCGGCCGAGATCCTTCATGACTTTCTGCAGCATCAGCGGCTCGGCCGCCTGCAGGCCGTTTGCGCCCATCCCGAGGCAGGCTGCCACACCGTAACTGAACAACAGGGAATGCGATTTCTTCATGTCACGCCATCCTTTTCTGGAAACGAAGCGAACTGAACGTCATCAACACAACCCCCAGCACCGCCAGGGCGGCAAACTGGGGCCACAGGATTTCCCAACCGCTCCCCTTGAGGAAGATGTCGCGGATGATCACCAGGAAATAGCGCAAAGGGTTGAGATAGGTGAGCCACTGCGCGGGCTCTGGCATGTTCGAAATCGGGAACATGAAGCCGGAGAGCAGAACGGCGGGCAGATAGAAGAAAAACGACGACATCAGCGCCTGCTGCTGCGTCTGCGAGATGGTCGAGATGAACAGGCCGATGCCGATCGTGGACATCAGATAAAGGCCGGCGCCGAAAAGCAGCAGCCACAAGCTGCCGTGGATCGGCACATGGAACCAGTTGACCCCGATGGCAGTAACCACCAGTACATCGACAAAGCAGATCAGCACGAACGGCAATGTTTTGCCGAGGATCAGTTCGAGGGGGCGGATCGGCGTGACCATCAGCTGCTCCATGGTGCCGATCTCCCGCTCCCTCACGATTGCCATGGCGGTGAGCAGCAGCGAGATGAGCAGCAGCACCACGGCAATCACACCCGGGACATTGAAGTAGCGGCTCTTCAGATCAGGATTGAACCAGGCACGGGTACGAAGCTCGACCGGAGCACCGGGGATTTCGGCTGCCGTTCCCGGATCGGCATAATTGCCCTGCACTCTGGAGAATTCCAGCGTGATTCTCTGGGCGTAGTCCATGGCCACCGTGCCGGTGTTGGAATCGGTCCCATCCACGATGGTCTGGATGACGGCCTGGCGACCGGAACGGAGATCGTCGGCGAAGCCGGGGTTGATCTGAATGCCGATGACGGCCTTGCCGCGGTCAAGCAGCTCCCCCAACCTCTCGGGCCGATCCGTATGTTCAATGACCGTGAAGTAGCCTGAACCGGTGAAGCGTTCGATCAGGGCTCGGCTTTGCGGGCTCTTGTCGAGGTCGCTTACCGCCGTCTTGATGTGGTCGACATCGGTGGTGACCGCATAGCCGAACATGATCAACTGGATCACCGGCATCACAAAGATCAGGGCCTTCATGCGCGGATCGCGCAGCACCTGGATGAACTCCTTGACCAGCATGCGATAGATTCTTTCCCACATAATCCGTACCCTCAGCTCAGTTTCTTCCTGAACTTGCCGAGCGCCACCGAAAACACCACCACGGCAAACAGGCCAAGGAACAGCAGGTCATCCGCGACGAAGCTGGGCGGGCTGGCCTTGAGAAAGATGTTCTTGAGGACCTCGACGAAATAGCGCGCCTGCACCACGTGCGTGACGGCCTGCAGGAAGCGCGGCATGTTGTCGATGGAATACAGAAAGCCCGAGAGCAGGAAGGCCGGCAGGAAGGTCACCACCATGGCCAGCTGGCTCGCGACCAGCTGCGACTTGGCGATGGTGGATACCATGATGCCGAGGCTGAGGCCGCCCACCAGGAACATGGCGGTGACGCCTAGCAGAAAGGCAAAGCTGCCCCGCAGAGGTACGCCAAAGACCCACACACCCATCGCCACCGAGAAGAGCACGTCGGCGACACCGATCAGGAAATACGGCGCCATCTTGCCCAGGAAGAGCTCGATCGGCTGCACCGGCGTTGCGATCAGCTGCTCCATGGTGCCGCTCTCCCATTCCCGTGAAACGGTCAGGGAAGTCAGCAGGGCGGTAATCACGGTCATGATCACCGCGATGAGGCCGGGGATGATGAACCAGCGGCTCTTCAGCTCCGGGTTGTACCAGACCCGCAGCCGGTTATCCACCGCCAGCGCGACCCGGGCGCTTTGCCGCGTCGCGCTGAAACGGTTGGTAATCGCTTCCGCATAGCCCAAGGCGATCGTAGCAGTATTGGCATCGGAGCCGTCCGCGAGCAGCTGGGCCAGGGCGGTTCGTCCCAGGTCCAGCTCCCGCGCGAAGTTGCGGGGAATGACCAGCGCCAAATGCACGCTGCCCTGATCGAGTTGTTCGCGCGCCTGCGTGTAGCTGTCGACAACGGCCACGATGTTGAAGTAACCGGAAGCCCGAAAGCCATCCAGATAGGCCCTGCTGGCCGCCGATTTGTCCTGGTCGTAGACGGCCAAATTCAGCAATTTGATGTCCATGGTGATTGCGTAGCCGAACAGGACCAGCAGGATCAGCGGCATGAGGAATGCCATCGCCAGGGATCGCGGATCACGGATGATGTGGATGAACTCCTTCTGGATGAGCGCCCGCAGCCGGACCCTGGAGAATCCAAACGACTTCATGCTTTGCCCTCCTGCAGCCGCTGCCTGTCCTCGTGCTCGATCAGCGACACAAACACGTCCTCAAGGGAGGGGGCAACCTGGCCGATGTCGATCTGCTTGAAGCCCTTCCCCTCCAGGTAATGCTGGACGTTAGCCGAGGCTGCGGGGGCGTCCTTGACCACCGCGTGCAGCGCATCACCGAACAGAGCGGCCTCTTTCACCAGTTCGCAGCCTTCGAGGCTCTCCAGGGCCTCGAAGGGCCGATCGACATGGATTTCCAGAATGTCGTCCGGAATGATCGTCTTGACGTGGGCCGGCGTACCCTTGGCGATCATCCTGCCGCGGTATATCAGCGCCAGTTCATGGCAGTATTCGGCTTCCTCCATGTAGTGCGTGGTGACGAATACCGTCGTGCCGCCGTGGGACATCTGGGCGATCAGATCCCAGAACTGCCGCCGCGACAGGGGATCGACGCCCGAGGTCGGCTCGTCCAGGAAAAGTATCGGTGGCTCGTGCAATACCGCGCAGCCAAGTGCCAGCCGCTGCTTCCAGCCGCCGGCCAGGGCGCCGGTTAGCTGGCGCCGCTTGTCGGCCAGTCCCGCCATCGACAGCACCCAGTCCTTGCGCTCGCTGCGTCGAACCTTGGGCACGTTGTAAATGCCCGCATAGAAGTCGATGTTCTCCTCCACCGTCAGGTCGTCGTAGAGGGAGAACTTCTGGGACATGTAACCGATATGGCGCTTGATCAGTTCCGACTCGGTCATCACGTCGAATCCCGCCACCCGCCCTTCGCCCGAACTGGGCTGAAGCAGGCCGCACAGCATGCGGATCGTGGTCGACTTTCCGGCGCCGTTCGGCCCAAGAAAGCCGAACACCTGTCCCGCCTCGACCTCCAGTGAAATACGATCGACGGCCGTGAAGTCGCCGAACGTCCGCGTCAGATCGCGTACCGTGACCGCGTTGCCGTTGTTCATGCCGCCTCGCTTTCGGGGACGTCCGAGACCTGGCGGATGAACACGTCCTCGAGCGTCGGCACGATCCTCTTTTCCGATAGCAGGGCGATGCCGGCCCGCCGCAGAACGTCCCTTGCCCGTTCCGCTTCCGATTCTTCAGCGGCGTAAAGATGCAATTTCCCGCCAAACAGGCTGACGCGACCGGCGCCCAATTGCAGGGTCAGCGCCTCCCGCGCTTCTCGCGGACGATCCGTGATCAGTTCCAGCAGCAGCCCTGGAATGCCTTCCTTGAGCTTCTGCGGGGTATCGCACTGAATCAATCTGCCCCGGTGCATCAGGCCCACCCGCGTGCATCGCTCCGCCTCGTCCAGATAAGCGGTCGACAGGAAGATCGTGACTCCCTCCTTGAGCATCGTATAAAGGATGCGCCAGAAGTCGCGGCGCGAAACCGGGTCGACGCCATTGGTCGGCTCGTCCAGAAACAGGATTTCCGGCTTATGGATCAGGGCGCAGGCCAGCCCCAGCTTCTGCTTCATGCCGCCGGACAGATTGCGCGCCTGACGTTTCCTGAACGGCGTCAGGTTGGAGAAGCCGAGCAGCCGATCCTCGAGGACTTGCCTGTCCCGCCGCGGCACCTCATACAAATCGGCATAGAAGCGGAGGTTCTCCTCGACCGTCAGGTCGCCGTATAAGCCGAAGCGCTGGGACATGTAGCTGATGCGCTTCTTGATTTCCTCCTCTGCGCCATCGATCGGAAATCCCGCCACCGTGGCATGGCCCGAGCTGGCGGCCAGGATGCCGGTCAGCAACCTCATGGTGGTGGTCTTGCCGGCGCCATCCGGCCCGACCATGCCGAATATTTCGCCCCGCCTGACGGTCAGGTCGAGGTCGCGTACGGCCCACTGCTCGCCGAAGGCGCGGCTCAGTTGCCAGGCGTGGATGGCAGGCTCGCTCACAGCATTTCTCCATGCGCGGCGCACAAGACGTCGCGAACGGGCTGGCACACGATTGCGGAAACGATGTCAGGGTCGAGGTGCGAGCCTGCGGATTTGACCAGTTCGTCCAGTGCTTCATGAGGAGGCGAAGCCTCACGGTAACTGCGATGCGTGGTGAGGGCATCGAAAGCATCGGCGACTGCAATGATGCGCGAGGCAAGCGGGATCATCATGCCCTGCAGCCGGTCAGGATAGCCACCGCCATCGAAACGTTCATGATGGTGCCGCACCGCGATGGCAAGGCGGCGCAGGGACGGAATGGCGCGCAAGATGTCCGAGCCCGTCGCGGAATGCTTGCGGACGATGGTCAATTCCGCTGCCGTGAGCTGGCTAGATTTATTGAGAATGCATTCGGGAATGCCGATCTTGCCGATGTCGTGCAGCCGCGCCGCCTCCCTGACCAGATCGGCATCCTCCTCCTTGAGTCCCAGTGCTCCGGCAATCAGGTGCGCATAGCGTGCCACCCGCCGGCCATGCCCGCCGGTGTACGAGTCCTTGAGGCTGAGCGCATTGTCGTGCGCGAGCAGCAGGGATTCGTAGAAATCCTGCTTCTCCTCAAGGAGGGCCGTGATGGCATGGCGGTTGCTCCTGAGGAGAGAAGCCCAGAGCAGCGTCGTGAGCAGAAGGTAGAGCATGCCTCTGGTCAGCATCGGCAGATAGCCGTACTGGTTGGCAAGGTCGAAGTGGAACACTGCCGCCTCGCTGCCGAGAACGATCACGAGGCCGGAAACGCCATAGAACAGCAAGGCCCTGCGGTCTCTCTGCTCCAGTAAACGGGAGCTTGCCGCGATATCCCTGGCGCTTAGCAGCCCGGCCAGCGACATTTCAATTTCCTGCCTCGGCCGGGACGGCAATATACACATCGGCCGGCATGCCCGGTTTGAGCGCACCGGCGACATTCTCCGCCGTCACATTCACGGCAAACACCAGCTTGACGCGCTCCTCTTGGGTCTGGACATTCTTTGGCGTGAATTCCGCCTGTGATGAGACATAGGTCACCTGGCCGTCGAACGTCCGATCCGGATAGGTATCAATTCTGATCTTCGCTTTGGCGCCTAGCCGCACCATGCCGATCCGGTTTTCCGGGATATAGACCCGAACCCATGGCCTGGAAAGATCGGTGACTGTTGCAACCGGCCGACCTGCAGCCAGGATTTCGCCGGTCTCGGCGTGGGTCCGGGTAATCACGCCATCCGCCGGACTCTTTACGCGCATGTCTTCCCAGGCAACGCGCGCGACTTCGGCGGCAGCCTGCGCCTCCTTCAACTGCGCGCGGGCAATAGCGATCGATTCGGGGCGAAAGCCGCTTTGCAGCAGCTTCAGCCGCTCTTGCGCGGATTTGAGTTGCTGAAGGGCGACCGTGGCTGCGGTCCTGTCTTTCTCAAGCCGCTGGCGGCTTATGGCACCGCCTTGGTAGAGGTTGTCTGAACGTTTCGATTCTTCATTTAGATTGCCCAGCGTTGCCTGCGCCTGCTCCACCTGCGCCTTGGCTTCCGCCACTTCCTGGGGGCGGTAGCCTCTTTCCATGTCCTTTAGCTTGGCCTCCCCGGCCAGAGCGGCCGCTTCGGCCTGGCGCAGACGCGCTCCCGTCTCCCGATCATCCAGTTCGGCCAGCAACTGCCCGGCCCTGACCAGACTGCCCTCCTGGATCGGGCGGGAGCGAAGAGTGCCTGTCGCCCGGAATGCAACGCCAATCTCCGTCGCATCGATGATGCCAGAGGCCTCGACCATGTTGTTTCCCGTCTCGGATGTCCATGGCGACACCCACCACAGAATGCCGGCGGCGAGAGCAGCCACAACCGCTACAGCGCCGATCTTGTGAGCCTTCTTCATTTACGTCTCCTGCCTTAGTCGAGCCACGTACTGATGCCGTAAATTCCGCGATGCATGGCAATGTGCCGTTCCGTCCCAGTTAGCTGCGACGGTCTGTTTGTCCCACCGGTTTTGGCCGGTTCCAAAGAGCGGGGCTTGAAACTTTCCGGCGATAGGCTTCCCGTCACGCGCAGCAACCGCGCCTGCTGTACCGCAATGTCGAAGCCGGCCTGCAGCCGATTCACGGTTGCGCTCCATAAAGCGGCTTCCGCGGCGAGCAGGTCCGTGATGGTGCTCTCGCCGTTGTCGTACCGGAGCCTCTCGATCCGCAGCGCCTCGACCGCTTCGCGCTCGCCTTGTGCGGCGACTTCGAGGCGCGAACGTGCCTCCGACAGTCCGCCGAAGGCCTGCTCGACCTCGGCGGTCATCTGATTGTCGAGGTCCTCAACCTGCAATTCGCTTCTGCGGTGCTCAAGTGCTGCCTGGTCTACGCGATGGCTTCGTATCGATCCGTCGAAGAGCGGGAACGACAGCTGGACCCCGATTTGTCCATCGTCGTAGTTCTGGCCCAGGCTGCCGCCGGCAGTAGTCTGGATCCTGGACACGAGATGAACCTGCGGGCGTCTCTCTCCGCGCGCGATCTCGGTCCTGTCGGCGGCAGCTTTTTCGAGGGCCCGCGCTTTCAGAATCTCCGGTCGCTGCGACATTGCTGCTGCCAGCGCTTCCTCCTTGGTCTTTGGCAGGGAAGCAGGCACGGCCAGCTCCTCGACAAGCTCGAAACCCGCACTGCGTTTCCCGAGCAGAACTGCAAGGAGGCTGAGCGCATCGTGCTCCCCCTGCTCGACGGCAAGGCGATCATGGCGCGCCTGGGAGAGCTGCGTTTGCAGTCTGATGAGTTCAAGCTTCGCTGCGCGTCCATTGGCAATCCGCTGTCTGATGTTGCTCTCCTCCTTTTCCAGCGTTTTGATTCGGACGGCGAGCGCTTTCTGCAGGGATTTCAGTTGAAGGGCTTTCGTGTAGGTTGTCGCAACATTGAATAAGAGATCCTGTCCGGCTGCGCGGAGAGCTTCCGACGAGGCAATGCGGTTGTGTTCTGCCAGAGATTCGCCAGCGACGAGTTTCCCTCCGGCATACAGAGGCAAACTCAAGGTGAGCCCGATATTGGAAATATCCTGATCAAGCGGGGGAAACACGCCGACCTGACGGATGGGTGTTACCAGAGTGGGATGGGCGTAGCGGGTGTAACTGGCGCTTAAATCCACCTTAGGCAGATGTTGTCCGCCGGCAATTGCCTTTTCCAGTTCCTGCCTTTTAACTTCAGCAACTTGACCCTTTATGGATGGATTGGATGCCAAGGCCTGATCCATTGCCTGCCATAACCGCAATGCATCTGCTGCCTGCGTATTGCTGACCAGGATTGATGCGGCAAGGATCAGCCCCAATTGCGGAACTAGCCCAAAGTTCTTTTGCGTTGCCACGACACAGGCCACCGTTAAGTAATTAGTCAATTACAAGTTTATGGATAACTTGGGGCGTGTCAATTTCGGAATTAATACAATTTGTTACTGTGTATTACCGAGGGATAATGCCAGTTTATATAAGTAACTGATTACTAACTTACATGGGGGCTGGACAATGAATCAAGAGGCCATCTGGAGTTCGAGGTACCGCAACGCCGGCGATGACTATTTGTTTGGTACCGAGCCAAACCGGTTTCTCGCCCACCGGCTGGATATTCTGCTGAATGGCAGAACAGCCATGTCGGTAGCCGATGGGGAGGGCCGAAATTCCGTGTGGCTGGCGGAGCAGGGACTCGAGGTGACCGCGATCGAGATTTCAGCGGTTGCGGTCGAGAAGGCCAGGCGGCTGGCTGCCGGACGCAAGGTGGATGTCCGCTTCCTGCAGGCCGACATGCTCGCGCCCGGCTGGCCGCCCGCCGAACTGCAAGGGGCCTTCGACTGGGTGATCGGAATCTTCATCCAGTTCGTCGGTCCGGAGTGGCGCGAGCGCCAGTTCGCGGTCATGAAGGAAATGACGCGCCCGGGCGGGCGCATTCTTCTTCAGGGCTATACGCCAAAGCAGCTGGAATATCGAACCGGCGGGCCCTCTGCCGTCGAGAACCTATACACGCAGGACATTCTTCGTGCCGCGTTCGATGACTGGCGGATCGAGGAGCTGGTGGAGTATGAGGAGAGCATTGCGGAGGGGATGGGTCATAAAGGGAGATCCGCGCTCATCGGGTTGGTTGCACGAAAGCCGGATAGTGAATAAGGGGCTTTCATCAACGTGAAATCGCAATTGCCATTTAGCCTACCCAGAATCGAAGTATGACATCTTTGCCCATGCCAGTGACTTTAAGATCACTTTTGGGCTCCGTCTTCAGCATACCCTTGTGTTTAGCTTTCGATGAACAGGGGCAGGACGCACAGCACTTGAAGTGCTAATCAGGACTAGCCTCTCGGGGCAGATCGATTCTCTGAAAGAAGCGGTCGTTGATAGACGCGAATCGATAACGACCGCTTCGGCCGAGGTTTGAAACGATAATCACAGCCAGGTTTTCGGCCAGAGCGGAAGTTCAATCGGTCAAGCGGCAATTGTCGCAACCAGCCAGGAGCGGACTGATACGACAAGTTCATCAGTTATGAATGGTGGAGTTGTTAGGCGAGCCCGCATACAAGCGTAAGCCTTGTCCATAAATGATTTACGAGCGCATAATCCGCGCATGGGTAACTCATATCCCGGATCCAAGTGATCCGTCAAATAACTGTACGGAATAATAGAGCCTACAGTCCATGGCCAAGAAGAGGAAAGTCGTCTATTTTCTCGGTGCAGGCGCCTCTCTTGGTGCGGGAGCCTATGCGAAGATTCAAGCAGGGCATCTGATTCCGATCCCGACTCAGGCAACTTTCTGGTCGACATTCCTGCGGTTTTGTCGGCACAACACGAATCGCACCCTTATCGAGTCTTTCCTTTTCCGCTACTTTCTCGGATACAAGAAGATTCCCGGAAGTGTTCTCTCTTCAAAACGCCGCGAACTTCTTACCGCAGTAGATGTTGAAGAGGTATTCACATTCCTGAGCGAACGAACTCGCGCACCGTCGACGTCACCACAATTACGTTCATACGCTAAGCGCATTTGGACGGCATTGACCGCTGAGATCGGCCACGTTTTTACGCGCTTTGAAGCCAATACCCAAACACGCGCTACTTATAAAGCCTTCCTGAATCGCCATTTCCGAAAGTTCGATACCGTCGTTTCGTTCAATTACGATACGATTTTCGAGCATTCTCTGCCGGCAAAGCGGCCAGCCAAATATCTTGGAATCGAGAAGTCGTCTGGAACTATCCCGCTCCTCAAACCGCATGGCTCAGTGAACTGGTATCTCACCAACGATGGAAGAATTGCTGTCGGCGACAAACCGAATCGCGCAGTTATTGTCGCGCCAACTCATCTTAAGTTTGTCTCTGGACCAGAAACTACAGATGCCACGCAGCCAGGTTACCTCGATCAGTCTCCGGAAATTCGGAGGATATGGGCTGAAATGGAGCGTGAAATGCGAGCGGCGCGAACTCTTGTTTTCATAGGCTATTCGTTTCCGATAGCCGATCTATATTTCGCCTCCGTCCTCCGCTCAGTCCTTGCCGACAGAGATGCCGCACCTGAGATCGTAATTGTTAATCCTGACGCTGTGGCAATTGCTGATCGCCTCAAACGACGCTTTCCCCTGCAGTCAGTAATTCGGTACTTTGACATCGAGCAGTACATGCAGGCCCAGAGGGCGGCATAGAGACTGCTAGCATCACACTCATGATGTCGACCTCTCGGACAACTAGATCGTCCGCAAGCGGGCGTTTGCAACGAGAATGAAATGACGTTGTCGAGTTAGAACGATTGACATATTGTGCCGGCTTACTCAATACCGCGTCTGGATGTAGGCATATGACGATTTCCCGCGAACGTCTCGCAGACCTATTGGTAGATCCTCGAGAAGATCTCGATTGCGAAGTCAAGAATTG
>Ga0138256_10009492_pt1 | contig 10202 bp, 8 predicted proteins | sample KNB2016incub_MG_FD_105486 | JGI IMG/M metagenome (GOLD analysis project Ga0138256, IMG submission 105486) | Active sludge microbial communities from wastewater in Klosterneuburg, Austria - KNB2014incub_MG | ecosystem: Engineered > WWTP > Activated sludge > Unclassified | place: Austria... | reverse complement strand
TTTTTGGCCCGGATCTGGAAAAGTTGAACCATCTCGCTCTGGCGATCCAGTCGACGATGCAGCGGGTCGACGGCGCTCAAGATGTCATGTATCTGGCTAACGACAGCATGCAATACTTGCGCGTTGACCTGGACAGGACCGTGCTCGGTTCGACCGCGGGCACCGCCGAGAACGTGCAGCAGGAGTTGCGGGCCCTGGTGGAAGGGGAGCGTATCGGCGCGGTGCTCACAGAGGGCAGGCGCGTACCACTCGTCATACGGGGAGCTGATGAATATCGACGCGATATTGAGGCTATCGGCGCGGCGCCAGTCGGCGGCGAGGCGGGTGCGGGAACACCGTTGACTGTGACGGCGGGGCTCTCAGTCACCCAAGGTCCCGTGAAGCTCGAGCGCGAGAATTCTTCGCGATTCGCAGTGGTTAGTGCGAACGTGCAGGGGCGCGATCTCGTAGGATTCGTGAGCGAGGCGAGCGCAGCAGTGGCACAAGCTGTGCCGTTGCCGGTGGGTTATCGATTGACGTGGGGCGGTGAATTCGAGAATCAGCAGCGCGCAGCGGCGCGGCTCACTCTCGTGGTACCGATCGCGTTGGCCTTTGTGTTTCTGCTGCTATTCGCGACGCTGGGTAGCTTGCGTCAGGCAAGTCTCGTTCTGGCTAACATCCCGTTCGCGCTTGTCGGCGGTATCATGGCGTTGGCTATCAGCGGGGAGTATCTGTCCGTGCCAGCGTCAATCGGGTTCATTGCGCTGATGGGTATCGCGGTGCTGAACGGGCTGGTACTGGTGGGGTACTTCAATCAGATGCTGGCGCGCGGCGCATCGCTTGGCGACACGGTTCGCGGCGGAGTCCTGCGGCGACTACGGCCCGTGCTGATGACGGCATCGATCACGGCCTTCGGCCTGGTGCCGTTGTTGTTCGCGACCGGGCCCGGTTCGGAAGTGCAACGCCCGCTGGCGGTCGTCGTGATCGGCGGTTTGATCACGTCGACGGCATTGACACTGATTGTTCTGCCGGTCCTTTTCCGTCATTTCGGAGTGGCACGCAAGTGAGCGAACCCTCTCCCGAGACGCAGCTGATTGCGCTCAATCTGGCGTTCCCGGCGGCCATCGAAGAAGACATGATCGATTTCTGTCACGATCAGGTCGCGCTGATGAGCGGGTTTACGCTGTCGACGGCGGCAGGATTTGGTGACGGTGCCCGGCTGCATTCAGCCGCCGAGGTCGTGCGCGGCCGTGCCGAGCGCCGCTTGTTGACCTCGGTGGTGGCGGCAGACAACCTCGAACCGCTGCTGGATGCGTTACGTCTGGTGTTGCCGTCGCCCGAGATCGTCTATTGGACCACGCCCGTCACCAGTTTCGGCAGATTGAAATGAACCCTCTCAACCCTGGTCTTCCGCGGCCATCGCGAATCTGGTTAGTGGCGGTGTTCGCCCTGTGGTGCACCGATCTCGCTTTGGCGGCAGTGCCGCTACCACCCGAAGATGCACTTGGCCGTTCCGTTGCCGCCGCGCCAGAAACGCGCGCTGCACGCTCGCGGCTGCTGCAGGCGCGCAGCGAAGCGCGATTGTCTGCGCTGGGTCCTTACGAATGGACGCTGAGCGGCGCGGGTGTCAAGCGCGATATCGAGGGCGAGGGACGGTTCAACGAATGGGATACAGCGCTCGAGCGGCCCGTGCGCCTGCCTGGCAAAGCGGCGCTTGATCGTGAACTCGGCAAGCTGATGATCGTGCGCGCGGCGGCCGAACTACAGGTCGTGGAGCGCACCACACGCCTGGCAATTCTGGATGCCTGGTTCGCTTGTGTGGGCGCCGCAGAGCGAGCGCAATTGCTCGAGCAGGATCGGTCGTACATGCAGGGTGTGTACGACGCCGTCGCAATTCGCCGGCGTGGCGGCGACCTCGCGGAACTGGATGAGGCGCTGGCGAGTGCCGAACTCGCAACCGCAAATGCCGGGACAACCGCGGCTCGTATGCAAGCTGCCGATGCAGCGCGAGCGCTCGCAACGCGCCTCGATGTCACAAGCTGCGCAGTCGAAAGTTGGGACGCTCCGCCCGAGACCACAGTGGGTACGGCAAGTCTGGGGGTGACGGCGGATGACGGTGTGGCGGCGGATCCCGCCGTACGCGTGAGCGCAGCAATCGCGGAACTGGCGAGTGTGGGCGCAGAGCGGACACGCCGCGATCGCTGGCCTGATCCGACTTTGGCCGCGACCTATGGTCGAGAACGCGGTGGCGTCGAGCGTCTCGGGGGGCTATCGATCAGTGTCCCGCTCGGGGTTCGTCGTCGTGCGGCGGAGATAGCGAAAGCTGAGGCCGCCGCCGCAGTCGCCGCCGCGGAGCACGATACCGCGCGTGCCAACAGCCGCCGCGAATGGTTAGCACGTAGTGCGGCGTTGCGTCGTAGTCACGAGGTTTGGCTTGCGCTCGCGGCCGCGGAGGCGCATCAGCGGCGCGCGGCGGACCTCACCCGTCACGCATTCGAGCTCGGCGAGCTGTCGCTCGCCGAATCTCTCATCGTGCGTCGCGTAGCCTTACAGGCTCGCGTGGCCGAGCGCGAGGCCGCGCTCGCCGCATGGCACGCACTTGCAATCGATGCAGCCTATCGCGCAACGGTTGGCGGCGAGATTTCCGCCCCGTAGCGGCCGCTATTCGGCCGGCTTTTTCTGCAACTGCTGTAGTTCGCGATTGAGCGATTCGATCAGCAGCCCCTCATAGTAGCTCGGCTTTGCGAGTTCCTTGGCGTGTGCCACGAATTGCAGCATCTGCGCCGGATCCTGCTTGGTTGGGCAGCCTTTGAACGTGCCAGCGAGTACGCCCGCGGGATAACCCAGCAATCCGGCACGCCGCTGGTAGAGCGCCGACTTATAAATGAACTCAGCGGCCCGGCACGGATTCTTTTGCGCCTTATACTCACCGGAGAGATACAGGTAGCCGGTGACGAACAGCGCCTGCGGATAGTTAGCCGCGGCAGACTTCTCGATAAATGGCATGCCTTCTTCCACACGGCCCGAGTAAGTCAGCACCCGAGCCAACTGGTACTGAATGCGGGGGTTGTTGGGATCGCGCTTCAGTTCGTTCTGGCACGCGACAATTGCGGCCGGCAGATTCATCTCGGGGCGCTCCATGCCAGGAACTACTTTGTTGGGGTCGTCCGGATGTCCCGCCAGCTGATCGCATTTGGTAACGTTCTCGGAGTACGGAGTCGGGTCGAACTGTTGCCAGACAGGCGTAGTGCCTTGTGCCATGGCCGCCAAACTGAAGACCAAAGAAACACCGAATAGCGCGAATGCTCTCATTGCCAACACTCCTCAGTCTTGCAGTGTGCAAGTCGTGCAAGTTTGGCCCATTTGACGGCGTACATGCGAGGTGAGAGTGAAAAGTTGCGCTTGAACGCCGACCATCGGACAGCGCCGGCCGAGGCGCGCAGGCCCCGCTGGCCGACTAAGCCGCGTCGCCTTCCGCCAACGAGTCGAGTGCGGCGGCGGTACGCTTGTTCTGCGATTTCAGTTTCTCAATCTTTCTGCGCAGCGTGTCTGCGTCGGCGCCAGAGCCATTTCCCAGATCACTCTGTGCGGCGAGTTCCGCGCGCAGTCGCGCAATTTGTTCATTGACCGCCGCATAACGCAATTCGAGTTCGCTGATGCGCCGTTCGACCATCGTTTCGGTTAGATCAACCATGGATCACCTGACTATGTGTGCCACTGACTGAGCGAGAATCTTGCGCTTCAGAATCCAGTGTCGTCAGCAACTCATCGCACTTGTGTGACTTCGCTCACTAAGCTTGGCCTCTGCCGCCCGGATTGCTGCGGGCCGTTGAATTTTACTTAAGCAGGGTAGTTCCCCCCAGTCGAGCTTGCGGCGATCCGCATCGGAGCGCTCGCGTTCTAGCGGCGTCAGGGCCCCTGTGCTGACTTGGGATACCGAGGCGGCGTTTTTGACCGGGCGATTTCACGAAATGTGCGCGGGCGCAATGCCCGCGCGGGCACTGACAGGCACACTTCCAGCAGTTAGCCCGAGGATTGTGATCAGCATCACACTGCCCATTTGTGAGCCAGCCCAATAGTTTTCCGCTCAACAGCGATGAATCGCTCGTCGATCGAGCGAAGCGGTTGTTTGTCGAGTTCGGCCATACGCCGCTCATCATTGCGGGAGCCATTGTTGGCCTGGTACTTGTCGTGTTCTTCGTCTGGTCACAGCAGGCCTGGATGGCCGACGCCAAGATGGCGGAGCGTCGTACCCTGGAAACCCAGGTCGAGCAACTGCGCCGTGGATATCGCAGCGAGCTCGACGATTTGTACTCCGCGGTCGGTGACTATGCGATCTGGACCGAGACCGCGGAAATGATACGCGGCAAGCGGCCGCAATACTGGGGTGACGCGCTCGACGCAAGTTCATTGTCGCGACTGAACGTGAGTGAATTCCTCATTCTGGGCATCGACCTCAAAGCCCGTCTGTCGATCGCCGTCGAGGGCGACACAGAGAAGCGCGTGTCAGCGGACCCCCGCTTCATCGCGACCATCTTGTCGGCCACCAAGAAGGGCGGCCTCAGCAAACCAGACGATTCAATCCGCGGCATCACGTCGCTTGCACGCGGGCAGTTCATGTTCGTCGTTCGACCCGTGTTCGAGAACAGCGCGATCGGCGGCCCCGTCGGATATGCAGCGTTTTTGCGCTTGTTGTCGACGCAGGCTGCGAATCGTGTCGCAAAGTACTCATCCTGGCAGATTGCCGGCTTCACCAGCTCGCAATTCGCTGCAGCCAATTTGCCCAAAGAGGCGGCCGAGCTGGCGAGCGGGATCGGTGACCCACAGCGCGACTCGGTAGTGCTTCAAGATGAAACGAGCACCGCGTTCGGGTACTTGCGACTGACGGATATTGCTAACAAGCCGGTCTGGCTGCTGCGCGTCGCGATTCCGCGCGCCGCATACCTGCGAGCGGCCGATACTGCAAGATCGCAACGGCTGATGCTGGCCGGCATGTGTTTGGTGTTCAGTTTCATCGGTGCACTCTGGGTGTACCGATGGAAGCGTCTGAAGTCTGTGAGCCTGGCGATGGAGCAGCGCTATCGTGCGATCATCGAGCAGGCGGACGAAGGTGTGTTGATCGTCGATTCCGCCTCGAAGAAGATCATCGAAGGCAATCGCGCGATCCAGCGGCTGACGGCGCTGGCGCCGGACGTGCTCACTAAACATACTTTGGAGGAGCTGCTACAGACGCCTGCGGGGAGTGACAGTACGGTCTTGCTGCAGCTCCTCGAGGGTACTGGAGCGCGTTCGGTAGAACTGGATCTGGTCGTCGCGGACGCGTCGCTGCGTCCGGTCGAGGTGACTTGCTCCGATATCGAAATGGCAGAGGATCGGCTTCTCGCACTGGTCATTCGCGATCAAAGCGTCCGCAAGAAGGCGGAAATGCAACTGCTGGCAAAGCAGAAGCACTTCGACCGACTCGCTCACCACGATCAGCTCACGGGACTGCCGAACCGCTTGTTCTTGCAAGCTCATCTGCCGGGCGCAATCGAGCGTGCGTCCGCGGAAAAGCGCCTGTTGGCGGTGCTGTTCCTGGATCTTGATCGCTTCAAGCACATCAATGATTCGCAGGGCCATGAAGTCGGCGACAAACTGCTGCAGGAGATTGCCAAGCGCGTCCGTAGTGCGGTTAGGCCCGATGACGTCGTCGTCCGGATGGGCGGCGATGAGTTAGTCGTGGTGTTGCATGGTGCGAAGACGCAGGATGAGGTCAACGGTGCCGCTGGTCGGATCAACACCGTGATGGCAGCGCCGCTTGTCATCGACGGTCGTGCGATTGCGACGACCGTGAGTATCGGTGTTAGCGTCTTTCCGCGCGACGGGGCGACCATGGGCGAACTGCTCAAGCACGCCGACACCGCGATGTATCAAGCCAAGGACTCTGGTCGCAACAATTTCCAGGTGTTCAGCCCACGGATGGACAAGCAGATCAAAGAGCGTGTCGCGATTGAAACCAGCCTACGGACCGCGATCAAGCTGAATCAGTTCGAGGTCCATTATCAGCCCATCATCGATATCTCGAGTCGCAAATTGTCGGGTATGGAAGCGCTCATTCGCTGGAACCATCCGACGCAGGGGTACATTCCACCGATACGTTTCATCGAAATCGCCGAAGAAACCGGGCTAATCCTCCCGATCGGCCACTTCGTACTCAACACGGTCGCGCGTGATCTCGCGAAGTGGCGCCAACAGGGTTTGAAAGTCGTGCCCATCGCGATCAACATCTCGGCCGTGCAGCTCGAGCGCACCAATCTACGCGATCTCATTCATCGAACGCTCGTACAACATCAGTTGGACCCCGACCTCCTGCAGCTCGAGCTAACAGAAGGCTCGCTGTTCGAGAAGCGAACCGGCGAATTTCGTGAGGATGCCTTGGAGCAATTGCGCGAACTCGGCGTAAAGATTGCGATCGACGACTTTGGCACCGGTTATTCGAGTTTGCTGTACCTGAAGCGCTGGCGGGTAGATACGCTGAAGATCGACCGCGGATTCATCAGCGATATTGTCACCGATCCTTCGGACTTCGCAATTGTTAGTGCCATCATCGCGATGGCCAGGAATCTCAACATCCAGGTGGTTGCGGAAGGGATCGAAGGCTACCAGCAGCTGGAGATGCTGCGCGTCATGGGTTGCCATCTGGCACAGGGCTTCCTGTTCGCCAAGCCGGCGCCGGCGGCCGACGCCGAACGATTCCTGCATGCGCAGACGGTCGATCCTAGCCAGGAGAAATGGGCTGAGACGACGTTGGCCGAAACTGGAACCTGATCGCGGTACGGGTTCGCGCCTCGAGATCCGCAAGCTCGCAGATCCCGTATGCGCGCGAGTCACATGAGCGCATTGTTCCTGGTGGGTTCAGTTCTCGCAGAGACACCGTCGCAGTGCCTGACGCACGTCAGCCGGCGCATTGCGTCGAGCTCGGCCGGCCAGATTGTCGCGGGCATGTAGTGTCGCAACGGGTGGCCGGCTGCCCGCTCGCGGCCGACATGCCAGAATTCCGTGAGGTCGGGGTGCTCGCCGCCTTTGGCGGTCTCTGCACCGACCGGCGTGTAGCCGCGCGCCATCCTGACCAGCGCTGCAGTCTCGAGTCTGGCTGGCCTCGGGGAGTGCGAAAAATGCTCGCTGGCACTCACTGCAGCGTGCGATCGGCTCATCGGCGATACCGTGATCGGCGATCGCGACGAAACCGTATTGCTCGTAGGCGCCGCGAGCTCCGGGGCAAACCGCTTGGGCTATTGTGCCCCTGTGAGCGACATTGTAGAAGAGTGCGCTATGCGTCAAACCACCCAGACTGTGCTCATGGTTCGCCCGGCCAATTTTGGTTTCAATCCGGAGACTGCGGCCAGCAACCGATTCCAGCGTGCGGACGAGGTGCACGCGGATGATGCTGGCGCGCTCGGTCGAGCCGAGTTTGATGCGGCCGTTCGCGCCCTGCGCTCCGAAGGTATCCAGGTGGTCGTCGCTCAGGATCAGCTCGATCCCTGCTGTCCCGACGCGGTATTTCCGAACAACTGGGTCAGTTTTCACGAGGATGGCACGGTGGTGCTGTACCCGATGGAAGCGCCGAGCCGGCGCCGCGAGCGTCGTCGTGAGATCGCAGACTTGGTAGCAGCGCAAACCAGCTTCGTTGTCCGGCGTTGGGTTGATCTCACCAGTCATGAGGCCGAGGGCCGATTCCTGGAGGGCACCGGCAGCCTCGTGATCGATCATCGCGAGCGCGTGGCCTACGCCAGTCGCGCCAGTCGCACGCACCAAACCGTTTTGCACGAGTGGTGCGCTGAACTGGGGTATGCGGCAGAGTTTTTCGATGCGGCGGATGCCAGCGGGGCTGAGATCTACCACACCAATGTGTTGATGAGTATTGGCGAGCGCTATGCTGCGATCGCGGCAGACTCGATCGTACCGCGCGACCGCGAGCGAGTATTGGCACGCGTGCAAGCTAGTGGCCGCGAAGTGATCCTGCTCTCGCAAGCGGAGGTCGCCGGGTTCTGCGGCAACCTGCTGGAACTCGCCAGCTGGGACGAAAACCTGGGTGACTGCAGCGTGCTGTTGATGTCCGCGGCCGCACGCCGCAATCTGTCGCCTGACAACCTGCAGCGCTTGTCAGCCGCCTGCGATACCGTGTTAGCCATTCCAGTGCCGACCATCGAGCGGCTGGGCGGTGGCAGCATTCGCTGCATGTTGGCCGAAGTATTCACACCGCAGCGAGGCTCGGATTGATGTCGCCGCCGGCTGTCGCGTCGCTGGTGCAACGTGTATTTCAGCGCCTCTCGGTCACGGAGCTTCGCTCGGGCGAGCAACTCGCGGGTGAGCTCGCGGTGACACGGGCGGCTGTCTGGAAAGCGGTGCAGCAGCTGCGCGAGCTGGGCGTTCCGCTCGACGCGCAGGCGAGTCGAGGCTATCGGCTTGCGAACGGCTACGGCGCGCTCGATCGAGACGCGATCATGAACTCATTGCGGCCAGATGACCGGCAGCGCGTCAGCGCGTTCGAGGTCCTTTGGTCGGTCCCATCTACTAACGACTATCTGCTTGGTTTGGCGCCACCCGAGCCCGGTTGTGTTCAAGTCGCGGTGGCAGAGCGCCAAACGGCGGGTCGGGGGCGTCGCGGCCGCGCCTGGCTAGCGCCGCCCGGCGGGGCAATTTGCCTGTCGTTGAGCTGGACCTTCGCTGAGCTACCCAAGGACGTTGCCGCACTCGCGCTGGCGATCGGTGTCGCTACGCAGCGCGCGCTCAAATCCTGCGACGCAGCCGGCATCCGGCTAAAGTGGCCGAACGATCTCGTGACAGCGCGCGGCAAGCTGGGCGGCATACTGCTCGAGTTGCGAGCCGAGGCGACAGGTGTCGCAAATGTCGTCATCGGCGTCGGGATCAATGTCGCACTGCAGCCAAAGGACCGCGCGGCGATCGAGTCGGCGGGCGGTGTGGCCGATGATCTGTTAGCGACAGTCGAAGCGGGGCAGGAAGTTAGTCGCAACCGGGTTGTCGGAGCACTACTTACCGAGTGTATGGCCGGCTTGCTCGAGTTTCAATCGAGAGGCTTTGCCGAGTTTCATGCGCTCTGGCGCGAGCTTGATTGCCTGCGCGGTGCCGAGGTGATCGTGGTGCGCGGTGACGAGACGTTCAGCGGACTGGCCCGTGGTACGGATAGTCACGGTCAGTTATTGGTCGAGACGCCGAACGGGCGGATCATGCCGTTTTCATCCGGCGAGGTATCGGTGCGTCGCTCGCGCGGCGAAGAGGGCGGATGGCAAAGTTATTAGTCGATATGGGTAATACGCGTCTGAAGTACGCGATCAGTACGCCGCAGCGCTTAGGCCGAATGCAGGCGGTAGCGCCGCGCAGCTTCGAGCGCGCGATCGCCACAGCGCTGCGCGGCGCTGCGGGCAAGATCGACGAAGTGGTCGCGGTATCGGTCGCCGGCGTTGCCATCGAGCGCCTTCTGAGTCGCACGGCGCGACGCGTGTCGGACGTTCCGGTGCGTTTCATTCGGTCGACCACGGCCGCGACTGGGCTGCGCGTAGGCTACGCTGAGCCGTGGCGTCTGGGTGCGGATCGCTGGGTGGCACTGGTCGGCGCGCGCTCCCTCTTGCGCCAGTCTCGCGCTGTGCTCGTCATTGACGTTGGCACGGCGATGACGGTCGATTTGCTGACCGCAGCCGGTCGGCATGTCGGCGGCGCCATTTCGCCCGGGCCTGACCTCATGCTGCAGTCGCTGCTCAGCCAGACCCGTGGGATTCGCGCGCGCGCGCGCGAATCGCAAGCGCCCCGCAAGCCCTCGCGGCCGTTGTTTGCCGACAACACGCGTGCCGCGATCGAACAGGGCGTTCGCTATGCTGGCGCCGGGTTCATCGAGCGCTCGATCGGAGAGGCGAAGAAATTGATAGGCACGCGACCCTTAGTCCTACTCACAGGCGGTGGCGCGGAGCAGCTATTGCCATTGCTGAGTTCATCGCTGCGCTACGTTCCCGATCTCGTGCTGCGCGGACTGGCGCAGTTCGCGCACAGTGCTGACGCAAGTCGGTAGAATGCCGCAATGAAATTGCGTCTCCTGTTCATTTCGCTGTTGATCGCTAACTTGCTGTTCTTTGCCTGGGCGAATTGGCTGCGAGCGGTACCGGCGGACTCGATCGGTACGCCAGCACCCAAGGCGCGGCGGTTGCAGCTCGCGGGTGAGACAACCCCGA
>Ga0138256_10009489_pt1 | contig 10204 bp, 3 predicted proteins | sample KNB2016incub_MG_FD_105486 | JGI IMG/M metagenome (GOLD analysis project Ga0138256, IMG submission 105486) | Active sludge microbial communities from wastewater in Klosterneuburg, Austria - KNB2014incub_MG | ecosystem: Engineered > WWTP > Activated sludge > Unclassified | place: Austria... | reverse complement strand
TCTGAAAGGCTCCCGCAGTTGTCGGAAAGTTCGGCGAGTACGTGATCCCGCCCAAGAATGCGTTGCCGGAAGTATCCACAGCAAGACTGGTGACGATGTCGTCATTGCGGCCCCCCAGATACGTGCAGTACACCAGCGTGCTGCCGGTTGCGTTGATCCGCGCCGCCCAGCCGTCTCCGCCCCAGACGGGGCTGCTGTTTTGCGCGCCGCGATACTGACTCTGAACGGCGCCCGGCGTCACCGGAAAGTTTGTCGATTCGGTGTTCCCCGCCACCGTAACCACGCCGGCGGCGTCCACCGCGATGGCCGTCGCGCCTTCATCGAGGGTTCCGCCCAGGTAAGTGGAGTACACAAGCCCGTTGCCGCCCGGATTGAGCTTGGCGACGAAAGCGTCGCCGGCGCTGTAGGCCACAAAGGTCCCTTTGCCTCCGAAAGTGCGCTGCACGGCACCGGCAGTCACGGGAAAATCGGTGGAGGTTGTGCTCCCCGCGACGTAGGCGTTCCCCGCGGCATCAATCGCCAATGCGGTGCCGATCTCATCGCCGCCTCCGCCCAGGTAAGTGGCATAGACAAAGGCGTCGCCCGCGGGATTCAGTTTCCCGACAAAAACATCACCGAAATTAGCCCGGTCTAGCGTGCCCTGGCCTCGATAGGCGGTTTGCAGCGCACCCGCGGTGGCTGTGGGAAACGTGGCGGAAGTCGTGAAGCCGGTGATGAAGGCGTTCCCGGCGGAATCGACTTTGATGCCGCGGATGCCCTCGTTGCCGGTACCGCCGAGATACGCCGCGTAGGTGAGTACGGGATCGATGATCAAGGGCCGGGCCCGGTCGTATGTGCCCACCGAGAACCGCACCTGGCGCCCGGCATCGAGCGCGAATCGCGCCTGGACTTCGGTCTTCGATCCATCGGGCGCCACTTGGTACGCGTAGGGTTTGTGTTGCCGCAGGCGGTCGCCGAGCAGCAGGTCTCCCTCTTCGGAAAGTGCCAGACGCGGCACACCATCGAATTGGAGACGGATACGTCGCGGGTCGGCTCCGGGCGCGATCACGAAATCGTATTCCAGGCGTCCTAGCGCGCCATAAAACGCCAGATCAATTCCCTCGTAAATGTTTCGGTAGTGCACGCGCCGGAACGTTGGAATATCCGTGTGCCAGCGGCTGGAATTGCCCACCAGGTAGTTCACCTTGCCGGCGAGCGGCTCCGCGGGCTCATGCTTCAACCGAGGTGTTGCTCCTACGAACCGCATGTTGACCGTCGTGGCCCTGCCACGGGAATCGGCGCGCGTTACGATCGCGACGCGGTCCGCGCTCAGGCCCAGGCTGTAGCCACTGCCGCGAGCGACGTAGAGAACGCCGGCGTTCACCTGCCCGACGTTCGGTTCAAAGCTCAAGGGAAACTTCCCGTACTCCAGCGTGGCCGCGGTGGTCGCCGCGCAGACCGCGGAAGCGCCGCTCAATACTCCCAGCGCAAGCGCCGTAATCTGTAACTTGGTAATCCGCAATTGATTTCTCCGTATCAGTGAATCGAGACGCCGGCATCCACCACCAGCGTGGGCCCCTGAATGGAATCACTCAGAGGACTAGCCAAAAACAAGACCGCATCGGCGACATCCGCCGCGTTCAGATTGCGCTCGCCTGCGAGACTGTGCTTCCGCGCGCGTTCGGCGAGGCGGTTGTAGCCGGGCATACCCTGCACCGCGGCCGTGGGCACGAGGCCCGAAAGGACCACATTAAAGTTGACCCCGGACCCGCCGGCTTCGAGTGCAAACTGGCGCATCATGCTCTCGATGGCAGCTTTCGAAGCGCCGATCAAGCCATAATCCGGAATCGCCAGGCGCGAGCCGTGACTGGAAATCGCGATGACCTTGGAGCGTGCCGTGGTGCTCTTCATCAGCGGCAGCGCCGCCTGGACCAGGGAGAGTAATGCGCGAACGTTGGTGTTCATCGCGGCCTCAAACTGCGCTGGGTTCGTGGAGAGCAGAGGACGGAACCCCCCGGCGGCAGCGTTGCTCACGAGAATGTCGAGCTTGCCGAACTCGCTCCCGACAAACTCGAACAGGGAAGCGACGTCCTCCGGTTCCGACACGTCGGCCTTGACGACCGCGGCGCGCCGGCCCAGGGCGCTGATCTCCGCCGCAACCGCTTCCGCGGCGGAACGCGATGTCAGGTAATTCACAAGGACGTCCGCGCCTGCTTCCGCCAGCCGAAGCGCGCACGCCCGGCCGATGCCTCTCGATGCCCCGGTGACCAACGCAGCTCTCCCGGTCAGATCAATCATCGGAACGCTCCCCGGTAACGATGAAGGAGCACCGTTGCGCCGAATAGATCATTTCTCCGGCGGAATCGGCGAGGTTGAAATCGAACAGGAGCAGGCCGCCCGAGCGTCCAAGAAACTTCGCAGAGAGCAGGCAGGTTTCGCCTGCCGCCGGGCGACGGCCGATATCGAGCTGCCCGAACCCGTGCGCAAGAGGGCGCACCTTGCAGCGGCGGACGGCCCAACTGCCGCACGCGACCAGGCAGGCGTCGAGCAGAGCCGGGTCGATCACGCCGTCTCCCGGCGGGGCGGCGAGAATGCGCGCCTTGAGGAAGTTCGCATCGCCGACAATCTGTTTCAGGCAGCGCATGGATTTGCCGTAGAAGAGCGTCCCCGCCGCTGCGGATTCGCGTGCCGACCGGTATCGGTAAGGTTTCCACGCGGCCTCGGAAAGGTCGCATGGAAAATCGGCAACAGGCGCTCGATCGAGACTTGCGACCAAGGCCTCAGCCAGGACGCGGCCGGTCTCGCTCAGGCGCAGACGGCAGGCGAATCCATCCGCGGATCGTTCGGTCTCGATGCTGACCTCCTTCGTTTCCGATTTGGCGAAACGGAGCGGGCCGGCGACTACGAAATCGCGAACGCGCAGGAACCCGGAGCCGGGGCCGGTCGCGTGGACGAGGAGTGCCAGCGAAGCTGCGGCGGGCAAGAGCGGCTCGGAGCGGTAGCAGTGGTCACGAAGAAACAGGTCCTTCGCCGCATCGAGGGTCCTGCGGGTAGAGGCCGCCGGCTCGCGGACGCTATGGTCCGCATCGCGCGATGACTGTCCGTCGAAGATCAATACTTCCCCTTCCGGCACGCCGGCCTCGAGTTCGGCGATGAAGTGGGCGACACCTTCCGCAACCGGCATGAACCGGCGGTTAGCCATTTCCAGCAGGATGCGCGTCTGCGGACGCATCGCCATTCCGACGCCATCCCATGCGGGCCAATGGAAGGTGACCGCCCTGCAGGCAGGCCGGTCGCGCCGCAGTTTCTGGGTCAGCTTGGCAAGCATCTCGGATGCCATCGCGTAGTCGGTCTGGCCGGCTCCGCCGAAGCGGCCCGCGGCCGAGCCGAATGCGACAAAGTACCGGAGCGGATCATTCGCGGTGAGTTCCATCAGGTTGCGCGCACCGGCCACCTTCACAGCGAGCGTCTCACGAACTTGCGCCGCCTGCTTGCGCAAGAAACCGGCGGAATACTCGACGCCGGCGCCATGGAGAATTCCGGTAATCGGCTCCTGCGCGCGGATCTCGGCGAGGACCCGAGCCAGCGCATCGCGATCGGTTACGTCGCAGGAATAATAAGGGTGCTGCGCCTCCGCGGTCCCCGCCGGAGTTCGCCCGAGAAGATACAGGTGCACGCCAAAACGCGCGGCAAGCGCATCCGCACACCGTGCCGTGATCCCACGCGCGCCGCCGGTGACCACCCATGCTCCCGCACTCTGAAACCCGGCGCCCCGTTGTGCGGGACGTGCCTCGCCCTGGATGACGTACCGAATCCCGCGGCTCCAGGACACCTCCACCCGGTTGTCCGCCGAGGAGAGTTCCGCGATCACGTAAGGAGCGGGATCGTCGTCAGGCGCAGTATCGATCACTTTCACGCGGACCTCGGGGAACTCGTAGCGGATCGCCTTCAGCAGCCCACTCTGACCGGCCGATTCGTAATCGGCGACATTGCCGGCAAGTCCGAAATCGCCGCCCAGTGAGGTGACGGATACAATGGCGGCTTGCTTCTCCGCACCGGTTTCCAGAACCCCGGAAAGCCACTGCTGCGTGTGGAAGTACTGGTCCGCCGCGGTACCCGAGCAAGTGGAACATTCCGCGCCCCGCGTCCGCAGCGCGGCAGCCACGGATCGCACCTTCTCCTCGATTCCGAGCACGCACACCAGCCTGGGTACTTCTACGCCGGATGCATCGACGGGCGCGGTGTGAAGGCTGAGAACATATCGGGAGGTAGGTGTTCTTTCGGGCGCGGCTTCCTCCAGCAGATCGTTCAGCGGGACGGGCGCGAATCGATCCGATCCGCGTGAGGCGGTGTAGACTGCGTTTTCCTTGCTTGCAACCAGAAAGCTGCTGAGATGGTCCAAACGGCACAGGGTATTCATGGTGGCGAACGTGCCCTCGCGTCTACGCGCCGGATCGTAGCGGTCCAACAGGATCGCCTGCGCACGATCCAGAGTCAGCTCCCTCTCTTCCAATAGGGTTCGCAACCGTGATAGCCGGCAGACGGAGTGCTCGTCGGGGGTCCCAGGCGCAAGCAGTAGCGCGTGATTGCTGGCCATCGCGCGCGCCTGCCAATCCTGCGCGACGAGTGTCCCGTTTTCATATTCCAGGTGACAAATTCGGCCGGTTCGATACTCGCTGAGGATCATGCTCCACGCGCCGCTGCGGCGCGTGTGCCGCAAGAGAGCCAACGCATCGTCGACCCCCGAGCAAGTGGACAGTACCTGCTGAACCAGCGCGGGATGAAACATGCCGCCTTCGGAACTAGCGGAAGGAAACCGGTCGAGCAACAGCGCACTTGTCACAGAAAGCCCTCGGGCATTGAGACCGTTGATGCCTCCCACCTTGCCGGCGGCGCCGGTGAACAAGTGTGCAATGCCGCCTCCGGGGCGGTTGAGCTGAAGCAAAGGACGCAACGCATCGCCCAGATGGAGAACCAGGGGCGCGTCTTCATTCGCCCCGGCGAGAATGCCTTGCGGCGTTCGGACGGCGAAGTGTGCACATCCGGGAAGCTGCTCGGGGCACAGCGCGAGGTTGAATGCTGCCAGGCGCGCCGAAGGAATCCGCAGCGTGTCCGCGATTCCAGTGAGCTGCTCGAAGGCCACGGGGCCCAGGGACGCAGCCGCGTCGCTGGGCTCAGAGTTGCCCGGCACCCGCCGATAGAGTTCAAGCGCCCGCAGAATGCTGTCGCCATAGCGGCGCGCGTGTTGCACGCCGATGTCATAGGGCGTTCCCGCCAGTTCCAGCAAGTGCGGCGAAGGTTCGCACACCGCCGAAGCGGCTGGCTCCGCGCGGCGCCTCTCCGCGATAAACCTGTAAATCCTGCGAAGCGTTGAGAAATCGCTCAATGCGAGCTTCTCATCCGCTCGCAGTTCCAGCCGATAGACTTCGCGGGCTTCGCCGAGCAGTTCCGCCCGCTTGATGCTGTCGATGCCGAGGTCGGCCTCGAGATCGGCATCCATGTCCACCATTTCGCTGGGATACCCGGTTCGTTCGCAAATGAAACGGACCAGGAACTGTTCCACCTCGTCGCGCAGTTCGAGGACTGGTACGGCCGCCGCCCGCGCCGCGGTTTTCGCACGGCGTTTCTCCGTCGCGTCGAAGTAGACTGGCGATGCTGGCGCAATGTTCGATAGCGGCATCGTACGCACCGCCTCACGCGGCTGTACCAGATCGCGGACCTTTTCCAACTGCTTCATCGGGTGAGTTGGGCTGTCGGTATGGATCAAACCCGCGGACGGATCGGTGAGGATGCGGTGATGGAGCTGAGTCAGCGGCTGCTTTGGTCCGATCTCGACGAAGAAAGTGGATTCTTCGGCCGCAATCCGGCGGATTGATTCGTCGTACCGGACTGGTTCGCTCAAGTGCCGGACCAACGAATCGCGCAAGTCACGGGGATCGGCCAGGTAGCGCGCATCGACGGTGCTCAGATACGGGATCATCGGCGGCCGGAAACGGAAGCCGTCCAGAACCTGCCGGAATTCCGCGCAGAGGGTTCGCATTAGCGGCGTATGATATGGCCGCGGAACCGCGAGCGGGAGCGGGTCCCAACCCAGGCTCGCGGCTTTGCGGGTGAACTCCCCGATGGCGTCGGCCGAGCCGCCCACAATCAGTTGCCCCGGGCCGCTATGGATCGCCAGGTAAATGCCTGGACAAGCCGCCGCTTCGAATTCCTCGCGACTTGCCCGGATCGCGACGAGTTCTCCTTCCACGCCTTCCAGCAACCGGCAGCGCTCCAGCGTGATCGCGACAGCATCCCGCAGTGACAACGATCCAACGGCAACGAGCGCCGCGAAATCCCCAAAACTGTAGCCGGCGGCCAAGTCAGGCTGCACACCCATCGAGCGGATGGCACGATACAAAACGTAGTCCGCCGTTAGGGCAGCCAACTGGGTATCGCGCACATCCGAGCCGAGCCTGGCCTCCGGTGACCATGCCAAGCGGGCAAAGGAGGGGACGCCGAAAGTGCCGAAGACGCCATTACATTCATCCAAAGCTGCCGCAGCCGCTGCGTTCGATTCGATGAGGCCGCGAAGCATGTCCGGGTAGTGCGCGCCCTGGCCGCCGAACAGAAAGGCGACGCGGGGCTGAGTCAATCCATGTTTGGCGCGTGGAGCACATTGAATGGAGGCGGACCACGTGAGCCCGGCATCCCCGCTGATCCGGATCTGGCCGTCGCTTCCTTGTGCGATGTGGTTGAGCAGGGAGACCAGTCCCGCCGCTGCAAACGTATGGCCGAGTTGGTGGACGATCGGATCGTGAGGAGCCACGGCTGTCGTTCGCTCCACGCCGATCTCGCCGAGGATGCCGTAGATCCGGTCGCCGCTGGCCTTCGCGTCTGCGACGCGTTTGAGCAGCAGCACCACGCTGCCCTCCGCCAGGGACCAATTCGTTCGGTAGCGTTCCGCGAGTTCGAAACTGATGAGGTCCATGGAGCGCTGACCGGCGGCGCACAAAGCCAAATCGCAGTCACCGGCGCGGAGCATTTGGGCCGCCGCCGACAGCGCTGCCAGGGAAGAACACTCCCCGGCGTCGACCGCGAACGCATTTCCCATCAGGTCGTAGGTGCGCACCAGGCGGGATGCCAGTGTGCTGCTGGTAAAACCGCCGGTCTCATCAAGGAGCGCGGGACTCCGGTCGAGGAAAATCCGTTCGAACTCCTCAGTCATGTGCGTGCGATCCGCTCCGCCGACTCCGGCCTCAGCGGAGATGCGCGCGAGCCGGGCGGTGAAGTCCGGCATGTGCAGAGCAAGGTTGAGCTGATTTCGAAATTCGCCCGAAAATACCGTGCCGACGACCACAGCGGCGCGCTCGCCGCCGCGTTGGTCAGCGCCGAACCCCGCCGACAGCCAGGCCTGGTCAGCGGCGTCCAAAATCATGAACTGAAGCGGATCGGCGCATCGCAGTGTTTTCGGGGGGATCTTGTGCCGGCGCCAGTCGTACTCGAAATTCACAAAGCCGCCGAGCGGCCGCGCAGCCGGGTCCACCCATGGCCACCTGCCCTCGGGCACAGGCTGCCGGGCGTCGGCGCCGCTTCGCATGAGGCGGCGAAATTCATCGAAGGAATTGGCGCCCGGGAGCACACAGCCCACGCCGACGATCGCAATCCCTTCGACCTTCGCTGGTGGAGCCGGACGTGGCGCGCAGGCCTGCCCGGGCAAGTACTCTTCAAGGATCACGTGCCCGTTGAGGCCGCCAATCCCAAAGGAATCGATCGCCGCGATCCGCGGTCCGCCGTCGGCAGGCTCGGTCCATTCGGTCAGTTGCCCAGGCACGTAGAACGGGATGCGATCCCAGGGAATTTCCGGATTGGGTGTCTCGCAGTTAACGGCTGGGGGGATGGCGCGGTGCCGGATGGCGAGCAGGCACTTGATCAAACCCGCCAGTCCGGCGGATTCGCGCGCATGCCCGATATTCGCCTTGACGCTGGCAATCGGAACGCGACGGCCCGCCAATTCGGTTCCCAGCGCCTGGGTGAGCGCATCCAATTCGGTCGCGTCGCCCAGTTGAGTGGAAGTGCCGTGCGCCTCCACGTACTGCAGCCGGGCTGGATTCGGACCGTCCGCCCACGCGCGGCGGATCGCGGCAACCTGACCCTCGGCGCAGGGCGCCCAGAGACTCCGGCCCGCTCCATCGGAGGACATTCCGATCCCGCGAATGACGCCATGGATCCGATCGCCATCGCGCTCCGCCGCGGCCAACGATTTGATCACGAGGGAAGCATATCCATCCGAGCTGACGAAACCGTCCGCACGGCGATCGAAAGGAAACGATCCTTTCTCGCTCAATGCGTGGGCTTGCGAAAACAGGACGAGGCTGTGCCAGTTGAGGTAAGAAGCGGATGCGACCAGCGCGGTCTCCATTTCTCCCATGCGGATGGCACGGACTGCGAGATCGAGCGCCTGGAACGAAGAGGCGCACGCCGCATCGACGTTCACCGCCGGCCCGCCGAAACCCGTGAGTGTGTGCAGGAGCTTCAGGGCCGCCGTAGGATGGAGGTGCCTCGCGCCTTGGCCTTGCCATACAGGCGGGAAGGACTCGCGTACTTCGCCAATCAAGCTCCGGACGATGGAATCCTGCGCCAACCCGGTGAGCCCGCGAAACGTTTCCGAATAACGCAGACTTTCACCGAACTCTTCCACCGACCTGGCGTAGGTTAGACCGGCAGCAACCGCGCTTCCACGCAGGTGCGCAAGATAGATGCCCGCCTTTCGCACTTGCTCGCCGTGGAGAGAAATGCCCGCCTCGCGACAAGCCGCCAGAGCCACGGCGGCCAGATGGTAATGCGCCTCGTCGGTTCCCTCGGGCAGCGGGAACCTCGCCACAGCCAGTTCGGGATCGTTCGCGACTGGTTCGATCACGCCGCCAATGGTGCAGTAAGACTTCCCGAGCCGGCCCCGGTCCGGAGAGTAGTAGAGACCGCGGTCGAGCCGGCTCGGGGGAAGGTCTGCGATCGCGTAGCCGCCGCTCCGGAGAAGACTCCAGAACCCGTTGGAATCTCGCGCACCGGGAAAGCGGCAGGCAAATCCGACGATCGCTACCGGATTTCGTGAAGAAGAAGAGGGAGGGGTCGAACCTGTCAAACTACGAATTTGCCTTCTGCCATCCAAGACGGCTGTTGACTGTTGGCCTACAATGCTCACCGAGTATATCAGGCGGTGGCAGGTCGCCTCAAGGACTGGCGGTATCTGGGTATCTGGGTATCTGGACTGGCGGTATCTGGACACGCTGACCACTGTGATCCCAGCGGCAAATCTCCGCCGAGATTGTTTCAGACGCTGGGCTGGTTCATCAAAGCAGCTCCTTCATGACACTTAATATGGAGTCTTTGCGTGCTGGATGCGGCCACCGCGATCCGATACCCAGCACCGCGCTGGAACTCGAAAAAACTCCAGGCGGCTGGGTTCGATTCACCGGTCAACTCCAACGTAACTTCAGCGGAATCTCCTTCCGAGACACGGAAGTGGAAAGAGTCCAGTGGAATTGCGAGGCCCTTACCTTCCGCTTTGATGTAGGCCTCTTTCAAAGTCCAGATCCGAAAAAATGTGTCGCGCTTGAGGACCAGCGGCACGTTTCGGAAGTGTTCATATTCGGCTGGGGCGAAGAAGTGTTTCGCGATTTCATCGCATGAGACCACCCGGTTCATGTTCTCCACGTCGACCCCTAGGTTTTGCACCCGACCGGCCACACAGGCCACGAAGCCGTCGGTGTGCGAAAGGTTGAACCACAGGGGAGTGTCCAACACCGGACTGGCGATCTCCGGCTTTCCCCATACGTTCGTTACAAACTGCCACATCTCGGGCTTCACGGGCGCGTATTCGCAGAGCACCAGACGCAGCATGGCGTGACTCAGCACGTATTCCGCGCGATGCTTTTCAGAAAACAAAGCGGCGCATCTCTGTTTCTCCGCGCGGCTTAGCAGGGTCATGGCATAGGCCAGGTGGGGAGCAACCGGCGCCTCATCGATGGCGTACTGCCATAGATGAATTTGCGCCGGGCTCAAGTCGAGCATGCCACAGATACTTTAGATTACATCAAGCCCACGATCGGGCCGCCGATGGCGATCAAGGGCCCTTCTGAGGACAGCCCCCGATTTTTGAGAGAATTCTCCCCCCCACCCCCCACTTCCTCTCCAAATGGCCCGCAAACTCCGCTTCGTCATCCCCCGGACCCCCGTCCACGCCACC
>Ga0138256_10009488_pt1 | contig 10205 bp, 8 predicted proteins | sample KNB2016incub_MG_FD_105486 | JGI IMG/M metagenome (GOLD analysis project Ga0138256, IMG submission 105486) | Active sludge microbial communities from wastewater in Klosterneuburg, Austria - KNB2014incub_MG | ecosystem: Engineered > WWTP > Activated sludge > Unclassified | place: Austria... | reverse complement strand
GTAGATAATTATTACAATAAGGGTAAAGCATCGTGGGTAAACGAAGATAATCTGAAAAAAATGAGTGAAAATGCCGACGATCTGAGACCAATACTCATAGGCAAAAAAATGCCGGATATCACCACCTACAAAGAAGACAATACGCCTGTGAGATTATACGACATTGTATCTCCATATACCGTAGTTATTTTTTGGGCACCGGATTGTGGCCATTGTAAAAAAATCATGCCGGATGTCGTGCAATTTTATAAAAAAAATAAGGATAAAGGTGTAAAAATGATGGCAGTATGTACCAAAGGTGGTGACAAAACTCCAACTTGCTGGCCGGCAGTAAAAGAAAAAGGGATGGAAGATTTTATCAACACTGCAGATGAATATCAGCGGTTTAATATGAAAATCAGAATAAAGTCTACACCCAAAATATTTATTCTGGATAACAAAAAAGAGATTATCATAAAAGATATACCAGGAGAAGAATTGGACAGAATATTTAACGAAATTCTGAGTTTTGAAGAAAAGAAAAGGATGGAAAAACAGTAGGTAAATTTACTTTTAGTTAAAACCTACATTTATTCATTGATTTCTGCGTCAGGCAGTAACCCGGCAGCATATAAGGCAGCATAATACGATTTTTTACTTTTTGCCAGAAGTTCTATAAATTTGATCCTTGCATTGATATAAGCCTGTTCTCTTGAATTGACCAAAAAAAGCGAACTTTCTCCAACTTCAAAAAGCCTTGTTTCAGCGTACAGCATTCGCTCATAATTGGCAACAGCTTCACTGTATATTGCGGTTTGTTCACGCAATGACTGCCACTCATTCATATTGCCTGCATATAAACTATACAATTTTGCTTTCAGATTTTCTATTTCAAGTTGACTTTCCTGTATCTTATATTCGGCAAGTTTTAGATCTCCACGTTCTTTTCTCAGCAAAAGCGGCATTTTAAATTCAAATCCCCACTTAAAATTATTGATGGTCAGATTGGTGATCGTCTGATTTCCTATCGGCTCAGCCAATGGATTGAATTGCAGATTCAATATCGGTTTTATTCTATCCTGCTTTAGTTTTCTGTCTATGTCCGCTTGCTGTAATTTTAAATTAAGTTGGTTCAGATACGGGTGCTGCTCCACATATTCAGGTCTGAATTTTAAATTGAAAATTTCCGACGGACTATCATCATTTTTTTCCATTTTCATAGGTTGGTCTGATTGCAAAAGACCTGAGTTTACTTTTTCATTATTCCATAAAAAGGTAGAAAACTGTAATGAAATATTATTGTATTCAAGATTTGCCTGATTCAGGCTGGCTTCTATCAACTGTAGTTGTATGCGTGCTTCGATAGAATCAATGCCCGGAACATCTCCACTTTTTGTATTGGATATTACAGCCTGATATCTTTCAGTCGCATTTCTAAGGGCAGCAATGTATATTTCTCTGGCATGGTAGCTTCTGAACCATTCCCAGTAATGAACGACTGCCTGATAAAGTAGCTGATTGAGAAGGTCTTTTTTGTAATTTACTGCAACATCCCTTCCTATCTCTGCATTTTTGAGTGATGCTCTTGATTCATCCGTCAAAAGTCCCTGACCTAAAGGCAAGGAGACTCCTGCATAAATCAAACCATTGGTAGGATTATTGTTTTCAGGATTCAGAAAAACGCCCCTGTTATATTCATATCCGGTTTTAAATTGTGCACCAAATTTTGTGGGTATTTTTAGCCCTCCATCAAATAAACTAAAGTAAGATTTATCTTCAAACTGTTTGTGGTCCAACGTACTGTTGATAACCGGGTCAAAACTTCCCCTGGCTTTTAGTAATGATGCGTCAGCTTTAGACACCTGAATATCAGCCACGAGCGCCACAGGATGAAATGATTTTACCTGTTCAAAAAGCTTACGTATGGTCAGGGTGCTATCAGTTTGAGCGCCCACTGTGCCATTACTTAGCCATATAAAAAAAATAATACATATACATTTGAATAAATATACCGGTCTGCACTTGAATGAAACTGCGGCTATCACATTCACTTCGGCAATATGTGGACACATTATTTTATTCATTTTTTTTGTTGGGCTTCGGCTGGTTTATGGTAACTGGTCTTGTAATAGTCCGGAGGGAATCCGTTGATCTGACGCCATATTTCGTACCACACACGTACATTCTTGAGCAATGTGATAGTTTTGACACCTGCGCCAACTCTTAGCTGTTTGGGCCAGTTATGACTGTCATTTGATGGTATTACCAATATCCTGTAAAGGTTGTTTTCACTGATAAAATTATCCATAGCCAGCACTTTGCCTTCATAGGTTCCGTATGAAATACCAGGCCATCCTGAGAAGATAATAGCAGGCCAACCGTCAAATTGAACCATCACTTTCTGACCTGGATCGAATAGCGGCAAATCTATTGGCCTTACATACATCTCAATCGCCAGGTCATATTCAGCGGGCATAATACTGGCTATGGCTTCCCCTTCTTTCAATGTTTCTCCCAGACCACTTTGGATGGCTTTGGTAATATATCCGTTTTGGGGGGCAAGTATATAATAAAACTCATTTCGGATTCTATAGTTATTGAACTGATTCGCTAGCTTACTGATATTGGCTTCCGTATCAAATTTACCTGACAAAGCGGCATATTTATCTGAATTTGCTTTGGCAATTTTATCTCCATATTCTGCAGAGATACTATTCAATTCTATATGTGCATTGATGAGCTCATTCCGGCTCGTCAGCAATTTGTTTTCCTGAGAGATCTTTTTAGCCAACGCTTCCTGATAGCGTACATTCCGGTTCTCTGTTTCAGTCAGTGATCTCAGACCTTCATCCTGCAGACTTTTAACCCGAAGATATTGATCATAGGCCACATTCAGATTATTGATAGCAGCCTGATAATCGATGCTATCAGATTGAATTTTGAGACCTGCCTGAATAATTTTGTTTCTTGTCTGGTTTAATTTCAGGGTCATGGTTTGTTCTAAAGCTGTAATTTGTCTTTCCAGAGCATTGACTTTTTCCTGATAGGACAATTTAGAAAAGTTTTTGGCGTCGAGTTGGAGTTGTGTGTTATTGAGGAGTTCCGGGTCAAAGTAGTCTTCTTTGACTTCGGAGATATGGAGGATAGTATCGTTTTTATTGACAAATTGTCCTTCCTGGACATACCATTTTTCGATTCTGCCGGAAATTACCGATTGAATAGTTTGTGGTCTTTGTTCAGGTCTGAGAGCGATCACTGTTCCTCCTGATCGGACATTCTGAGTCCAGGGTAAAAACATGATAAAAATAATTACTACACATATTCCGGCCAAAACGTAAATTAAACGACTGTAGTTGTAGGCATAAATGGTCTTAAGATTTTGAAAGGATTTAAACCTGCCTTCAGGTATTCTGGCTTTGGTGGATTGTGATGATATGTTCAGCATTTTTTATTAATGTGTTTAGTTTTTTAGATTGAGTTAAGATGCTTTTACGTGACCATCCTGCATATAAATTACTCTGTTAAATTTATTAATTAGAATCGGATCTGACGTATTTACAATTAATGTCCATGGATGTGCAGGTTCACAGATATATTGGAGTAATTTTAGTTTTTCATCCAGATCCAGCTCACTGAAGAAATCATCCAACAAGAGCAATCTTGGTTTTTTAAGAATACTTCGGGCTAAAATAATTTTTTTTGTCAGACTTTTTGAAAGTCGTCTACCTGTCGGTCCTAGCATGGTATTGAATCCTGCATCTGATTCCATCAGAAAACCTGATAGGCCAATGCTGTCACAGACTTCCCTTATTTTTGTGAAGTCAATGTCTTTGCCCATGGTGAGATTCTCAAGTAATGTTCCTGCAAAAATGCTGTCGTCAGTTATGCATTCAGCTATAAGATTTCTTAATACAGAGACATTATAATTTTTAATGGGGAGCCCATCATAAGCAATTATCCCCGAATACGGTTCGTAGAAAGCTGTCATGAGAGTAAGAAGGGTACTTTTACCTGAACCGTGTTGGCCGGTGAGGCATACTTTTTCTCCGGCAGCGATTTCCAGGGTGCAATTTTTAAGTATAAAGTCTTGTGCATCAGGGTATTTAAAACTGACATTCTGCACATTTACTGAAATTCCGGTTTCTTTGTATAATTCCAGTTCAATGCCTTTATCTTCTTCCAGCTCAAGATCGGTGACCTGACCTACTTTTTCTATGGATGTAAGCATATCATATACTATATCCAGTGTCAGGAGTAATTTTTCAGAAGATGAAATCAGTAAGAGTACTATAATCTCGGCAGCTACAAACTGACCGACATTCATCTGCTGATTAAATACAAGTATTCCACCCAAAAAAAGAAAGGATGCTGCAACGAGAATTTTGAATATGATAAACAAATAATATTGACGTAAAAGTATTCTGAAATGGCTCTCGCGGGCATCAAGATATGCATTGACAAGTTCGTCTGTCTTCTGAAGCGGAAGAAGAGAGTCACATGTAAGCCGAAAAGTTGTATTGGTTCTTGCAAGTTCTTCCAGCCAGAATGCTACTTTATATTTGTATTTTGATTCTGCAATGGATGATTTCAACCCACGTTGAAATAAATACAAACCGATCACCAATGCTAATATGAGAAGAATGATACTGAAAATGATAAAAAACGGATGGTAAAAGGATAGTAGTATCAGACCGAAAAAAATTTGTAGCGTGGATGTCGAGAATTCGATCAAAACCTTTGAGATACCTTTCTGAATAGAGATCGTATCAAAAAATCGATTCATCAGCTCCGGTGCGTATTGATTGTGAAGAGCTGACATTTTTATTCGTGGTATTCTGAAGGTAAATTCGAATGCAGATTTTGTAAAAATATCTTTCTGTAGATTTTCTGTAATTTTCAATTGGTAAATCTGCAGCAGTCCGTTAAATGTATAACCTAAAAGGACAATGAAAATGAGTAAGATCCAGGAAGCTGAAATTTCGCCTCCTTGAATCAGGTTGATAATAGCCTGAAAGCCCAATGGTAAGCTGAGTGCAATGATACCACTTAGTATAGCAAAAATGTATAGGTGTGCGATCGCTTTGTTGTATGGTGCCAATAACCGGAAAAACCGGACGGTGGGAGTCATCATAAATTTTGATTTGATTTTATCATTAATTTTCCTGTTTATATTTTTATTTCAAATGAAGTTGACTAAAAATAAGATTTTTATAAAATACCAGAATGGAGTTTTCACCATCCACCTGATCTGTAAGTGATTTCAAATGATGGCTGAAAAATATCTGATGATGAATACCTTCAATGACCGTTGTTATCAACATGTGCGGATAAGGATATTCAGGATTTATTTCATGTATAATCCGGCTGATTTTAGCAACTAATTGTTTATAGTTGTAATAAACACCATCTTTATTCCACAAATCCACATCTTTGATCAGATAGGCTTTGGATGATTCTGCAACGATGATTTTAAATAACTTTTGTGCATCAATCAATCCCAAACGCATGTCATTATCATCACTAAAAACCAATATATCAATAGCATTTGTTAATCTGAGCACCGGATCAGAGATATTGTTGTTTTTGAACGTAATTTTATATTCGATCCAACCCCAATACCAGGAAGACAGATATAACAGCAACTTGTGCTTGTTGTCAAAATATCTGTAAACGGAAGCTTCTGTGGCTTGTATCCTTAAACCAAGTTTTTTGAAATTGAAATTCTCAAAACCAAGTTCTTCAATCAAATCAACACTACTGTTAAGAATTTTGCCTCCTAGTTCGCTGGTTTCAGGATTTTTCAAATAAATACTTTCATGAATATTGGGTGAAAATTTTGAAAGCACAAAGTCCATAATGATAGTATTATTAATAAATTTATAGTAATACTAACATTAAATAAGTATTGCTTAAAAAAGTTCAAAATATAATTAAAAATATTCGTACATTTCTGAGATTGGAGATATTTTGAACACTTGTTAATCATCTTAATTTTGTCCTGAAGTTTGTGTAAAGATGGATACGAACAATTTCAGATATTTTTGGCTGAGAATAGGTCATGGGGTCAAAGATTCTATGTCAGCTTCATGGTTGTTGAAGATGCTTTATCCTGCTTTATAAAAATTTATTTAAGAGTCTTAAGGAAATCCTTTATTTTTATCTTCAAGTCTCCGTCACCTTCCAATGCCCGTATAAAAGAACTACCTACAATTACTCCATTACAGTATTGATTGGCAATGTCGCGGGTATTTTTGTCGTGAATGCCGAATCCAATTAGTGATGGACTTTTCAAATTCATTGATTTGATTTTATTGAAGTATTTGATTTGTTCATCTGAAATGCCACCTTGTTTCCCTGTAATGGAAGATTGAGATACAACATACAAAAATGCAGAACTCAATCTGTCAGCCTGATGGATTCTGTCTTCTGAAGTCATAGGCGTGATTAAGAAACTGATTTCCATATTATACTTCTGAAACAATTCCTGATATTCACTTTCGTATATTTCCATAGGCAGATCAGGAATGATCAGACCCCGAATACCGGCATCATGTGCATCTGAAAGAAATTTTTCACTGCCATATTGCAGCATTTGATTGAAGTATCCCATCAAAATGATGGGTATATCGCAGTGGTTTCTAACAGATTTTACCTGAGCAAATATATTGCTGATCGTTTGTCCGTTTCTCAAGGCAATCTCACTGCTTTTCTGGATGGTCGGTCCATCCGCGAGTGGATCAGAATAAGGCATACCCAATTCTATCAGGTCCACGCCACATTCTGCCAAAGCTTTGATGATAGTGTCAGTACTTTCAAGCGTCGGATGACCGGCTGTAAAGTACACATTAAGTACATTTTTGCCTTTGTTTTGTATAGTTTGTCGGATGCTTTGCATGATTATAATCTGATGTTATGGTCTTCAATATATTGTAAATAGGTATTCAGGTCTTTGTCTCCTCGCCCGGACAAATTTACTATGACATGATCATCAGTCTTAAGTGGTAATCTGTCCAGAATTGCCAAAGCATGTGCAGTTTCCAATGCCGGAATGATACCTTCTGATCTTGATAATTCAATAACCGCCATCATGGCTTCGTCATCTGTCGCAGCATGAACTGTAGCTCTACCTGATTTGATCAAATGAGCATGCATAGGGCCGATACCCGGATAGTCCAACCCCGCAGACAATGAATATGGCTCTACAATCTGTCCGTCTGCTGTTTGCATCAATAGCGTCATACAACCGTGAATGATACCCTTTGTTCCAAGGATACTTGTAGCTGCCGAATGTCCTGAATCGATGCCTTTACCGGCAGCTTCTGCGAGAATCAGCTTAACCCTTTCATCATGAAGGAAATGGTAAAAAGCGCCTGCAGCATTGCTCCCTCCACCAACACAAGCTATGACATAATCGGGGTATTCTTTGCCTGTTTTTTCTTTTAATTGCCATTGGATTTCTTCGCTGATGACAGCCTGAAATCTGGTAACCATATCAGGGTAAGGGTGGGGACCTATAGCAGATCCAATGATATAATGGGTGGTTTCTGCATTGTTGATCCAGTCACGGATGGCTTCATTGGTAGCATCTTTGAGTGTTTTACTCCCGCTTTCTGCCGGTACTACTTTTGCTCCCAACATCTGCATTCTGGCAACATTTGGTGCTTGTCTGACGATATCTACTGATCCCATATATACTATACACTCCAGATTCATCAAAGCGCATACTGTAGCAGTAGCCACACCATGTTGCCCTGCGCCTGTCTCTGCAATGATTCTTTTTTTGCCCAATCTTTTGGCTAACAAAATTTGGCCTACGGTATTATTGATCTTATGAGCGCCTGTATGGTTGAGATCTTCTCTCTTCAGGTAAATATTTGCTCCGTGTTTTTCAGACAAAGTTTTTGCAAGGTATAAAGGAGAAGGCCGACCCACATAGTCTTTAAGTAAGCAGTTAAACTCTTCCTGAAATGATGGTTCAGCGATGATATCGAGATATCTTGTCCTGATCTCCTCCACATTTGCGTACAGCATTTCGGGAATATAAGCTCCTCCGAATTCGCCATAGTGACCGCTTTTTGAGACATGATAAGATGTTAGATTTTTCATAATAAATTATTTAAACTTTTGAACTGCTATTGGGTGATCTAATAGTGACTTCATTTGTGAAATAGCTAACTGATTAAGTTGAATTAGTCTTTCGAATTGATGAATTCCTTGATGTATTAACATGGCATTAATACTTTCCATATTGGATAACACAACAAGTTGTTCAATAGTGGACAGATCTCTTATATTTCCTACTGCATCAGGATTTTCTTCTCTCCATTGTTTTGCTGTTTTTCCAAATAATGCAATATTCAAAACATCTGCTTCACTTGCATAAATGAAAGTTGATTGTGAATTATCAATTTCTGGTGGGAATAGGTTTTCCTTGATAGCATCAGTGTGGATTTTATAATTTACTTTAGCCAAAGTACGTTGAAAATTCCAATTTAATTTTAATCTTTCATTTTCTTCATCTTTCAGACGCTGGAATTCTCTAATTAAATATATTTTAAAAACCGGACTTATTGCACTGCAAAACTCAAATGCAATATCCTTATGAGCATAGGTTCCGCCATATTTACCTTTTTTTACATAAATACCAACGGCATTTGTTTTTTCAATCCACTGACCCGGACTAAGTACAAAACTTGGTAATCCAGCACTCATTTTAAAGTGGTCAAATTCGACCACTTTAAAATTTGGGTTGTACAATTGCTCCCAAGTTCCAATAAATTCAAGTGTTGACCTGTTTCGTATCCAGTTTTTTATAATATCTGCTGCTCGTGAATCACTTTCTTTACTTTTTGCAATATCAGTTATACATATGTAATCAGCGTTTCCAGCGGAAAAAACAGAAATTTCTGATCCTTTGACATTTATAACTTTTTGTTTACTCATTATTTATTTATTTTCTGACTCCAAAGTTTAATTATAGTTAGATCTTAACATTTTTACAAACTTCTTAACCATGCCCACATCCTTGATTCCGGGCCTGACTTCAAATTTACTATTGATGTCAATGCCCTTGAAATGAGGATGATCCATTTTTAATATCTCATCAACATCGTTTGGGCCAATTCCACCGCTAAGCAAAAAAGGAATTTTGATATCGTATTGCTTAAGTATATTCCAGTTAAATCTTTGACCGGACCCGCCAAAGTTTTTAGTAGCAGTGTCAAATAAAAACATGTCGCAAAAGTCAAAATCCTTAAGTATGGCCGGATTAAAATCGTCAGCTATCCTGAAAACTTTTATCACAGGAATAAAAGATTTTACTTCTTTAACAAAAGATGAACTTTCATCTCCATGTAATTGGGCATAGTCAAGTTTGTAAAGTTCCTTTTTTTGCAGTATCACATCCAATGATGCATTGACGAAAACACCCACTTTTTTGATGTTATTAGGAATATCGGGCAGTATATGGTCAATATATCTTGGCGAAGGCAAATAAAAATTGTAGCCTGCCATATCAATATCCAACTTACTTAAATCAGCGAGATTTTGAGCATTATTGAGTCCACAAACTTTGATTATCATTTCAACGTATTGATTTGTTGAATAAAGGCCGCAAGAGCCAACCCGGGATCTTCTGTTTTCATAAAATTTTCACCAATTAAAAAACCCTGATAACCCATTAACTTCAGATCAACTACTGATTTTGGATCATCTAATCCACTTTCAGATATTTTAATCGTTTCTGATGGTAGTTGTGGGAAAATTTCCTTTGAGTAACGGATGTCTGCGGTGAAAGTTTTTAGGTTGCGGTTATTCACACCAATATTTCGGATTCGTTCGTGGTATTTAGCGATCTGGTCTGCTGTGTGTATTTCCATCAGGACTTCAAGACCACACTCTGCAGCAACTTTTGAAAGTTCATCCATCTGATCCTTAGTCAGAATCTCTGCAATCAGAAGGATGGCATCAGCTCCCAGACTTTTAGCTTCGATGATCTGGTAAGCATCGATGACAAAATCTTTACGGAGAATCGGAATAGAATTGAGAGCTCGGACTTTTTGCAGGTCATAGTCACAACCACCAAAAAAATCAATATCAGTCAATACCGAAAGTGCCGATGCATTTGCTAGTGAATAGCCGGATGTTACTTTTTCTACATCTGCCTGAAGGTTAATATTGGGTTTTGATGGCGATTTTCGTTTGAATTCAGCTATAATCCCACTCTT
>Ga0138256_10009487_pt1 | contig 10206 bp, 8 predicted proteins | sample KNB2016incub_MG_FD_105486 | JGI IMG/M metagenome (GOLD analysis project Ga0138256, IMG submission 105486) | Active sludge microbial communities from wastewater in Klosterneuburg, Austria - KNB2014incub_MG | ecosystem: Engineered > WWTP > Activated sludge > Unclassified | place: Austria... | reverse complement strand
TGTAAATTATTATACTAAATAAAAATGCCCCATAAAATATGAGGCAAAGTTTCAAAGATTCAATTTCATTACTTGAGGACAAGGAGGTTTTTAGGTAAAACTTTAATTAAATAAATGACCAATTTGGTTTACCAATTTCGATGATTTATTAAAATTGTAATACGAAGTTACATCCTGTCAAAGTGGCAAGAATGAAAATGATAAAATGGATAATGAACAGGTAAAATATGGAGTAAATTTCAGCGTATTTCCTGAATATTTTGGAAATCAATCAACAAATGTGAGCAAACAACCAAATGCTCCACATTCATCACTGAATATGCACTATTTTGGATCCGTTTTGCTTTAGAGTCTTGTTTAAATTATTTTAATCAAGAATTTATTCTTCTTACCGTTTTCAACTAATGCATAAGTAGATTCCACAAATAGGGATTTTTCCACACCTTGATCAATATTATTGAATTTTAACTTATTGATCGAGATGGCATTCGCTTGAATTGCTCTGCGCGCTTCGGATTTTGATTCTACTATATTGGTATGCTCAGAGAGAAAATTGATAAGATTAAGCTCTTCCTGAAATAATAAATGTGAAATGGAAATACTCGGAATCTCTTCACTGATTTGTTCAAATACATCTTTAGACAAGCCTTGGATATATTCATTGCTACAATTTTTATTGAATAAGACCTCGGAAACAGATTTAACATTTTCAAATGCCGTTGCACCATGGATTCTTATGGTCAGTTCTTCGGATAAAATTTTCTTTAACTCTCTAGGATCAGCTTCATGTTCACTTTCCAAAGATTCAATCTCTTCCTTAGATTTTAAACTAAAATATCGGAATAGTTTTTTCAAATCTGCATCATCAATATTTAACCAAAACTGATAAAACTTGTATACAGATGTGAGTTTTTCATCCAGCCATACATTACCTTCTTCTGTTTTTCCAAATTTTTTACCATCAGATTTGGTGAGTAATGGAGTGGTGATGGCATAAGCTTTTCCATCAGTAATATTTTTTCCGATATAATCTGTTCCTGCGATGATATTGCCCCATTGATCAGATCCACCCATCTGAATCTTACATCCATGTTGTTGATATAGACAATAGAAATCATAGCCTTGTAATAATTGGTAGGAAAATTCAGTATACGAGATTCCAGCATCCAATCTTCTTTTTACAGATTCCTTGGAGAGCATATAATTGATCGTAGAATTTTTGCCAACATTTCTCAAAAAATCAAGCACATTCATGTCTTTATAGAAATCATAATTATTGACCAGAACAGCCTTATTATCTCCAGATTCGAAATTGAGTAATTTTTTAAATTGCTTGGTTTGAGTTGAAATATTATTGTCCAATTCATCAAAGGATTTTAATTCACGTTCCTTATCTTTTCCTGATGGATCTCCGATTCTACCTGTGGCACCGCCCATGAGAACGATAGGTGTATGGCCATGTCTTTGTAAGAATGTCAATAACATGATTTGAACATAATTACCTAATCCAAGCGATGCTGCAGTTGGATCAAATCCAATATATGCTTTTTGCGGTCCTTGCGACATTAGTTCCTCTACACCAGGAGTGCTATCGTGGAGCATACCTCTCCATTTTAACTCATCTATAAATCCCATATTTTGTTTATTTAAAAAATAGCTATATGTTTGCCAAAGGTACAAAGCTTCTTGAAATTGGTGGGCGATAAACCAAAAACGTTAAATGAATCTTTCAAAATACATAGCAACTAAAACATACAGCTCCTTTAAAAAATCCTTTACAAGAAGCATTTTGCGCATTTCAATTGTCGCCACAGCCATAGGTTTGGCGGTAATTATCATAGCAAATGCAATATTTTCTGGCTTTCAAAAAGAAATTAGTACTAAGGTTTTTGGATTTTGGGGTCATATTCACATTACTGATATACGAGTAAATAGAAGCATTGAAGCTATTCCTATCAATTATAATGACAGTTTGAAGCAGCTTTTAACTGATTTTAAGTATCGCGATGAAATCGAGCATGCCCAGAGTTTTGTCATCAATCCTGGGATACTGAGTCATGGTGATTATGCAGATGGTTTGTTTTTCAAAGGAATATCAAGTGACTTTAAATGGGATAAATTTGGCAGTTATATTAAATCTGGGGAGCCTCTAAAGTTTGCTGATTCTACCAATACAAGAAATATTATCGTCAGTGAACAAACAGCAGCGCGATTATTTCTTAAAATTGGTGATGCAGTTATTTTGCACTATATTAAAGATGAAAATCATATAAAGAGAAAATTAAAAGTAAGTGGAATTTACAAAACAGGATTGGAGGAGTATGATAAGAAATTTGCACTCGTAGATCAAAGGATGCTCCAAGAATTGATGTCGTGGAATCCTAATCAGGTGACCGGTGTAGAATTGTTCATCAAGCAAATATCCAAGGCATCCGCAATAAGTAATTATTTGTATGAAGAAGTCTTGCCATCGACACTTTATTCTGAGACAATACGAGACAAGTTTCCAAATATTTTTGAATGGTTATCATTGCAAGATATCAATAAAACATTTATTCTAGGATTAGTGCTTATTGTGTGTTTGATTAATATGGCTACGATGTTATTAATACTGATCTTGGAAAGGACGCATATGATTGGAGTTTTAAGTGCATTAGGAATGAATGTATGGACACAAAGAAAGATATTTTTGTATTTCGCTGCTAGGATATTGTTACAAGGTATGTTATTTGGAAATTTGATCGGTTTGGGCCTAATTTTTTTGCAAAAAAAATATAAATTTGTAAGCTTAAGTGAGCAGGATTATTACCTTAATTATGCACCTGTAAATATTGAATTTTCCACATTATTAATACTGAATGGTTTATTTTTTGTGGTGGTGGTTGTGTTTTTGCTCATTCCAAGTTATTTCATTTCAAGAATTAAACCAATCGACGCACTTAAATTTCGATAAATTTTTGGAATTGGCTTAATTTTTGTATTTTTACATGTTCAAATGTTTAATTTATCAAATATAATAGAATCTTCGAGCGATGATCCATTATTATGCATGGGAGAAAAATATTGTTCGAGAAGTCACTGGTCCAAATGAGGCCAAGTGGATAAATGTCATTGGACCACTAACAAATGAGGAAATAGATTCCCTTTCAGAAAATCTAAAATTATCAAGCGACTTTATTACGGATCCATTGGATATAGAAGAGCGCGCTAGATATGAAAAATATGACGAAGGAAGAAGTATCATCCTTCATACACCAATCATAAATCAAGTCGAAAAAGAAAATGAGCCCATATTTATTACAGTGCCGCTGGGTATAATATTATGCCAAAATAAAATCGTCACAGTCTGCGCTTTAGAGAATTCGATCTTAGATAAATTTATTGAATCTAAAATAAAAAATTTTAACCCCACTAACGAAAGACAATTTATACTTCAGATTTTTGAGCAGACAGTATTGTTGTATCTCGAGTACTTGAAGAAGCTCAATATGCGTAGAAGACTCATTGAGCAAGAGCTTTATAATTCAAGTCGAAGTGAAGAATTGAAGAGCTTGTTGAGAATAGAAAAAAGTCTGGTTTATTTTGTAAATTCTTTAACTGCTAATGAATTATTGAAAATAAAAATGAAGCGAACTGATTTTTTAAATATTAAGGATAATGAGGAGTTATTAGAAATATTTGAAGATATCATCATCGATAATAATCAAGCACGAGAAGTTGCGCAGCTCTATACTAATATCCTGAATGGTACAATGGAAGCCTATGCTTCAATAATCTCAAATAATTTAAATATATTTATCAATCGACTTACTATCATTACCACATTGCTCATGGTTCCTACAGTTATAGCTAGCTTTTTTGGAATGAATGTCCCCATACCTTTTGGTTTAGGAGAATCAAAAATTTCATTTTTTTTGATTATATTTGCTACAATAGGATTGAGCTTTGGACTGAGTTGGTTTTTTAGAAAGAAAAATATCATGTAAACTTATTGTATAAATTTAAAATGCAGTACAATGGAATATTCGAATAGAAAATTTGCAAACAATAAATACAGCTGGACTAAAAAATTTCAATTTATAGATTCAGAAAAAAAAGGATCTGCTGAAGTATTGTTTCCAGTATATCCAAATGAAGAATTATGCCATGTTGAGAATAGAGTTCATGTAGTCTATGCAAAGAAAAGAGAGGAACTTTATAGAGATCATATAGCTGCAAGTGTGGATACATTAGTTGATCTAAAAGCTTGTGAAGAAAAGAACTGCACATTCGTCCATATTTTTGAGAAGAGAGTCATTATTATAAATCGACGTCTTGATGATATTTTATATTGCAATGTATTCAATTATGAATCAGTGGATGAGTTACTCTATTTTGTAGTTGCTGTTTTTCAAATTTTAGATCTCGACCCGAGTTTAAATTATTTAGTTTTGCAAGGAGATATTGTAGAAGATTCAGCGATCGCCAATAAATTTAAGATCTATTTTAAAAATTTATTAATCGCTTCCAATTCATGAGAATTTCCGCAGGATCATTGAGAGGTAGAACATTTTATCCACCTGCGGATAAATGGCCAACAAGGCCTACGACAGATATTTCTCGTGAGGCCCTCTTTAATATTCTCACCAATAGAATCGATTTTGAGGAAATAGAAGCCTTAGACTTATTTGGAGGAACAGGAGCACATACTTATGAGATGATTTCTAGAGGTTGTACTAAAATAACTTATGTCGATCTACATAGGCCAGCAGCCAAGTTTACAGAGCAAACTTTAAAGGCTTGGGATTGTATTCAGTTTGTCGATATAAAATGCATGGATTTTAAGATGTTTATTAATAACTGCTCAGTCCAGTTCGACTATATTTTTGCAGGGCCACCTTATCCACTTCCCGATCTTGGCAGTATTCCAGATTATATTTTTAATGCTGCGATATTAAAAGAAACTGGTCTCTTTGTCCTTGAACATAATCCACAATATAAGTTCAATGAACATCCTCATTTTATTGAGGAGCGCAAATATGGACAAACTAGGTTTAGTTTTTTTCATTATAAGTCGTAAATTTGCGACTTATGGAATATTTGGCGGACATAAAAGGCAAGATCGTAGAAAGTATCCTATCGATATATTCAAAAAATTATAATATAACGGATTTAGTTTTTGATAGATGCAAGAAGGAGTTTGTAGGAGACTATACCCTTGTAACTTTTGCTTTTTCAAAAAATGTTGGAGAATCGCCAGAATTAGTTGGAAATAAAATTGGAGAATTTCTTCTTAATAATAAATGGATACACTCCTATAATGTGATCAAAGGATTTCTGAATATCCAGATGACAGATGAGTTTTGGATTAAAAATGTATTGTATTTTCAAAATACTTCCATTACAAAAATATTGCATTATCAATCAGAGCCAAAAAGTTTTCTAATAGAATATTGTTCTCCAAATACCAACAAGCCTTTACATCTCGGACATATAAGAAATGTATTATTGGGCTGGTCCATGCGTAATATCCTAAAAGCAAAATCATATGATGTCTCTACCACACAAGTGATCAATGATCGTGGCATTGCAATATGCAAAAGTATGTGGGCATGGAAACAGTTTGCCAATGGTGCGACACCACAAAGCACAGGGATCAAAGGAGATCACTTTGTTGGGGACTATTATGTGATGTTTGAGAATAAGTTCAAGGAAGAATATGCTCAGTGGCAATCTACTTCTCAGGCCAATGATATTTATACTAATTCAAAAAAAGAGAGTGAATCTAGTGATGATTTCTTTAAGCGGTATAAAAATGATTATTTTAATAAAATAAGTGAGATAGGCGCTCAAGCGCGTGAGATGTTGCTACAATGGGAAGCTCAGGTGCCTGAAGTCCTTGAACTATGGAAACGAATGAATGCATGGGTCTATGAGGGATTTGAAGTGACTCATAAGAAACTGAATATTCATTTTAATTCTTGCTATTACGAATCACAGACTTATTTGCTGGGAAAAGAAATCGTACAGCAAGGACTTGATAAGCAAGTTTTTTATCGCGAAGCAGATGGATCTGTTTGGGTTGATTTGGAAAGTAAAGGACTTGACAAGAAAATACTATTGAGAAGTGATGGCACCTCCGTTTATATTACCCAAGATTTGGGTACAGCTCAACAGAGACATAAAGAATTAAATAAAGATCATTATATTTATGTAGTAGCAGATGAGCAGGATTACCATTTCAAAGTATTGTTCGAGACTTTGAAGCTTCTTGAAGAACCATATGCAAATGGACTTTATCATCTCGCCTACGGTATGGTCGAATTACCTACAGGGAGGATGAAGTCGCGTGAAGGAACTGTAGTCGATGCAGATGATTTGATCGATGAGGTGGAATCAGAAGCCAAATTGGTTGCAGAAGAGCGAGGCGAAATAGTCCATTTATCAGACGAAGAAAAGTCAAAAGTATATCATCAAATTGGGATGGCTGCTTTGAAGTATTTTATGCTTAAAGTTCAAGCGAAAAAGAGAATGATTTTTGATCCAAAAGAGTCTGTAGATATGCAAGGAAATACTGGACCTTACATAGTCAATGCTTATGTGAGGATCAAATCTATTGAGCGTCGACAGGCCATTGAAAGCATAGATCAATATAATGAAATCATCGTCGAGCAGGAAAAGGAATTATTGAAGCTCATCATGGAATATCCTGCCATAGTAGATGAAGCCGTGAAACAATATGACCCATCTGGGATTGCAAATTATTGTTATAGTTTAGCAAAAGAATTCCATCGATTTTATCACGATTGTAGAATACTCAATGCTGAGACTGAAGCACAAAAAAAATGGAGATTGACACTATGTAAAATAGTTTCTGATTATTTAAATCATGGCATGCAATGTTTGGGTATCGACATGCCAGATAGAATGTAGTATCACATTAATAAATTGAATTAATTATGGCAGAAGAAAATAAAGGATTAAATTTTATCGAAGAAATCGTAGAAGAGGATATTCGCAATAATAAACATGGTGGTAGAATTCTTACTCGATTTCCACCTGAGCCAAATGGTTATCTGCATATTGGTCATGCGAAATCAATTTGTCTAAATTTTGGATTGGCACAGAAGTATGGTGGCAAGACGAATCTTAGATTCGATGATACGAATCCAGTAACAGAGGAAGTTGAATACATTGACTCGATAAAAGACGATATCCGCTGGTTAGGATTTGAATGGGGCAATAGAGAATTTTATGCCTCAGATTATTTTCAACAAATTTATGATTTTGCTGTAAAGTTGATCAAAGCGGGTAAAGCGTATGTTGATGATCTAACTGCAGAAGAAATTGCAAACCTAAAAGGGACGCCTACATCTCCTGCTACGCCAAGCCCATATAGAGATAGATCTGTTGCTGAGAATCTCAGTCTATTTGAAGACATGAAAGCTGGGAAATTCAAAGAGGGAGAGAAAGTACTTCGTGCAAAAGTTGATTTAGCATCACCCAACATGCACATGCGTGATCCGATCATGTACAGGATATTATTTACGCCGCATCATCGCACAGGTAAAGTATGGTGCATCTATCCTATGTATGATTTTGCTCATGGTCAAAGTGATTCTATTGAGGGTATTACGCATTCGATTTGTACGCTTGAGTTTGAGAATCATCGACCATTATACAATTGGTATATCGACAATTTAGAAATATTTCCATCTCGTCAGATAGAATTCGCCAGATTGAATTTGAACTATACTGTGATGAGCAAAAGGAAATTGCTACAGTTGGTAAAAGAGAATTTAATAAGTGGATGGGATGATCCTAGAATGCCTACAATTCGAGGCATGAGGAGAAGAGGATATACCGCTCAAGGCTTGCGAAATTTTGCAACGACAGTAGGAATCGCAAAACGAAATAATTTGATTGAATTCTCATTACTTGAACATTGTATTCGTGAAGACCTCAATAAAGTATCAACTAGAACTATGGTGGTCACAGAACCATTATTAGTCGAAATAGTCAATTACCCAAAAGATCAAATCGAATGGTTGCCAATGGATAATAATCCCGAGATGGAGAATTCTGGTAGACATGATTTGCCTTTTAGTTCGCAGATATTTATTGAACAAGAAGATTATATGGATGATCCTCCGCCTAAATTTTTTAGATTGACCAAGGGAGGTATGGCAAGGTTAAGATCAGCATATATTATTGAATGTATAGATGTGGAATACAGTTCGGAAGGAACACCAACAAAACTTTTGTGCCGCTATATTCCAGAAAGTAAAAGTGGTCAAGATACTTCTGGTCTAAAAGTTAAAACAACGATTCATTGGGTTGAAATGAGTCAAGCAATAGACGTGGATTTAAATTTGTATGATAGATTATTTACCGTAGAAGAACCAGATAAACAAGAAGGCGATTTTAAAGCCTATCTCAATCCTAATTCTCTTAGTGTAATTAAAAATGCAAAGGCAGAACCATTTTTAAAGCAAGCAGTCGAAACTGGAATTACGCATTTTCAATTTTTGAGGAAAGCATACTATGTTCATGACGCAAATTCCAATCTTGATAAAATGGTATTCAATCGTACTGTAGAATTAAAAGATAATTGGAGTAAAGGCAAATAGTAATATTAAAATTGCATTTACTTAATTCTGATTGTTTACCTTTTTTACTGTATTGTTTTCTGAATTTCTATTGGCGATATAACTTTCTTTATAAATACTCCAAGGCGTAGATTTATGATGATTGCCTCCAAAATAGTTAAGTATAATATCTAGCTCTTCTTTTGATTTAAAACCCGACAATGGTTGAATGGTGTTAAATTCTTCATCCATGACGACAAGGGTGGGGAACGAGTTTAATTTTCCATTAGTGATCTCTATAGCCAATTCATGAATCCCAGATCTTCCTTTGGGTATAAAATCATAAGATTTTCCTTTAAAATTTATTACAGTAGCTTGTTCAGCATTAAACTTAATCGCATAATAATTTGTGTTAATATATTTGACTAGTTTGGCATCTTGAAAAGTGGTATTGTCCATTTGTTTACACCACATGCAGCGATCAGTGATGATATCAACGATGATTTTCCTTTTCTGCGTTTTCATTTGATCTTGGGCTTGTTCCCATGAAACCCAATTGATTCTCTCAGATTGAGCATACAAGAGATTAGCCATCGATAAAAAGAAGGCAATCACAAGTATTCCAGTAAGTGAGAATTTTATAGAAAGTTTGTTCATATTTTTGCCCAACGATTTCGGTTACAAAGAAACGATGATATAATTGTTTTTTCAATACCTTGGTTGGTAAGATCGCTTACTTTAAAATAAATTTAACTACTCAAGCTTGTTATTTTCAACAATTTGCAGAGAATCACCTGCCAAGCCTAGTTTTGATTTCAGTTTTCCTTGTAATAAAGGACTAGGAATACCTGATCCAAGTGTTAATTTGTTGCTTGTGATGATATGAGCGGTGTCCCATAGACCGGCTTCGATGAAGGATCGATGAATAGTGGCCCCTCCTTCAATCATCAGACGAGTGATATTCTGTTCATCCAATAATTCGTTAAGCAATGTCTTTAGATCATTGTTTGATGTTAAGATTAGTGTGTTGTCCAAACTTAGGTTTTCTTTTGATAGTCGATTTCTTCTATCTAAGATAATAATTTTTGGGTTTTTACCTGGATATAACCTTGTATTTAGTTTGGGTTTATCAATGAGGAATGTATTGGATCCAACTAATATAGCGTCATGTTCACTTCTCATTTTATGAACATAAATATCACTAATTTTATTAGAAATTTTTATTCGCTCATTGATTTTTCCAATATAAAAATCGCTTGATTGTGCCCATTTTAGACTGATGTAAGGTCTGTTTTGACTGGTGTTAGTAATATATGGTTTTATTAATTCAAGACATTCTTTTTCTAGGATAGGACCGATGACTTCTACATTATTTTGTTTTAAGTGTGCAATGCTTTTTCCTTGCATTTTTGGATTTGGGTCATATGCACCAAAAACCACTTTTTTGATATTGTGTTTCAGGATATAATCTGTGCATGGTCCTGTCTTTCCCCAGTGATTGCATGGCTCTAATGTGACATAAAGATGCGCTTTTTCTATCAGACTTTTATGATGGTCTTTAACGGAATTGATTGCATTCACTTCTGCATGAGCCTTACCATATTCCTGATGATAACCTCGACCAATGATTTGATCATTA
>Ga0138256_10009486_pt1 | contig 10206 bp, 9 predicted proteins | sample KNB2016incub_MG_FD_105486 | JGI IMG/M metagenome (GOLD analysis project Ga0138256, IMG submission 105486) | Active sludge microbial communities from wastewater in Klosterneuburg, Austria - KNB2014incub_MG | ecosystem: Engineered > WWTP > Activated sludge > Unclassified | place: Austria... | reverse complement strand
GGAGTCCATTGAGCCTCGAGGCGATTGTGAAAAAATTGCTCATCAAGAAAAATATCCGGATTTGACGAATTTATCCCCAGCGTCATAAACTTCATGTATCCGTTCAGGTGAAAATGCCTTACCTGGCTACTGTCCTGTGCCTGAAGTGTCGTCATTGCCAGGATAATTATTGAGCATATATACAGACTATGGCGTATGGGCTTCATCGCTGCTTATTTTCCCGTCAGTGAGTGTGATGATGCGCCGGGCGCGATCCATCACCCGTTGATCATGGGTAGAGAAGATGAAAGTAACGCCTTCCTGTTCATTCAGCTCAGCCATCAGGTCGAGCAAAGCGGCTGTACTGTGTGAATCCAGGTTTGCCGTGGGTTCATCTGCCAGTATAAAACTGGGTTTGGGTGCAAGCGCCCTTACTACCGCCACTCTTTGTTGCTGGCCACCGGACAATTCGCCCGGTTTATTGTCCAGCAGCTCGCCCATACCCACGGCATCCATCAGTAATTGGACTCTTTTTCTTCGCTCATCTTTGGGCCTGCCTTGAAGCAACATCACAAATTCTGCATTTTCATAAGCAGTCAATACCGGTATGAGATTGTATGCCTGGAAGACAAAGCCAATATGATCCCGTCGGAAGTTGATAAGGTGGTTTTCGCTCAGCCCGTGTATGGCTGTACCATCAATGGTGATCTCGCCGGATGTTGGTTGGTCCAATCCACCGATGAGATTGAGCAGGGTCGTCTTTCCTGAGCCGGAGGGCCCGACGATCGCGGTAAACTCCCCCTTGTGGATACCCAGACTTACATCATTGACGGCATGTACGTCTATAGCATTGGGATGATAGACTTTAGAGACATTTTGAACGGTTATCACTGATTCTTTCATTTGTTTATATTTTATGAATTGCTTCCACCGGTTTAAGCCGGATGGCTTTCAGGGCAGGATAAATAGAAGCCAGGACTGCTGTGATGAAGACCGCGATGGCCACTTGCCAAAAATTACCGGCATTGATGATCGGATAAATGACGGAGTTCATTCCAAATTTATTGAGACCGGCTGACCAATGCGAGAGATCCATGCCTGTCTTTGCCAATAAATGTAATGTTATGGCAGCCAGCAGCATACCGATAGGAGTACCGATGGTCGCCAATAATATGGTCTCAATGACGATCATCCAAAAGGTCTGTATCCGGTTTAATCCAATCGCCATCAGCACACCCAGCTCTCTGATTCGCTCCAGGACAGCCATCAGCATGGTATTGATAATGCCAAAAATGAGTGCCAACATGAATATAGTAACATAGATATAGCTGCTGGCCTGCAACTGAGTGCGGAATAAACCGATCTCGGGCGACAGATCCAGATAGGTTTGCACCTTGAGCTTAGGAAATCGTTTGGTCAGTTGAGCAGTGACTAAGGGGACCGCCTGATCATTGTCACAGCGTATGACAATTTCCTGCGCCGCATCCTGCAGTCCGGTCATTTGTTGCAGATCCTGATACCTGACATATACATGACCATTGTCAAAGGTTTCATTACTTGTTTTAAATTCGCCGCTGACGCGAAATGCACCACTGCTCAGATTGCCCATTGTATCACGGAAGGTGAGTACTATTTTCTTTCCGGGGTCTAATTGTAAATCATGAGCGAGACTTTGGCCAATCATCACCTGCGCACGTCTGTTTGTATCAATTGGATGGCCCATTGAAATCATTCTGCTGTAGTTAAACACTTTATTTTCATTTTCCGGGATAATCCCGATTATTTTGACTCCGCGTACGCCATGGCTGCTGCTCAGCATGCCATTGATCGTCATACGATAGGTAGCGGCATGAACGCCCGGCATGCTGTTTATTTGTCGCAGGATAGAAGCCGGATGTGGGATAGAATAAGTCAATTTAGGATCATCAGCGTATTTTGGTTGGTGTAATTGGATATGGCCAATCTCAGTACTGATGACATTATTGATATAACCCTCTATAAAGCCACCGACGAATGAGATTAGCAACAATACGCTCCAGGTACCTGCAGCCGTAGCTAATATCACAATCAGACTACGCAGTTTGTTGCGCCAGATATTGCGCCAGGCTATTTTGAATAATATCATCGGGCTGAATATTTAAGCATTGTGCATTTCTTTTACGGCTACCATTCGTGAAATCCTGTAGAATGGATATACTGACAGGATCAAAACGACTACAAATACGATCAGCGCCTGCATCAGGAATAAGGATGGTGCTAATGATGCCGGCATTTCGGGGCTCATGCCAAATTCAGCATACGCCTTTGCCATGTCTTTACCCAATTGTATGGGGTGGACATTCAGCCAATAAGCCATAGGAAAGGCAATCACCAGGCCACTGATGACACCCAGAATGGCTATAAATAAGAGCTCAAGCCAGACCATCAGAAATAACTGCAATCGATGCATCCCGATAGAGAGCAACACACCAAACTCAAAGCGACGTTCCTCCAGCATCATCAGGACAGTGCCAAATATGCCAAAGGTGATGATCACATAGAGTATCAGTAATATCAATCGGGCAGAAGCCGTATCAATAGACCGCGCCTGTACCAGATCGGGCATTAATTGCTCCCAGTCTTTTACCACCCAGCCATGACCGAGTGCCATTCGGGTATTGTTGACTATGGGTATGACATTATCCTTACTGTCAATGTCCAGGGCGAGAGATGTGGCCAGTCCGGGTGCCCCGTAGAAGTTCTGTGCGGCAGGCATGGCCATATAGACCATCCGTTTATTTAATTCCGGTGAGGGAAAGTGCACTATTCCTTCAATATAGAATATTCCGGCAGCATTTACACCATGATAACCCTGAGAAATCAAAACTAATGAATCCCCGGGATGTAATCCGGACCGGCTGGCTACACCCTCAGCGATCAATAGACCTGTGGATGTGCTATCCGGATATTTACCCTGGATTACTCTCGATTGTAAACCGGTCATCTTATTTTCCAGCAATGGGTCAATGCCTACCACTAATACACCATACGTGTCTTCGCCTTTTGATGCCAGGGCAAAACTTTCCAGACGGGGGACTACAGCGCGCAGGTGGGGATTGGTTGGTATTTTCGTACGAATCTGATTCAGGTCGAATGCATTATTGATGTCTTTATTTTCCCAGTAGAGACTATCTTGTACCTGAGCAAAACCATAATAATAATTCATCACATTGTCCGTCATGCGATCCCAGATGCCGGACTGTAATGAAGATACCATGCCGGCAAAAAATACGCTAAATAGGATAGACGCTGCTGTAATCAAGGTGCGGCGGCGGTTTCGCCAGATATTGCGCCAGGCTAGGGTAATCAGCATCACTTAATGATCCGATTTAAGTTGTTGTTGAGAAAAGAAAGCCGGAGTGATGCCAGTATCGAAGCGAAGTGATAACTGTTCGATGACTGTTTTTTGCCCGGGATTATCTGCAGGGGTGACCTCAAGTACCGAAGGAATAAGCCGGTCACCCATTTTCTTTATTTTACTGCCGGTGAGGGTATTGACCAAAAAGCCATCCTGGTCATAAAACTCGGCTTTTAATTGCAGATAGTCGGTTTTGCTAATCCATAGTTTTACTTTTCCCCATACGACAGCAGCATTGGGTTTTGGTGTCAGATTGATGATATAGCAGGGATAGCCCTGCAGTACTTCATTTCCAATGATTTTGTGGGTATAATCTTCTGCCATGGAGGATTGCTTTACGAGATCATCATTGGTAAAATCGCTGCCCATCCAGGACTGTGACATCATGCTGGGGGGCAGTTTAATTGTCCTGCGGATACTGGGTTGCCAATTCCAGATCTCATTGCCCCGTTTCAGAAAAGCAGCTCCTTTATCTCTCGCTGGTGCTGTAATCCGGATTAATGACAGATCGGTACCATAAGTCCAGGTCTTAAAACTGACGTCCCGCTGCCATGAGGGTCTGACAATCGTCATCTTCATCTCACCATAGCTGGATTTGCCCTGCATGTGCTGTACGCAGCGCTGTACGATAGTAGTGGCATCCTGTGCACCGACTCCACCGGTCATAAAAACTGCTATAATCAACATCATTCCACAGATACGGAAATATTTCATAGGTTAAAATGTTTAAGTGTATTTTCGATGAATGTCGCCTTAATTTTTTGCCAGGGATAATCCGGGTCATTGATAAAAAAGAGATAGTGTAAAGCCATCCCGTCCAGTGCCGCACCCAGCAGATATGTTTCTTCCTTTACTGCAGGGATCCCGGCACTATGTAAGAGTTGTTCCAGAAAACCCATCATCTCTTTTGTTCGTTCGCCGACCTGGCCCTGTATGACCATCACAGCCTCCGGTTGCAATGACAATCCCAGCAACAGCCGCATTAACTTGGGGCGTTCTTCTATATAATCAAAAGAGATTTGCAGCATAATCAGCACTTTCTCTCTCGTAGTCTTTGCTGCCAATATTTGTGTGACCAGTTCAGCGCTTTCATCTATCACCTCATGAAGAATGGAGTTCAGCAGTGAATCCTTACTCTCGAAATAGCTATATACCAGACCCTTTGATATGCCGGCTTGTCGGGCTATGCTGTTTATCGTGGCGCTATGATAGCCATGACTGGAAAAGACGTCAATTGCCGCCTCTATGATCGAGGTGCGGCGCTTTTCCCGGATTGCCTGATTAGCACTTTCTGAACGTGGAGACATTTTATATTGACTAAATGGTCAGTCAAAGATATGTCAAATAAATTAATTGAAAGAAAAAAATTACACTTAATTGTAGATGAGCCTTTGAGTGAGAAGTGGAGAGTTGAGAGTTGAGAGTTGAGAGTTTTTTAGTGGATAGTCTTTTAATTGCGGATAACGAGCTCATCTGTGGGGCCAGTGGTGAGTAATCAGGAAAATCTATGTATCGTAATATTGCAATATTACATTCAAAAGCTTGCCAGATGGAAAACTACTTTGACATGTCGACTTTTTCTGTCTTGCAATTAAAGTTGGCTACAATTCATTAATGTGCCCAATATTTTGCAACCAGCAAATCTATAAATCAGCCTTGCTTACTTATTTTTACAATGAAAAAAGGGTCTATACGCAACTAAAACATTATTTTTATAGCTTTGCAGCCTAAAATTTAAACTTTTTATGGCAGATACAGGTGATATTCGCAAAGGACTGTGCATCGATTATAACAATGATATTTACACTATCGTGGACTTCCAGCACGTGAAGCCCGCCAGAGGTGCAGCCTTTGTGCGAACTACAATGAAAAGCATGACTAATGGCAAGGTAAATGAAAATACCTGGCCATCCGGACACAAAATAGATGTAGTCAGGGTCGAGCGCCGGAAGTTTCAATATCTGTATAAAGATGAGATAGGTTATCACTTCATGGATAATGAAAGCTTTGAGCAAACGCAGCTTGGCGATGACATGGTCGATAATCCTCAGTTTCTCAAAGAAGGTATGGAAGTGGATATCCTCTATCACGCAGAGAAAGACACGGCACTGCGTATGGAAATGCCCCAATTTATAATCGTGGAAGTGACCTACACAGAACCGGGCGTCAGAGGTGATACTGCAACAAATGCTTCGAAGCCTGCGACTATCGAGACAGGCGCAGAGATCAGAGTACCGCTGTTTATCAATCAGGGAGAACGCATCAAAATAGACACAGCTACCGGCGCTTATGTCGAGAGAGCAAAAGATTAATAAGCCTTTAAAATCTATTAATATGACCTATAAAGAGATTCTCGAACTCATTAAAATCGTAAATAAATCAGACCTTTCTGAGGTGAAAATCAAAGATGAATCGTCTGAAGTAGTCATTCGTACCAAGAGTTTTCATTCAGGTAAGGGGATTCAAGCCAACCTGCCTGCCCAGGCGGCACAGAGCTATGTGCCGGCACAGACTGCACCTGCTGTTTCCGCACCGGCTATCACCGGCGAGACGATCACAAAGTCTGATACAGGGGCAGCGACAGGTAATTCCAATTACAAGGAGATCCGCTCACCGATGGTCGGTACTTTTTATCGAAGCGCCAGCCCGGATAAACCACCATTTATCAAGCCGGGCGATACGATAACTCCGGGTTCTGTGGTATGTATCATAGAAGCGATGAAACTATTCAATGAGATAGAGTCTGATGTCAGTGGTACGATAGTAAAGATAATGGTCGATGATGCCAGCCCGGTGGAGTTTGATCAGGTCTTGTTTTTAGTAGAATAAATAATTTTATGTTTAGTAAAATACTGATTGCTAACAGGGGTGAAATCGCCCTGCGAATCATCCGTACCTGTAAAGAAATGGGTATCAAAACGGTAGCTGTCTATTCGACAGCCGATAAGGAAAGCCTGCACGTTCGCTTTGCTGACGAGGCAGTGTGTATAGGTCCACCATCTTCCAAGGAATCCTACCTCAATATCCCCAGGATCATGGCTGCCGTAGAAATTACCAACGCTGATGCTGTGCATCCCGGATATGGTTTTCTGGCTGAGAATGCTGATTTCGCAGAGGTTTGTGCGCAGTATGGCGTTAAATTTATCGGACCTTCACCGGACCAGATCCGGAAGATGGGTGATAAAATCACCGCAAAAGAGACGATGATTGCTGCCGGAGTACCGGTCGTTCCCGGATCTGATGGTCTGGTTAAAAATGAAAAGGAAGGCAAAGCATCTGCAAAGAAAATCGGATATCCCATTATACTAAAAGCAACTGCCGGTGGTGGTGGAAAAGGTATGCGTGTAGTCTGGAATGAAGAAGAATTCCAGAAAAACTGGGAGATGGCTCGCGCTGAAGCAAAAAACGCTTTTGCTAATGACGGCATCTACATGGAAAAGTTTGTCGAGGAGCCCCGACATATAGAAATTCAAATTATCGGTGATCAGTATGGCCGGGTAGCTCACTTATCCGAGCGAGATTGTAGTATCCAGCGCCGGCACCAGAAACTGGTAGAGGAAAGTCCATCACCTTTTATGACACCTGAACTACGTGAAAAAATGGGTGTAGCCGCGATCAAAGCCGGTCAGGCAATCAATTACGAAGGTGTAGGCACAGTAGAATTTTTGGTGGATAAGCACCGTAATTTCTATTTCATGGAAATGAATACCCGTATCCAGGTTGAGCATCCGGTTACTGAGGAAGTGATCGACCATGATCTGATCAAGGAACAAATAAAAGTTGCTGCCGGGATAGAAATCTCAGGCAAGAACTATACTCCGATAATGCATGCGATGGAATGTCGTATTAATGCCGAAGATCCGTTTAATGATTTCAGACCCAGCCCCGGAAAGATCACTTCATTCCATAGTGCCAAAGGTCACGGTGTCCGCGTAGATACACATGTCTATGCCGGATATACGGTACCGCCCTATTACGACTCAATGATCGCCAAGATCATCTGTAAGGCACAGACCCGTGAGGAAGTCATCCTGAAAATGCAGCGCGCACTCGATGAGTTTATCGTCGAAGGGATTAAGACAACTGTCCCCTTCCATCAGCGATTGCTGCGGGATGAGAAGTTCATCGCCGGTGACTTCAATACCGGCTTCCTGAATGATTTTGATCTGACGGAGTGATGAATAATGTTTGACTAAAGCATTAGATTTTCATAGAAAGGAGTTTTTTATTGCTGTTGTTGAATGGTGAACTGCAAGCTCATATCACAGGCTCAATAATATTTCAGCAAGTTGCAATGGCTGGGATAAGAATGGTGAATGTCCTGAATTTAGTTTAAAGGTCTTGTCAACCGGTGTTCGCGCTACCATCCCCTTTTGTACATCATAAGAGAGGGCCTGATCAATTGATGTGTGGATATATACTTTTTTCACTCTGCCAAAATTTTCATCTGAAAGGGTAAGCGGTGTGCCGACAGGTGCATTTGGCTCTTTTGTTAATAATGAACTGCACAAATAGACATCCGCTTCAGAACAATCATTGTAAAAGGCATCCTTGTAACTTTCTTTCCGGGGAATATGCCAGCCTTCAGATTCATTAAAAATCAGATTTGTGACCAGCATTGATTCCTTGTCTGTCAAAGCTGTTGCGACCATCGGCTCTCCATTCGGAATTAAAAAAGCGCAGAGATACACTAATTGATCAATTTTATCCGGCATACGCTCAGCGACAGTCGAGATGACAATGCCCGCCCGACTGTGTCCGACCAATATGACTGGTTCGGTATATTTTTCCAATACTTTACTTACGGCATCTGCATAACTGTCCAGTGTAACTTCAAAGATTGGTGTTATGTCAAGGCCATGCGCCGGTAGGTCTATAGCTTCAGACGTATTTCCATCTTTGTCTAACAAACCCTGCATTTTAAACCAACACCAGGAAGCATGAAATGAGCCCGGCACAAAAACGTAATGTTTCGAATTTTTTATCATTACACAAATTTTATTTGGAAGAAATCTTAATAGAAAACACATAGTCAATTCCAGCGACTATGCCTCTAAAATCAATGAACGAATACAAATATAAAATTACGCATTTTTAAAAGTAAGTGAAAAAATTTCAGTGACATGAGATTAATTATATTGATTAAGTCTTTACATCCTCGGATTAGCTTTTGTATAATTAAATCCTAAAACAATCACACAACATAATTTGTACAAAAGGCTATTCCTTTCCATCCCTGAAAACTACCAGAATCTTAATGGCAGTATTTACTGATGCAAAAATTGACTAAAGAATGCTAATATGCAGTACATTTGCACTTTATATAAATTTTATATATGTAATTTTTTAATTTTAAATTTGTTAAAAGACAAGGGCCAAAGTTAGAATATGAGATATCTTTATATATCATTTTTTTTAATATGTTTATTTTTCAATGCGGATGCTGCACGTCCTGCCTGGTTTCACTGGGAATATACCGGGCCGGATACTATAGCTGTCGGGGCTAACTGCACCGCGGCTTTGCGCTGGGGTGGTGATGATGCGATCATCTGCGAACCGACCATTCAGGGTCAGGAAATTATAATTAAAAAGCTAAAGAGCATCAGTGGGGGTTATTCTTACGGCGATCCGGTAATGGCAGGTGTGACAGTTACCGTAGTGTATGAAGCAACGGACAATCTGGGGCACAAGGAAGATTTTACATTTACCATAGCCTTTGTGGATCTGATCCCACCCGTTTTTGTCCCGGCATCCCTACCACCGGACATTACGGTACAGTGCCCGGTCAATCTACCCAACTTTAATGTATCCGCTACTGATAATTGTACGCCGGCTTTTCAGATTGAAATTACTATCGAACTGGACTTCCCGGACAGACCCTGCTCAGGTGAATACCAAAGGAAGTATATCGCGAAGGATGCTTCTGGTAATACCCGGGAATATATTCAACACATCACCTTGCTGGCAGATCAGACAGCACCGGTGATCACACAAGAGGCTGGAGATACATTAGCTGCCTGTTCGCAGGATGGTGCACATGTGCAATTTACAAATTGGATCGCCAATCACGGGGGAGCGATAGCTACTGATAACTGTGGAATATACGGCTGGACTACAATACCGGAGAATCCACAGTTTTCCGGGGATTGTAATACACCGGTTCAGGTAACCTTTGTGGTACAGGATTTTTGTGGAAATGCGGATTCTACCACAGCCAGTTTTACGGTATCCGACACCATCAAACCCGTCATCCACACATCACCGGCCGATAGCCTGTTGGACTGCACGGCTAATCCGATTTTGGGATTTGCCGATTGGTTAGACAAAGGCGGTCATGCTGATGTGACTGATAATTGTAGTCCCGAGCTTAATATATTGTACACATTCAGGGGGGTAGCCATCACTGACGCTGCCCTTCTGGATACGCTTGCTGCGAGAATGACCGGCAATTGCAGCACACAGATCATCAATGGTCATACATACGACAAGGTGAAAGCAGCGCTTCAGGTCGGATTTATCTATGCCGATTATTGTGGCAATTCAGTGGAAGGAAGTGCGAATTTTGTTGTTCGTGATACAATTCCACCTGCATTGATAAGTCCCGGTGCAGACAGTACCGTCTTTTCCTGCATCCCCGGAGGCCTTAGCGAGACATTTACGGAGTGGTACACCTCGGGTGCCGGCGCAGTAGCGGCCGATAGTTGTAGTGTGATCATCTGGCAAGGTAATCCTTCACTACAGGATGCATTGGATACGTTGTTGGCTTCACCACAGGCATGCAACCAGTCAATGACAGTGATTTTTCGACCAGCAGATGCCTGTGGCAATGT
>Ga0138256_10009484_pt1 | contig 10206 bp, 13 predicted proteins | sample KNB2016incub_MG_FD_105486 | JGI IMG/M metagenome (GOLD analysis project Ga0138256, IMG submission 105486) | Active sludge microbial communities from wastewater in Klosterneuburg, Austria - KNB2014incub_MG | ecosystem: Engineered > WWTP > Activated sludge > Unclassified | place: Austria... | reverse complement strand
GATTCAGTAAACCCTTCTTCAAAGAAGAGTCTTGATTTGAACTACGCAGTAATAAGTGGTGCACTTAATCAACTAGAAAACAGAATCACATCAACGGTAGAATCACGATTCCCAGCATCAAAACAAATCTACGATAAGATTGCACCAACCAAAGTAACACTGCCAGGTGTTACAACTCAAGACGAAGATATATTCAACAGCGTAGTTTCTAATTCAACTCCGAACACTTCTTCTGGAGGATTCTGGGATAACCTATGGAAAGGTTTAACTGGTAACTAACATGCTTACACAACAACAAATAGACGAACTAAAAAGAAAAGGACTAACTGATGAAAAGATTAGGTCTCTTGCTCAGAGTAAGGGTTTAGAAATGCCGAAGACTTCAAGGGTTGTGAGTGTTGCGAAAGCACTGACACGTTCAGAGGTAGGAATGGGGCAGAGTGCTGCCGCAGGTATTTTGGGTAACACTGGAAACAAGAATGTTGAAGCGGCTAACCAGATGAACAACGAGATAACTACAAGTTTGATAAAAAGAATAAAAGAAAAAAGAGCGAGAGGTGAAGACACAAGTAGATTAACAAACGCTCTAAAGTTCATAGATAAGGAAGTAAATTTTAATGACATCATAAACGAGAGCACAAACAACTCACTCAATAAAACTGGCAGACAAGTATTTGGAGAAGGACTCGGAATTGCAACGGACTTACTGGGAGCTGGGACACTTCCTGGTGCTGTAAAGAGTACAGTGGCTGCTAAAACATTCGGACAAGGATTTAAACAAGGTGCTATAACAGGCATAAAAGGTGGTGCAACATTTGGGACTGCCTCAGGAGTATCACGGGGTATGCAAGACAATAAATCTGGTGGCGAGATAGTAGGACAGGGCTTACGTAGTGGCATAGAGGGTGCACTAGCTGGAGGTGTCTTGGGTGGAGCACTTGGAGGTGTAGCTGGTGGAATTGCTGGTAGACAAGAAAGACTTTTGAATAAAAAACTAGATTACACACTTGACCTTGTTTCACCAAAACCAACAACAAAAGTAATTGAGAAAGCTGGGATGGAGGGAAGAGTTACTGCTCCTGGTGTGTTTGCTAAATCTAAAATAACTCCGTCAAGAAGAGACATCTTACTCGCTGATGCTGTAAGTGACTATGTTCCAGCTGGTGCAAAACCAACCGAAGCAGTAGATGCTATTTCAAGGGGTGTAGATGAAATAAACAATGGTTTGAAGGGAATGATATATGATAATAATATGCCAGTGGATAAAACTGGACTCCTAAATAGATTTGAAGCTGCGAAAGATGATGTTCGTTTGATATTTGCTTCAGATAGAACAGCAGAAAGAACTTATGACGCAGTAGTGAAAGAATATCTGAAACACATTAAAACAGATGACATGATTGGAGTCTTTGAAGGCAGGCAGTCTCTTGATGGAGTACCTGCAATTCAAAAACTACTTAACTCTGAAGGACTTGGGGAGAATGTTAGAAAAGAAATAGTTAGTGTTATAAGACAAATTCCAAATGAATTTGTTGCTGACATGCTACCAAAGAACAATCCGCTGAAAGCAGGGCTCTTGCAGGAGAGTAGAATGCTAGAGGCGATGTCAAATATTGTTCAGAAAAATGTTTCAACTTATGATAAAAGCAAATTAAATCTTTTATTCCAGAAGTACCCAACCCTGCTGTATATTTGGGGGGCATTGGCTATTGGCGGTTTAGGGGTTGCTTTGGGTAAGGTAACTGGTAAAGAGTAACTATTTATTTTGTTCGATAAACATGGCGAAGAAAGAAATAAAAAACCCTATAGCTAATGCTTCAGACCATGACATAGTATAATGAAAGCATAAACAAAATGACAATACAAGAGTGGAAACAAATCGCAAGACTTCTCAAGACCGTCTACTCCGAACTGGAGAAGGAGTGTATTGAGGCTGGAATCAGTCTTTTATCGCCTGAATACACGACTTTAATGGACAAGGCTAGGCTGAAAGTCCTAGAACAAGCGGGCTTTACCTTAGAAGAATACAGAAGTATTAAAGAACAAGTTGAGGGAGTTGACAAGGCTGGAACTCTGGCAGTGATGCAGGAAACACAGAAACAACTTGAGGAGGTAAGCACCAGACACATCCCCACCACTGAAGAGATAATGGCTATCGCCCACGACGTAGCACAGCAATATATCGTACCACCAGTGGTAACAAATCAAATTATAAAAGAAACCACAATAGAGAAACCTATTACTTTAGAGACTGTTCGAGTCATAGAAAAGAAAGAGAAGTATGACGACTCGAAACTGAAAGAGATGATAAAACAGGTAGAAAGCAAGATACCCAAGTTTGAAAAGTATGATGATACAGAACTGCGAGAGTTAATCGTAAACCACTTCTCAGAGAACTTCGCAAAGAACATTGATATGCTGGGTATGCCGAACTTCAGGCAACTAGCAACAGGACTAAGACAGGATATAGACGAAAAGATAACAGGAGTCAACACTCACAAACTAACTGTGTCCTCGACTCAACCAAGTAATCCACAGTTAAATGATTTGTGGCTCGACACTGCATAGTTTACGTATTATAGTTATTACATGTTGAGTGTAATAATCCCCCATCGTTCAGACCAATATTTACAAAGAACTATAGATGACCTCCTAGAAAAGGCAGAAGGTGAGATTGAAGTTATCGTAGTCGCAGATGGCGTCCGAACCAAAGTAAACGACCACCCTAAAGTCAGAATAATCTATCAAGGCACAGTCCACGAACACAAAGGAATGAGAGCTGGTATAAACGCTGGTGTTTCTATTTCACGTGGCGAATACATTATGAAAGTAGATGAACACGTAATGATGGACAAGGGATATGATGTGAAACTAATCGCTGACTGTGATGATAAAACTTTAGTTGTTCCACGAAGATATAGGTTGGATGCTGAGAAATGGGAAATAATAGAAGACGGCAGACCGCCTATCGACTATATGGTTTTAGACTATCCATTTCAAAGACCAGGGGATAAGACCTGTGGTCTACACGGAGCAGAGGACAGAGAATCTCACTACTCTAAAAAAGATATTTTAATAGACGACCTAATGACTATGCAGGGCTCTTGTTGGTTTATGTCTCGTAAACTCTGGGACAATGTAATAAAAGAAATGGATGACGAGAACTACGGCACGTTCACGCAAGAAGCACAGGAGTTGTGCAACAAGGTTTGGTTCTCTGGCGGCAGATGTATCGTAAACAAAAAGACTTGGTACGCTCACTGGCACAAAGGCTCTAAAGGTAAAGGCTATGGCTTTTCAAACGAACAATACAAAAAACACATGGAAGGTACTGAGAAAGGTCGAAGGTTCTGTATCGAACACTGGACGAAACACGAAAAGTTCCCTTGGTTTATAGATAAGTTCAAGCCTCAAGGTTGGGAGAACTGGCAGGAGAGAATCGAGGTCGACAAGGCGAGAGATTATTCTGTAATAGGGCAAAGTCCTGAAGCTAAAATAAAATGATAATTGGACGAGGAACTATCGCCAGTGTGCTACCAGACAGAGAAGACCTCCTCTTCTTCGCTTCTGGTGTATCTAACAGTTCCGAAACAAATGAATCAGAATACGACAGAGAAATAAACTTACTACTTGACCAAGATAAAAATGCTCACCTTGTATACTTTTCTACGCTATCACTTTTCTACAACTCTACTCGGTATACGCAACATAAAAAGTATATGGAGGAACTTATTAAAAAAAGGTTCAAACGATACACGATAATGAGACTAGGAAGTCCAACGTGGGGCAGTAACGAGAATCACTTAGTTGCTTACTTCAGGGGGAAACTAAAAAGAGGTGAGCCGTTTCAAATCTGGGACACCGAGAGATATGTTCTGGAGAAAGCAGAGTTTCTACACTGGGTAAACAAGATACCCAAATGGAACTGCGAGATGAATGTTCCAGGCATAAGAATGAACGTACAAGATATAGTAAAAAAATATGGCAAAAATTAGTTTTATAATTCCGACAATGGGCAGAGATTCACTGGGGAGAACCCTTAGAAGTATTGAACGACAACCCCAAGATGAAATCCTCATTGAGGCAGATATCCCCAAATCTAATCTGTGGGGGAATAATTGTCGTAATTCTGCGATGCAACGTGCCACAGGAGACTACTTAGCCTTCATAGATGATGATGACTTCTACGTCAAAGGACACCGAGAGAGGATGGAGAAAGCGATACAAGAACACCCTGGAAGTCTTCTGCTCTTTCAAATGAGATTCCCAAACGGCGAGGTGTTGTGGAAGGATAAAGACAAAGTTCCTGGCAATATCGGAACACCAATGATACTCGTTCCGAACGACAAGAGTAAACTACACTTCTGGAAAGAGGGTCGAAACATGGCCGACTTCATATTCGTCGACCACTGGAAGGGTGATATAGTTTGGATTGAAGAAGTATTAACAGAACTAGGACACCCATATGTTAATTTTGGAATAGAATATGAAAAACATGAAAATGAGTAAAAGATATGGCTCACATCTACCAGTTCTAATGGAATTCGTGAACGCCACAACGGGCAAGGTTCTTGAACTTGGTTGTGGACTTTACTCTACCCCTTACCTTTACTGGTTTGCAGGTGACAGATTTGTTTCATATGAAACTGACAGTGAGTGGCACGACAGAATGAGACAGTACGGAGTGAAGTATGTTCAGAACTACAACCAGATTGAACCAGATAAATTCTCCGTAGCCTTAATAGACCACGCCCCTGCTGAGAGAAGAATAGTAGATATTATGCAACTTAAAGATTGTGTAGACTTTTTCATCCTACACGACTACCGAGATGCTTCGTACAACTACGAAAAGATATATCCCCATTTTAAATACAGAAAGAATTACGCACATTTAAATACAACTGTAATATCAAACATATATGAAATCATATAAGGAAATGTTGTTGGATAAAATCAAAGACGACCTGACTACCATAGCAGTTTTTATGCAAACAACCATGGGCTACCCATTTGAGACGTTCCAAATAAAAATGGAAGAGATGAACCTGTTAAATCAGTTGCAGTTCTGTATAGAACAGAGAAAAAAACATCCAAAATTATTCAACAGTATCGGTTATAAGGAATTTAACAAACTTTATCTATGAAGTATGATTTGAGTATAGTAATCCCTGCTAGGAATGAAGAGTGGCTCTCACTCACAGTAGAAGATATTTTGCGTAATAAAAGAGGCAAGACCGAAGTGATAGTTTTACTTGACGGTTACTGGCCTGATACTCCTGTGCCTGACCACCCAGATGTCCGTGTGATACACGTTCCTGAATCTATAGGTCAACGTGCTGGACAGAACCTGTGTGTGAAAATGTCTACGGCTAAGTACGTAGCAAAGACAGACGCCCACTGTGCCTTTGACGAAGGCTTTGACGTAAAGATGATGGAGGCGATGGAGGATGATATAACAATGGTTCCTGTAATGCGTAACCTACACATCTTTAACTGGAGATGTAAGAACTGTGGAATGGAAACCTATCAAGGCCCAGAACCGAAAGAATGTAATAACGAGATATGCCCTAAAGCAGATATCTCTTTTGACGGTGGTGAAGGACACAAGGCAAGTGGCTTTGAAAAGAATGTCGTGTGGATTCCTAAAACTAATCCCCAGTCTACTGCGTACAGGTTCAATAAGAACCTAAGATTTAAATACTTCCCTGAACTACAGAAGAAACAAAAGAGGGAAGGACTACAAGAAACAATGTCGCTTCAAGGTTCTTTCTTTATGTGTACCCGTGAGAAATACTGGTCACTGAAACTTTGTGATGAGTCGCTTGGCTCATGGGGTATGCAAGGCTCTGAAGTAGCCCTTAAGACGTGGCTGTCTGGTGGACGTGTGCTCTGCAATATGGAAACTTGGTACGCTCACTTATTCCGTACCCAAAGTGGGTTCTCTTTCCCCTACCCCCAGTCAGGCAGTGGTCAGCAACGTGCAATAGAAATGGTCAATGAACTATTCAAGAATAATAAATGGGACAAACAAGTCCACACTCTACAGTGGCTTTTAAATAAGTTCTGGTTTGCTCTGAAAGATGTAGGAGATGCCGAAGCAAGATGGGAAGAGTCGGACATATCTGGTGAGCCGAGCAAGGGGATTATATATTACACGACAAACAAACTAAATCTAAAGATTGCTCATAGAGTTCAGAAACAACTACTGAAAGCAAACTTGCCGATAGTCTCTACCTCCCTAAAGCCTATGACTTTCGGCGAGAACTACGTGGTCAATGGTGAACCAGGAGCAGAAACCTATTATAAACAAATCATTACAGCCCTAGAGAAAAGCACCGCCGACATAGTTTATTTCTGTGAGCATGACGTTCTTTACTCACCAACTCACTTTGAGCACACCCCACCTAAGGGGAAGTTCGCATTTAACCTAAACATCTGGAGATGGAAATACCCTGAAAACCACTTCGTTACTTGGGAAGCAAATCAAGTCGGTGCCATGAGTGCATGGAGACTAGACGCTTTAGAGTGGTATCGCAATAAGATAAAAAACATAGATAGAAGTTACGAACCACAAGAAAACTTTGAAACTTACAGAGCTGAATTTCCTAACATAGATATACGCCACGGAGAGAACTTAACCAAGAGTAAGTGGTCTATAAATGATTTCAGAGATAAGTCTACCTGTATAAACTGGAAGGAAACTAATAGGGTGGAAGGATGGGTGTTATAATAAACCCATATCAAGTAATTATATATTAAATGTCAAGACAATATTTTAGTGAGACTTTATCTTGGATAACTTCTTCTGGAACAGCCGTTGCCTCAACAGCAGCTGAAACAATAGTAGTTCCCAATTTAACAATACCTGCAAACTTAATGCAGGATGGGAGGCTTTTGAGACTTCGGTTGTTTGGTGGTTATGGAACAACTGGAACACCTACTCTAACTTTTAGAGCTAGATGGGGAGGTGTGGCTGGAACTGCTCTGGCAACATCTGGTGCGATTACTACAGGTTCTGGTGTAGGAGGCGGTGCTTCTATGACTGCTATGTGGGGCTTGGAACTATACATACAAGTTCGTGCTAACGGTGCGACTGGAACAGTTATGACAAATGGATTTGCCGAACTAGGAACTACTGGAACAGCGGCAACTTCAGCATATCCTGTTGCCTCTGGTGCTACAGGTGGAACAACTCCAGTTATTGCGACCGTTGATTTAACAGCAGATACAGCACTTTCTGTAACTGTTACATGGGGAACATCTAACGCAGCAAACAGTATTCAGTGTCACAATTATTCAGTTGAAGCTATAAACTAACATGAGTACAACCACCGATAGATACCTATCATATCCAGCGGCAGCGGCGGGTATATCTAGAGCCTCATCTGGAGGTGCGGCTTGGACTTTCAGTGCATATACAGAAGTTGTCCCAGCATCTACTATTACATCTACATTTTATATTGCAGGTTTGACTTGGTGTTGGCATACTCCACTTGCAGCAGTAGACACCACTTATCAATGGATTATTGAAATAGCAACAGGAGCAGCAGCTTCTGAAACTTTGATAATCCAAGTTCCTAATAGTGTTCGTATGGACACCGCTGTAGGTTACACACCATCTAACATGGTAATATTTCCTGAACCAAAAGAAGTCGCAGCCAATACCAGAATCTCCGTAAGAGTTGCCTACTCACTAGCAACTACTTCAAACACCCTAACTGGTATCAAGATACTTTATAAAATGACTTAATCATGACTACCACAACCTTAAAATTAAGGTCTGTTGCTGAACACGCTAATGGTGTTTCTTTAACACAAGTAGCACCTCTCGCTACATGGAAATACAGCCAGTGGAAAGTAATTGCCCCAAGAACAAATAGTTTAATGTATGTACAAGCAATATCTTTTCAGGTAACTAGAGTAACCACAGCAGACACGACTTATGAGGTTCTGTTAGAAATAGGTTTCGGTAAGGTAGGTAACCCAACCCTAAAAGCACAAGTTCCGTATTCATTCCGTTCAGACACAGCCGTGGGTATTTATTTGGGCAAAACTGTGTTCTTCCCAGAACCATTCGAAGTCCCCGCAGGGATAGATGTTTGTGTTAGATACGCAAATAGCACAGCTTCTGCCGATACTATAAACGGAATAAAACTAATAGTGCAAAACGACACAAGACCAGTAATGCCAAACGAAACAGTGAACTTTAATAACTACCTTCACGTAAGTGCACCAGAAGGTTCTGTAACAGAAAAAACAAGATGAGCACAAGATTTTATTTTGTAGACCAAACATCAGCACCAGCTTCACCTGCTGTTGACGCAGGTTGGGAAAACACAGCCTCTCTTTTTCGTAGAACCCTTTATCATGGTAAGGGACATAGAGCACCTGGCACTCCGACTCCCGTAACTCCAACAATAACAACAGGTGTTACTGAAGATGCTATTGCTATACAAATGGTCAGTCAGCCAATTCCCCCACAAGAAATAACGGGGACAGTTTCCTTGGTTACAATTTGTAGTGAAAATGATGCACTCTTGGAATGCACTATGGCTGTGGTGATAAGGGTTGTTTCAAACGATGGTTCAGTTGTTCGTGGGACATTATATTCTAATTTTAATATTGATACCGAATTTACTCTAAATGCTTCGCCATCTACCAGAATAGTAAATGCTCAAGCTGTTACTCCTGTTACAACATTACCTGGCGACAGAATAGTCGTAGAGGTGGGTGCTCACGCCGAAGCTCCTACAGCTACCACAACTATCAGAATTTACACAGGTAGAGGTGCTTTACCAGACTGTCCTTTAACATCTGGAGATACAAACATTTACAACCCTTGGGTAGAATTTTCACAAGATTTGTTTAAGAGTATGCCAACGAATTATTTAAAGCCAAGACCTTTCAAACCTGGCAACGCTAGATAACTAAAATGATATGTCATTTCTCTCACTCAGAAGCAAGAACCTACAAGCAGACCCTGGAGAACCTATAGGTGGGGGTTCTTCCTTATCTCCGAGTGCTTCGTTAAGTCCAAGTTCGAGTGAGTCACCTAGTTTAAGTCCTTCGGCTTCTTTATCCCCATCGAGTTCAGATTCTCCATCTCAGTCACCTAGTGCCAGTCTCTCGCCTTCGGCTTCTAGTTCTCTATCGCAATCACCAAGTGCCTCACTCTCACCGAGTTCTTCGGACTCAGCTTCACTATCACCATCTGCCTCTCTCAGTCCGTCTGCCTCTGCTTCTCCCTCTGCGTCTAAATCACCCTCATCTGGTGACTGTGAAGTTGATGCATTGGAACTTACAACAAGTGGAGACAACGTAGACCGAACATCATACACAACAGCTTCGATAACACCTACGTCAAATAGACTTGTTTTGGCGTGGGTATATGCTATCGGTGCTGACCTACCACCAGAACCAACCCTTACAGGAAACGGTTTAACTTGGGTAAATATTGGAACAGATACAATAGGATTCAGAAGAATCAACCTATTCCGTGCTATGGGGGCTTCGCCTACATCTGGTGCAATCACTATAGACTTCGGAGGTGATACCCAAACAGGATGTACTTGGTCTATCGTAGAATACGGTGACGTAAACACTGGTGGCACAGATGGGTCGGGGGCAATCGCACAAGTTGTGACTGCGAACAGTGGAGTAAACGCAACCTCGCTTACAGTTACGCTTGCTGCTTTTGGTAGTGCAGATAACGCAACAGTTGGAGGATTTGGAGTTCCACTAAACACCGCTTCAATACCCGCAGTCGGAGCAGGATTCACTTCAACAGGTCAGAGAAACCAAAGCACACCTAACCTTGCTATCGCTTCTGAGTTTAATATCGCAAACGATACGACAGTCGATATGGATTCTGGTGCTGCTTCAGTTCCGTGGGTTGGAATCGCAGTTGAAATAAACTCTGTTTGTACCGTAGTTCCATCACCGTCACTCTCTCCGTCTGCGTCTCTTTCTCCGTCATCAAGTAGTTCGGCATCTTCATCACCATCTGCGTCTCTTTCTCCAAGTGCAAGTAGTTCTTTATCACAAAGTCCTTCTGCTTCACTCAGTCCATCATCTTCGAGTTCTCTGTCACAATCGCCAAGCAGTTCACTCTCCCCATCAAGCAGTGCCTCGGCCTCGACCTCTCCTAGTGCCTCTCTCTCACCTAGTAGTAGTGCCTCCCTATCCCAGTCACCAAGTGCGTCTCTT
>Ga0138256_10009483_pt1 | contig 10207 bp, 7 predicted proteins | sample KNB2016incub_MG_FD_105486 | JGI IMG/M metagenome (GOLD analysis project Ga0138256, IMG submission 105486) | Active sludge microbial communities from wastewater in Klosterneuburg, Austria - KNB2014incub_MG | ecosystem: Engineered > WWTP > Activated sludge > Unclassified | place: Austria... | reverse complement strand
AATTGTGCGCAGTCGGGCGAATATCGACAATGGTGCCAAAACCCGCTTTGCGGATCTGTGGCACGGTATCTTTTTGCTGCTCTGCGTGGGACTGATTCCGACAGTTCTGCATTTGATCCCACTGGCGGCCCTCGCGGCTATGCTGGTCTACACCGGGACTCGGCTGGCTCATCCGAATGAATTTCGCAATGTGTACCGGATCGGCAAGGAACAGTTGCTGCTGTTTGTAGTCACCCTTGTCGTAGTCCTGGCCACGGACCTGCTGATCGGTGTTGCCGCTGGTATCGCGCTGAAGATGGTTTTACACCTGGCCAACGGTGTCCCGATGCGATCCTTCTTCAAAGCGTACATTGAAGTTGAAGATGTGGATGACAACACCAGTATCATCATTGCCAAGGAATCGGCGGTCTTTAGTAACTGGATTCCGTTCAAGCGTCAGATCGAAGAGATCGGCCTCGTACAGCGTCGCAATCTGATTTTGGACCTGTCCGGTACGACTCTTGTCGATGCCAGCGTGATGGAAAAACTGGAAGAAGTGTCACATGACTTTGAGCAGGAGGGGCTGAAACTTGAACTCAGGGGTCTGGACGAACTGCGTGCATTTTCTGCAAGCGCCCATGCTACGCGAAAACGAGGTCTGACCCCCGTGCGCCGATTGACACTTGTTACAAATCCGGATCTGGCAGCAAAACTGATCAGAGATATGGTTGAAATGGGTGCGACGGGTTATACCGAGATCCCATGTTTTGGTGCGGGAAGACAACTGGTGAATCAGGATGAATTAATACCTCAGGCACAAACGCGTGTCGAGGTGATTATGCCGATCGATATCTGTGAAAAGGTTATTGATTATCTCCGCACCAGTATCGTCCCTCAAAATCAGTTGACGGTCTGCGTGGAAACTGTCGAAGTGGCGAGGATCACTTCGTTTATCGGCGATGTGGAGAACGCGCCGGTCGCAGGACATCACTGAGAAGGCCACGAATGGCTCTCCTGCGATCCTGCAGGAGACCGAGTGCGGGAGAACGTCTGATTTTCAGTCAGTCGGCACACTTTGCAGAAACGCAGTCGCGCTGCTCACCCATTCGGTCAGAAACGTCGGAGTGTAGACGCCCAAAAGAAATGTGAGCAGCAGAGATAGGGCGATGGGGAAGACCATCGCCGGACTGTCGTGATACCGGTCACTGCCTTCAGTCTCCGGCGAGGGTCCCATGGCGCAGCCCAGCAGAGTGCTGCCCATGCCAAGAAACACGATCAGCAGCAACACAAGAAAACCAATCCCGCAAGCCGTTTCTCCTCGGGCAAAAGCGCCGCTGAGAATCTGGTATTCGCTCACAAACGGGCCGAACAGCGGTGAACCGGTGATCGCAAAGAACAAAATTACCATCATCCAGCCACTGACCGGTAAACGTCTCAGCAAGCCCTGAATCTGATCGGTGGATTTACTTCCGTAGGCTCGATGAATATTGCCGGCCGCCAAAAATAGACCAGCCTTGCAGAGCCCGTTGTGGATGACATGCAGCAGCGACCCGGCCGCAGCAGTGCCTCCGATTCCAATTCCGAAGACGAGCATTCCCATATGTTCGACGCTGGAATACGCGAGGAGTCGCTTGATGTCGCGCTGCTTCGACATGAAGACCGCAGCCGTTCCCATTGAAAGCAGTCCCATGAAGATCAGCAGCCGACGAGCATATTCACCATCCTGAGCGATTTGAGCCACATGATAGAACCGCAGGACGCACAGAAACGCGCAACTTGTCAGCCCACCAGCCAGAAGTGCGCCGACCATGCCGGGCGCTTCTCCGTAGGCGTCTGGCTTCCATGTGTGCATTGGTGCGAGGCCCATCTTTGTGCCGTAACCAACAAGCAGCAGCACAAAGGCAGCGTGTAGCCACGGCAACGACAACTTGTGCGAATGTCTGACGAGATCATCAAACATCAGCGTTGATTGCGACCCTGCCTCCAGCATCGAATAGGCAAGAAAAAATGACCCCAGCAGAGCGAGAGCGATGCCGACGGAACCGATCACCAGATACTTCCATGTGGCTTCGAGCGAACGCGGGGTGCGGTTGAAGTACACACAAGGCGCAGTGGCCATGGTTGTCGCTTCCATCGCAATCCACATCAGCCCGAGATGATGCGACAGTGTGACCAGCGACATCATCGCCAGGACCAGCAACAAGCATCCACAAAGAACTCGATTGTCTCGGTGTGCTCTCAGCCTCAGATATCCGGGAGCGTACAGTGAACAAATGAGAAACAGCAGACTGATGAATCCGACAAACAGTCGGCTGAGCGGGTCGATGGCCAGCCAGCGATCAAGCGTCCATTGACTGCCCTGAGGCAGCAACCAGGCGCACACACTCAAGTGGGCGATGGCCGTTAGCGGCAGCAGCCATGGGCGATATCGGTTCGACGGAATTGCGAACGCAATCGCCGCGCCTGCCAGGGGCAGAATGATCAGCAACAGCATCACGTTGATTTATTCCTTCAGGCTTGAAAGATGTTCGACGCTTGCTTCCGGAAACGCCCGGCTGACATGATTGAAAATGATGCCCATAACAAAGACTCCTACAAAAAGGTCCAGCACGATTCCCAACTCGACAAGAATCGGCACGGCTTCAATCAGCAGCAGGCCGAAAATGAAGATGCCGTTTTCAAGGACGATGTAGCCCAGTACCTGGCCCAGCGCCTCGCGGCGAGTGCTGAGCATCAGGAAACCACAGATCACAGTCGCCAGAGATGCGGGAATTGGCAGGTGGCTGACATGTTGTTCTGCCAATGGTAAAGATCGTGCGAAAACAATCGCCAGAATGGTTCCTAAGGCACCGATCAGTAACGGAACAATGGGGCCAATAGTGGATGTCACCTGGGATCGCACGTCAGCAATTCGCATGGCTCGCAAAAGGAAACCCGGAATCACCCAGCCTTTGACAATCACCACCGTTGCAGTCAGCCCAAACAGACGCAGGATTGTTACGACATCCAGCGTATGAGAAACACCTTTTGGCAACAGCCCCGTGTGGGCGACGGGATACAACAGCCCCAGCAAAACTCCTTGCAGGGAAACGGCGTAGATGACCTGCTTCAGACGTGTGACGGTTAGAATGTAAAAATTCAGCAACAGAGCGATGACAAGCCCTGGATCAAGCAGTAGCTCGCTCATACAGACATTTCTGTGAACAGAACGGTGTGATTCATTACGGATAGCTCAGCAGCAGAATGACGGCAAACAGGGACACGACGCCTGCGGTGACAAGAAGCCTAGGAATTTCAGACATCCTGAGACGCGCAATGATCGATTCGACCGTTCCCACAACAACGGCAATCAACAGCGTTCCTCCAAGGAATATCCCCCAGTCCAGCAGACTGTTTCCGGTGTTGAATGGCAGGATCAGGTTGGTGATCAGGCCTGCGAACACGAATAGTTTCAAAGCCGCGCCATAGACGATCATGCCCAGTGCCGGCCCGCTGTGATCGAGCACCATCACTTCGTGAATCATGGTGAGTTCAAGATGCGTGTTCGGATCATCGAACGGAATCCGGCAGTTCTCCACCAGCAGCACCACAAACCAGCTAAACGCCACCAGAAGCAATGGTGAGGCGGAAGTCATCCAGCCGCCGGCGACAGCATCTCCCAGCAAACCGCTCATCTGCAACGAACCCGAAATACGCGAGAGCACAAGCAATCCCAGAAACATGATGGGTTCCACAAGGCAGGCGAATGTCGCCTCCCGTGCGGCACCCATCCCTTCAAACGCAGATCCTGTATCCAGCGCGGCAGACATCGTAAAGAACCGGCCAAGGCCCAACACATAGGCAAACAGGATCACGTCGCCCGCAAATGACAGCGGCGCACTGGAATGTCCCAACGGCACGACAAATGCGGCAATCAGCGTGGTCATCAGGCCCACAACGGGACCAAATCGAAACACCCAGGTGGTGGTCTCACTAAAGACGCATTCCTTCTGCATCAGTTTGATCAGGTCGAAATACGTCTGCAGAACCGGCGGTCCACGCCGCCCGGCGATTTTCGCCTTCGTACGATTGATGATCCCAAGCAGCAGCGGTGGAAACACCAGCACCACTGCCACGTGGATCAGACTATGAATGGACCATGTCGTAAACATGACGAAATCCGGTTATCCAGTGGGCTGCCACAACAGCAGGCCGAGCACGATCAGAAAGATGTACAACAAATAGGCCTGCAGACTTCCCTGCTGCAAGTATCTGGATAATCCGAACAGCCACTTCAGAAACTGCGTTGTCGGATTGATGATTTTTTCAAGCACCGTGTCGGAAACGTGACTTTCGAAACGAGCGTTTTCTGGAAACGGTGATTCCAGCTTCGGTTGCTGAACCACGGGTCTCAGAGCCCAGGCAAAGAGTTCCACCAGCCACTGGGCGAAAGACGACGAAGTGTACTGCATCTTTGCGGACGGTGCGGCGTAGCCACAGTCCCACGTCAACGAAGACGGTGACGTCCGCACTCGACGCAGCAGCACGAAAGTTCCAATGCTCAGCAGTGTGATGAGGATTACCGCCACAATGCTCATCGCTCCCAGCGGGGCGAGTGTTGACAGTGAAAGTTCAGAAATATCCGCACTGTTATGAATTTCCGCAGCGGCCATCGTCAGTGCCGCCTTACTCACGAACGGCACCACGGCCAGGGGAGCAATTCCAATCATCACACAACATGCCGCAAGAATGATCATGGGGATGGTCATTGCAATTCCGGATTCATGGGCATGAGCCGCCTTTTCGCTGCGTGCAGCACCCAGAAATACAATGCCGTAGACTTTGACGAAACACGCAACAGCAAGTGCTCCAACAAGTGCCAGACCCGGGGCTGCGAAGGCGGCGGCCGAGGCAATCGAGATTGGGCGATCCGGTTCGATATGAATCGTACGAAACAATCCAAGATAGATCAGAAGTTCCGACACAAAACCGTTCAGCGGCGGAAGTCCGCAGATGGCGACTGCCCCGATTACGAAACATGTTGCCGTCGTCGGCATTCGTCGACTGAGCCCGCCCATGACATCCAACTGGCGAGTTTCCATGCTGTGAATCACTGACCCCGCACACATAAACAGCATGGACTTAAACATTGCGTGATTCCAGACGTGTAACAACGCGCCGCACAGTCCCAGCATTACCCATTCTGCATGCCCCGTTGCCCGACCAATCAGCGCCAAGCCGAGGCCCATCACAATGATTCCTATGTTTTCAATACTGGAATATGCGAGCAGGCGTTTGAAGTCACGCTGACTGACGGCAAATACAATTCCCAGAACTGCGGAGATCATTCCGAGGGCCAGGGTCACAAGTCCCCACGACAACGGGATGTGCGGAAAGAATGAGGCCGTACGGAACATTCCGTAAATTCCCATCTTGATCACGACTCCGGACATGACCGCCGAAATGTGACTTGGCGCGGCGGCGTGAGCATCTGGAAGCCAGATGTGCATGGGCATGATGCCCGCCTTCGTGCCGAACCCGATCAGCCCCAGGACAGCCATCCAGACCACCGCCGTTGAGCTGGATTCGGGAAGAATGGCATAACTGAACGAACCCGTCTGCGAATACAGAATCGCGAATACGCCGAACGCGCTGAGCGTGGCGAAATGGCTGGCAGCCATATACAACCAGGCCGCTTTACGGGTTTCGGCGATGTGATCTTCAGCGGCCACGAGGAAATACGCGGAAACCGCCATCGTCTCCCAGCCAAACAAAAACAACAGTCCGTCTGCGGCAACGACCACCACCATTATGCCGGCTGTCATCAGCCCCAGAAATACCGAGACTCGCTGAGCGTTCGAGGCACCTTTGTCCTGTGGCCAGTACTGCACGCCGTAGACAGACGCCAGTCCGCACACAAGACACACCGGAACCAGAAAAAATGCTGACAGTCCTTCCAAATTCGCTGTGAATTGGAATCCCGGAACAGGCGATGAAAACGACAGAGCGACCGAATCACTGTGAGTGTGGTAAGTCCAGACACCAAGGAGCCCCAGCACGCATCCTGCGACGTTCAGCAATGCGGCGCACTTTTGGCCAAAGCCTGATCTTGCACTCAGCAACAACGTCGGCAGACCGCTGATTCCAGAACAGATGACTCCCGCCACAATGATTTCGACACAATTCACGTTTGTATTCCCGAATTTTCCGGAATTCTCCAGCGCAACACAGCTCCTGAGTTTATCGTCTTACAGCAATTGCGGAGCAGAGTTCCACGAGTCAACCCCGGCAATCAGGATATGCTTTCAGCCTGTTAAAATGCCACTGTTAATGATGCCCTAAGTTTTGAGCTTATGAAAATGCTGCTACAGAATTTGCTCTCATTGCAGCCAAAACGGGGGCATTCTGTAATCTGACAACTTGACACCATACCACACTGCTCCACGGCAAACATCCAATAACGCAAAATCAGAATGTGGGTTGGCTGACATCTGTCCATGCTTTGTTGCTAGAGTATCTGCTGCTGTTGCAAATCAACACTACGGAGATCACTGACTATGGAACTTGGCCTGAAGCAGGTCGCGGAGACTTTCGGAGTCTCCGAGATCAAGATCATCAAATGGATCAACAATGAGAACCTGCCGGCTGATCTGGTCGCCGATCAATACCGGTTTCATCGCGCAGATCTGATCGAGTGGGCAGCGATTCATGGACATCCGTTTTCACCCTCAATTTATGCACAAGGTAACGGCGACTTAACGGCGGCGGGCACTCATCTCACGGAAGCACTCGAAGCGGGAGGCGTCCTGGAAAATGTGGACGGGAGTGACCTGCGTACCATTCTGGACACTGCGCTCGCAGGATTGCCCCTTCCTCCAACAATGGGACACGATGCGCTGCTTGATCTGTTCCTCTCTCGTGAAAGCCTCGGAAGTACCGCGCCGGGAGGTGGAATTGCAATTCCGCATCCACGGGAACCAACGTTGCTCGCCGTACCGGGAGCTGTGATGCGACTGTGTTATCTCAGCAAACCGCTTGATATGTCTGCGCCGGACGGGATTCCTGTCGATAAACTCTTCCTGATCATTTGTCCGACCGCACACGAGCATCTCCAGTTGCTTGCCCGACTCGGTGCATTGCTTCAGGTAAACGACGTGCGCGAAGCCCTCCGTAACAAATTTACTGGCGATGCCTTGTTCTCTGTTCTGCGGGAGGCCGGCAGAAACTTTCATGAACCTGCCACTGTGACAGATGAAGCGAGTGTATGATCTCAACAGTATTCGTCCCGCAAGGGCGAGTACTCCGGAACGGTTTGACGGAATGGCAGGATGACACAAATTGCTCAACCTCTGACAACAACAAATTCGAGTCCGGTTCCACTGCCTGATGTGCCAGTCCATTCTTTTGCGATGTTCGCCGATCAACTCTGCGAACAACTCCGGAACAACAGCAGTGGTCTTTCGGCGCTATTTGGGGTTCCTCGTCCGGATCGGTCGTTGCGACTGTATGCCGTCACGAATCATGCCAGTGCTGCGAAACTGGCCATCTTCGCAACAGATGTGGAGGCCCGGTACCCTTCGCTCACTCTCAGGGTGCCTCAGGCACATTGGTTTGAACGGGAAATCGCTGAACAATGGGGCGTTGTTCCGGAAGGCCACCCGTGGCTCAAGCCAATTCGTTTCCACCGATCTTACAGCGAAGGCCGCGATGCCTGGGGCCGCTCAGCGGATGACGAAATTCTGCCGAGTGTCCAGCCCGCCGGGACGGACTACTTCAAGGTCCGCGGAGATGAAATCCACGAAGTTGCCGTGGGGCCAATACACGCCGGTGTAATCGAACCGGGACATTTTCGTTTTCAATGTCATGGTGAAAACGTCTTCTCGCTCGAAATCGAACTCGGTTTTCAGCATCGCGGCATCGAACGCCAGCTTATTGGCGGTCCGAATAAACGCACGCTGCATTATATGGAAACGCTGTCAGGTGATGCGTCAATCGCGCACAGCGCAGCCTATTGCCAACTGCTCGAAGGACTGGCAGGTGTCGAAGCGCCGCTAAGAGCCCAGGCGATTCGCTGCATCGCCATGGAACTGGAACGACTGGCCAATCACACCGGTGATCTGGGCGCGCTCGCACAGGATGTTGGATTTCTGCCTACCGCATCTTTTTGCGGACGTCTCCGAGGCGACTGGCTGAATGCGTCTGCGTTACTTTGCGGCAACCGATTCGGTCGATCGCTGGTGCGTCCGGGCGGAGTACGGTTTAACCTCGACGACGGAATGATCGCGGACCTGCAAAGCCGTGTGGAAGTTGCCTTTCGTGACCTGGCCGGTGCGGCAAACCTTTTGTGGAGTACGCCGACTGTCACTGCCAGGTTTGAAGATTGTGGCACAGTCACGCGCAGCATGGCCGATGAGATCGGATTGGTTGGGATGGCGGCTCGCGCCTGCGACATTGATCGCGACGCTCGCCGCGATTTTCCATTTAGCATGTATCGATTCCATCAGATCCCCGTATCAACGTGGCACACTGGCGACGTCTTCGGACGTGCCTACGTTCGCTGGCTTGAGATTCAAAGATCGGTGCGGTTTATTCAGGATCAACTTCGCGTGCTGCCTAAAACTGCGACACAATGCGAGATCCCGCCTCTGCAGCCGGACTCCCTCATCGTCTCCCTGACGGAAGGCTGGCGCGGTGAAATCTGCCATGTGGCGATCACTGACAGTGACGGCCGATTTGCCGACTATAAGGTCATCGACCCCAGTTTTCACAATTGGATCGGCTTGTCGATGGCGCTGCGGAATCAGGAAATCTCCGACTTCCCGGTGAACAACAAAAGCTTCAATCTGAGTTATTGTGGCCATGACCTGTAATGATGAACAAGTGAGATAAGGGCTCGATCACGATGCTGAAAATCCTGAACGAACGATATTGCCAGGGACATCGAACGATGTCGTGGCCCGATGGCGATCCGCCAAAAATGCCTGAACGTTATCGCGGTCTGCCGGTGATCGATTCGTCCAAATGTCCGGATGCGTGTCGCAAGTGCGCGGACGCCTGTCCGACGGACGCCATTTCATTCAACGATTCTCTCAAGCTTGACCTCGGCCGCTGCCTGTTCTGCACGGATTGCATCGACGCTTGCCCGGAAGGCGCGATCGAATACACGCAGGACTTTCGCCAGGCGGTGCGAACACGGGAAGATCTGGTGCTCGATTCACGTGCCTTCAGGCTGGCCGAAGCGTTGGATGAAAAATCTCGAAAGCTGTTCGGGAGGTCGCTGCAGCTTCGTCAGGTCAGCACGGGTGGATGCAATGGCTGTGAAGCAGATATCAACGTACTGGGGACCATCGGTTTCGACCTGGGACGTTTTGGTATCCACTTCGTAGCTTCACCTCGCCACGCTGACGGACTCATTGTGACGGGGCCGTTGACCAGCAACATGAAGCTTGCTCTACGGAAGGCATATGCTGCTGTTCCAACTCCGAAAATCGTGATTGCGGTGGGTGCATGTGCGATCAGTGGTGGGCCGTTCGTCGATCACCCGGAACAGAACAACGGTATCGGCCAGGCGCTTCCCATCGATTTGTATATCCCCGGTTGCCCGCCGCATCCAATGACTATCTTGGACGGCCTGCTGCGGATGCTGGGGCGGTTGGAAACGAAAAAATAAGCTCAGCCTTTAATGGCCACTTTCCACAATTCGATCGACAGTGAATCCATCAAGGAACAGCGTGCCGCCCGAGCATTGCTCAAACTTGCCGATCCGCTTCCGTTCGACGCCACTAAATGAACCTTTCTAAGGCGAGCGGCAGGAAAGGATTTACGATCGGCGAGTCATCGGGTGGAGCGGACCCGTGCGACTGAAGCACGCCAAAGGAAGCAGATCTGAGGACAGATCTGCCCACGTAGTCCGAACTGTCTCAGGTCGGATTCCCTGGGCGACGCAATATCTCTGGTAATCCTGTTTCTTCCGCTCGCCTTCGAGCAGGTTCTCCGAGATTGCCGCACAGTTGATTGCCAGAAACGGCTGCTTGGCACGCTGACTATTTCGACAGCGTGTAATTGTATCCCAGCCGAACTCCGGCGAGCATCAGAATGTGCCAGTAGTCCATGCCTTCGCGACCTCGCTTTGCCGACGTCTGGCCGTTGATGTCACGGCCTGTGAGCTGCATGATTTTTTTCGTCACGCCCGCTTTTTTATAGTCAACCGAATTTTCGGACATCCACAAGTGTCCGATCAGCCGGACTT
>Ga0138256_10009481_pt1 | contig 10207 bp, 4 predicted proteins | sample KNB2016incub_MG_FD_105486 | JGI IMG/M metagenome (GOLD analysis project Ga0138256, IMG submission 105486) | Active sludge microbial communities from wastewater in Klosterneuburg, Austria - KNB2014incub_MG | ecosystem: Engineered > WWTP > Activated sludge > Unclassified | place: Austria... | reverse complement strand
GATGATCACCTTTATCATATTTATTGTATTGTTTACAGTAATTTATGGTAGATTATTTTGTGGTTGGGTTTGTCCGCAAACTGTTTTTCTAGAGCTTGTTTTTCGACCAATAGAATGGTTGATTGAAGGTACCCCAAATCAGCAGAAGAAGCGCAATGAAGGTCCTTGGAATACAGATAAAATCGTTCGTAAAACAATAAAGCATGTCATTTATTTTCTGATTTCATTTTTAATTGCACATACTTTTTTAGCTTATATTCTAGGCATCGATGAAGTCTATCGTTTAATTCGAGAGCCTTTATCTGGGCATTTGTCTCTCTTTGCAGGGCTGATAGCTTTTACATTATTATTCTATGGTGTATTTGCCTTTGTGCGAGAGATCGTCTGTACTACCATATGTCCCTATGGAAGATTGCAAGGCGTTATGTTTGACAAGAATACCATGCAGATTTCTTATGACTATAAGCGTGGTGAACCTAGAGGGAAGTTTAAGAAAAATGTAGAGCGGACTGATGGTGATTGTGTGAATTGTTTTAAGTGTGTGCAAGTATGTCCTACTGGAATCGATATAAGAAATGGTGTGCAGTTGGATTGCGTCGGCTGCACAGCATGTATAGATGCCTGTGATGAAGTCATGGATAGCCTTCATATGGATCGAGGATTAATCCGCTATGCTTCCGAGAATCAAATCATCACAGGATTGCCTTTCCAATTTACGAATCGAGTTAAAGCTTATACCGCATTGCTCATTGGATTGATGCTTGGAATGGGAATATTAATATGGAATAGAAGATCAGTAGATACATTTATCTCAAGAGTAAAAGGGCAGACTTATCAAGAAACTGAAGCTGGAAAAATCAGTAATTTGTTTGAAGCAAAAGTCTTGAATAAAACAATAAAGGATAAAAAAATTAGATTTGCACTTGAAGATCATCAAGGCAATTTCAGATTTATCGGCACAGATACTTTAATTGCAAAGAAAGAAATGATCAATGATTTCACATTTTTCTTAGATTTGCCAAAAGAAGAAATTAGTGAAAGAAGCAGCAATCTCAAGATTTCTGTCTTTGCAGATGAAGAAAAAGTACAAACGATCAAAACAAAATTTTTGGGTCCGTTCAAATAGCGTGAACTAAACTAGGTGATTATGAATTGGGGTTATAAGATATTGCTTACTGTTATTATATTTATATTGGTCATGGTATTTTTTGTCTATGTCTCCATGCAACAAAAAAATGAGCTCATAGAGAACAATTATTATGAAAAAGAATTGGCCTATCAATCTAAAATAGACGCTTCTGCACGATTGGCGGATATCATGAAAGGCAATACAATCGCGACCAAAACGCAAGACACATTGCACATTATAATCCCAATGGAGTTGATGGATCAATTCAGTGATGGAAAATTGGAGTTCATTAATTCACAACAAAGTTCATTAGATCGCAGCTTGGTTTTGTCACCAAATGAACAAGGTATTTTCAATTATCCTGTTAAGGATTTTAAACAAGGAAATTATCAAATGCGAATCCAATGGAAATCCAAAGGTCAGAATTATTATCGAGAGGAAAATGTAACTTTGCCTTAAATGGCTTTTTATTTAGCTGCAATAGCGACAGGATTGGTGATTGGTTTTTTGGGTAGTTTTCATTGCATTGCAATGTGTGGTCCTTTAGCTATGGCGATGCCATTGCAAGAAAATAAAAATTGGTCCATTCTGTTTTACAATACAGGCAGAGTCTTTAGTTATACATTACTCGGTCTGTTTTTTGGAATGATCGGTATGGGTTTTACTTTTTATAAGATCCAACAATTTTTCTCTTTGTTTACTGGTGTGTTATTAATTATGTATGCATTCAATCTGCTTACAGCCAATCCTTTCAAATCATTCTATGAGTCTTATATGAAAGTCTTGCGCAATCGATTTGAAAAACTAAATAAACAATTGGGCAGCATTGGATTTGCTTTCGGCTTTGGAGTGGTGAATGGATTTCTTCCCTGTGGATTAGTATACTTAGCTTTAGTAACCGCAGTTTCATTCGGGGATATAAGTCAATCCGTTTTGATCATGCTCGGTTTCGGTGTTGGAACTATTCCATTAATGTTTATATTTTTGATGTTGAGACAGCGATTTTCACATCAATTTTCAAAATATTTTTTCAAGTTACAAACTTATTTCATTGTATTGTTTGGGATCTTATTGATCCTAAGAGGATTGAATCTCGGTATTCCTTATATCAGCCCATACATCAATGCATTTGATGTGCTGGGGAGGATTAGTCATTGTCATTGATAGAATGAGATAATTAGATAATGTGATAATTAGAGAATTAATTTGCAAATGAGCATAATGTGCAAATCTGCAAATGGAAAAAAATAGCTCCAGTGGAGCGTACTGTTTGTAGAAAAAACCATACAATAGAAATCAGGACCCCAGCGGGGTGACCTGTTTAATGTGATAATTGGGTAATTAGCTAATGTGAAAATGTATTTACAAATTGATAGTGTACAAATCTGAAAATTTACGTATAAAAGCTCCGTAGGAGTGAAATATTCGTAGGAAATATTTGTAGGTAGGATTTAGGGGGTAATTATGGAATGATTTATAACAATATGCAACAAAAAATTACATTCAATAATATAATTAAGAATTAACCACAATCCAAATCCACACATGAGTTAAATTATTAATACGATTAATGACATATAATTAAAAAATTTATAAATTATTTTTCAATTTAAAAAATACCATGTTAAGGGTATAGGATTATTAATTTTAATAGCTGATCTTTGTATTTCTAACTACCAAATAAACTGACACCAGAGTGCGCAATGAATGAAGTAAGCTGGTACTTCAAACCTGACAGTAAATATTTGATTTTCTCTAACACAGAAAATTGAATAAAAATGAATTTTGAAGCTCACGATGAGCATATTTTTCTAATTTATTCCTAAATTCCGTAACATGGAACAGACAAATTTTTTATCAAAATTTTTATTAAAATTGAAGAATTTTTTGTATAAATTCAATTCAATTCAATTCAATTCAATTCAATTCAATTCAATTCAACACTTTTTAAGTATTAGATCGCCTCTTTTAAAGTTATATTTGGTATTTATTGCTTTTTTAACACTAAATTTTACCTATTCATCAAATAACTCTGAAATTTGCAGTGTCGATCCTACAAATTGTGATTTTATTGTAACAAAAACTATTTGTGATGGAGAAGGGAATGTTACAGTTTGTTTTCAATCCCCAAGTAACTCTCTATGCAATGATACGTGGTTAATAGAGTCCGATGGAGTCGCTAAAGCTAATGGCTCAACTCCTAAATTTTGTGCAACTGTTCCTATCAATTCCGTGAATGGATTATTAGTTTCACATTATTGTAATGCTGTAGATGTTTGCCAGAAAAAAGTGTTTGTAGAATGCAATCCTGATTGCAATGCACTAGACTTTAACTTTACTTTGACCGATTGTAAAGCTAATTTTAGTATTAATAATCCAAATGGTGACGAGCTCGTTTGGGACTTTGGTGATGGAAGTTTAGCAGTGAGTTCTAATGCATCAACACTTATGCATGAATTTCCTATTATAGGTGGTTCATTTAATGTTTGTGTGACTGGGAAAATAATGGTTGCAAATAATTTAACAAATAACTTAGATGAACCATTTACTTATTTTACATGCTGTTTTCCAGTTGTGGTACCGAGTTGTGTAAAATGTTCAAGTCCTTCGTTCACTTGGAGTAAAGCAGTTCCGAGGTTCGGAGAGAATAATCTATGTAGAATTAATTTAAGTTTTATCTCACCATATGAATCTCCGTCGTATACTTGGAATTTTGGTGATGGAAGCCCAGAAGAGACGACAACAGGTAGGAATAATGAACATATTTTTACAGGCGATGGTCCTTTTAGAATATGTGTTAAGTACACAGTGCTTGGGAAGCCGTATGAATGTTGTGAATGGATAATATTTCCTCCTTGTGAATGTTGTGAATCAGCGGATTTTATATTTTCAGAATCAGAGAATATGGATTTAATTGGATGTGATAAAAAAGGTTATCATATTGAACCAATATGTACAACTTCTGGGATTACTGAGCATTTCTGGGAATTTAGTGATGGTACAGTTATAAAAGGATTGCCTCCTACCTACGCTCCTCCAGATCATGTGTTTACAAATTTTATCAACAGTACGGGAGAGATATGTGTTACTCATATTATAAAGTGCAATAGAATGGAGATTGCAAGATTGAAAAAATGTAGGCCATATCAAAAGGGTGTTTACGTAGGTCATCATGGTAGAACAACGAGACTCTCAGATTTTACACCCACAGGAATTAAAATAAAAGATTTTATTGACCAGAATGATAATAATTCGAATATACCCTTAATTATTGGAGGAAATTTAGAAATAGATATTGATGCAAATTATATTGATGGAACTTGGTTTGCAGCAGGGTTTTATACTCAAATATTAGTAAAAAATGGAAAAACTTTTGGATTAAATGGCACCAAAATATTTAGTGCAAAGAGAGCTTCACCTTCTAGAGAATCTTGTTGCAGATGGAGCGGTATCATATCTGAAAACAGGACGGTTCTTAATTGGGAGAATATTGAATTAAAAGATGCACAATTCGCTTTGTATTTGCCAACTCTTACGTTTTTGGATGGTGCAAAACTAAATTTTAAGGGAAATAAATTTACTGAAGTGATTAATGGTATTATTTCAAATAGCCATAAATTTAATCCTGTAGTTTTTCAAAATAATTTGTTTTCAGGCTGCACAGATTGCACGCCATTGTGTGGATGCGGAGATGGAGAGGGAATCAAGATGAATAATATTCAACTATCTGGAATTTCATTTCCATTTTCAACAATTAAGAATGAAATCCGACTATTTACAGAAGGAATTCATGCAATTAATACAAATTTGAATGCAAAGTCATTTCATATCCACAATATTACAAACAATGGAGTTTTCTTTGTGAAGAATTCATCGATCTCACAGAATTTAACTATTGATCATTTACTTGTCGAGCATGCAAAAACAGCGGTAAAAGATGAAATTTCTGGTGGTGGAAGTCATAGACTAACAGCTATAGCTTCATATCCTGTACCTGCATCAAGTTTAAAATATTTTGATGTTGACAAAGGTTATGATATTTCAATAAACAAGTCCACTTTGAATGGCAATATTAAACAGAATGATATTTTTACAAATGGCGGAACAATCAATTTTGGTATAAAATGTGACTTAACATCATCAAGCTCTAATATTTTAAATGCTACATGGAATAAAATACATGTAAATGGTGGTTCAGAAAAAACATTTGGGATAGCATTAACATCAGATGTTGATGCAATGCAGAATGGATTAGTAGAACATAATCTTATCACAAATACAGTCTCCAACAATGGTCCAGGGATTTTTGTTAATAATTGGAAAACATCTAAAGTTTTAAACAATGATATTTATTTGAGTAGTTTTAAACATGGTATCGAATTTAGTTTCGCAGGTGGTTCTATTATCAAGTGCAATAACATTTATAATGGATCCAATGGAATGAATTTTTCCTCTTCAATCGAGAATATGATTCTTAGCAATTATTGTTTTGGAAATAAGCATTCGTTAAATTTCAATGGCAATTGCAAAGGAACTACAGGAACTAAAGTTGCAAAAAACACTTTTTCGAATAGCTCTGCTGAATGTTTGTTTTATAGCAGTAACACTGCAATTACAGGTGTCCAGCATCATAGTGATTATAATTCATGGACTTTTATGAATGGACAGTTAGATGCCAGACATATGGGAAATCCATCAAGTGCCACGCAAAGTGAATATTTTTCACCTGTTGGTTCACCTTTACCATCAATTCATCGCCCATTATTCACCCCAATTACTTTCTTTAAAGCGCAAGGTGCAATTGCAGGTCCACAATCGAATGATTGTGCAGACATTTGCTGTCCTGGTTCTATTACAATTGACCCAGGCACATCAGGTGCTGAATATGACAATTGGATATCACAGCCAAATTATTTAGATGGATTCACAGCTGCTGAAACTATTTCGTTGCATCAATCTTTAATGGAAGTTTTTTTAGCTAACCCAAACTGGTTGATTAATTTCCAGAATATTTCAACTTTTGTAACAAGTCATACAAATGATTTCATAGGTAAAAGTATAAATATTAAAAATTCACTCAAATTTTACAATACACAATTGCAATCTCAGCAAGTTAACTTGCAGGGCCATTATGATCAAATTGAGTTAAAGCAAAATATGATTGATTCGATAGAAGCTCAAATTCCATTGAGTGCAGATTCAATCTCGACTCAATTATTGTACGAACAGATTAATGCGATTTACAATGAGATTGGCATGCTTTATCAAAGTATAGATAGTGTAAAGCTGATTTATGATCAATCCAATTTAATTCAATTGAATGAAATAGAATTATTAATTACCAATTTATCATCTTCAACAATTGTCGAGCAAAATGAGAAGCAATTCAACACGATTCTAATTAAGTTATTGAGAAACCTTGCTTTAACTCAATCTGATAGAGAAATATTAGAAGCTATAGCAATACAATGTCCTACTATCGGAGGTAGAATAGTTACTGATGCAAATGCGCTTTGTTTAAGTCAATTTAATTCCTATTTTTCACATGAAAATTGTTCCCAATTGCAAGACAATAGTGCACAAAATAGGTCAAATTTTGATTCGCCATATACTGTTTCTATAAATCCAAATCCAGTAAATGATTTGATTTCAATAGATATTAAAGGATTGGAAGATGACAATTATAGAATTGCTTTTTTTAATGAAATAGGTAATAGAATCCAACTTGAGAGTACTTTTACTTCGAGATCATTAATTCAGTATAGTACTAAATTCTTGCAATCTGGAGTTTATTTTGTCAAGGTAGAAAGTGGAAGTCATGAGTCAACATTTAGATTTATGGTAATACATTAATTTCAGTTTAAAATTAGAAGTTGAGTCATATTTTTTATGGCTCAACTTTTATAAAATAAATTACTCAAAATGAAATGGTTCATTATTTTTTTATTAATTATTCAAATTAAGTTATTTTCCCAAGTAACTAATTCACACTGGGCACTAGGATCGAATCTTGGAGATAGTCACGCCAGAATCATAGAAGTGGCTAAAAGTGGAAATATTTATGTAAAGGGGGAATATAACACTGAAGAGTTTGAGCTCGGCGGTTTTGTTATCAAAAACCCTGTGTTCAATCCAAATGCCTTATTTATAGCTAAACTTAACAGTGATGGCAAAGTATTATGGTTGAAAAACTTTGATCAACCAGCTATTGAAATTAGTGGATTGACATTGGATAGTGAAGAAAATATTATAATCGCAGGAAATTTTGCAATTAATTATCCACCAAAATTTGATTCAATCCAATTGGCAAAACCATTGGGAGCAGTTGCAACATTTGTAGCAAAATATACTAGTGATGGTAATATACTTTGGGTTAAAACTATTAGTGGTACATCAGGAGTTGTATTTCCTCTAGGCGGAATTATAGTAGATTTGCAAGATAAACTTTATTTTGCAGGGTCTTACGATAGTCGAAATGTCAAAATTGATTCATTTGAGTTAATAAATCGAAATTATCCAAGTAATGAAATTTTTATAGTTTGCTTAAGTTCTGAAGGTAAGACTGTTTGGGCGAATCAATTCGGAGGAGATGCTTATGAAATCCCAAATACAATCACCTATGATGGTAATAACCATTTTATACTTTCAGGTTATTTTCACAGCAAGAGTGTAAAGTTCGATTCTTTTGAGATATTTCGAACACCTAGTAAAGATCCAATTCCTTGGTATGGTGACATTTTTGTAGTAAAATTTACTTTAGATGGCAAGGTTGTTTGGGCAAATTCTGTAAATGGAAATAGTAATAAAAGTGCTTTTGGAGCATGGTCAGATGGGAATTCGAATACATACTTGTTTGGAACCAGCTCAAGCGATACTTTAATAATAGGTCAAACTAGAATTTCATTAAAAGGTGCAAAAGGATATAGTGATGCTTTTTACTGTAAATATGATAGTAATGGAGAATTGCTTTATGCAAAAACTTATGATGATGGGATTGCAGGAGGAATTGATGATATTTCTGCGTCAGTGTTACCTAATGGGGAGTTTTATATAATAGGTACTTTCGACAGCACAGTTACTAAAGTAGACAATATAACTTTACCTTATTTTGGGAATGTGACTGATTTATACATTTTAAAATATAATAAAGATGGTGAATGTCTTATGGGAAAGTCAATTGGGTCAAATGGTGCAGACGTGGTAGGAAGTATGAAAGTTGATTCAGAAGAAAATATATATTGTGTAGGTTCATATTCTGGAAATAAGTTGTATTCATGTGGAGATACATTGGTCAATCCATATTTATTTAATGGAATTTCTGGATCAGATACCAGCCCATGCTATATTTTTAAATTGAATAAATTGATACTTGATAATAAAGATTTACCCCAATCAACAAAAGCAGTATTATATCCAAATCCGACTAAAGATTTGTTGCATTTTTATATAGATTCTTATCAAGATCTAGATAATGTAGAAATTATTAATTTAGAAGGAAAGTCAACTCGTTTAGAATGTAAACAGATTGACTATGGATATGAATTGGATATTTCAAGATTTAATCCAGGGATCTATTTTTTGAAAATAAAGTGCGGTGATCATTCGATAATTGAAAAATTTATTATAAATTAGCTTTTAGATAATCTGGTTAATTTGAAAATGTGCAAATGTTTTTTAATGTGATAATATTCAAATCTGAAAATGTACGAATGAAAGCTCCGTAGGAGTGACCTATTTGTAGAGATTTAGGTGGGTTATTTCCGTCATGTGAGAAATAATTTGCAAATTTGAAAATGTGCAAATCTGCAAATGTTTTTTTTAAAATGCGAGTATAATTTTTATAAAAATAGCAGAATTAAAAGTACTCCATTTTCAAGGGAGGATTTAGGTGGGTTATTGTGTCATGTGAGAATGAATTTGCAAATCTGCAAATGTTTTTTAAAATGCGAGTATAATTTTATAAAAATAGCAGAATTAAAAGTCCTCCATTTTCAAGGGAGGATTTAGGTGGGTTATTGTGTCATTCTAGAAATAATTTGCAAATTTGAAAATTTGCAAATCTGCAAATGTTTTTTTTTAAATGCGAGTATAATTTTATAAAAATAGCAGAATTAAAAGTACTCCATTTTCAAGGGAGGATTTAGGTGGGTTATTGTGTCATGTGAAAATTAATTTGCAAATGAGCATAATTTGCAAATGGTTTTTAATTTGCTAATTTATTCGAAAAGACAGTAGAAATAAAGTCTTCCATTTTCAAGGGAGGATTTAGGTGGGTTATTGTGTCATGTGAGAATGTATTTGCAAATCTGCAAATGGTTTTTAAACTGATAATGTATTCAGAAATATAGTAGGAATAAAGTCCTCCATTTTCAAGGGAGGATTTAGGTGGGTTATTTACGTCAAGTGAGAATGTATTTAAATGAGCATAATCTCCAATTTTGCAAATGGATTTCTTCTAGGACTAGATAGTAGACCATTTTGCAAAAGGAAAAATAATAGCTCCAGAGGAGCGACCTGTCAATAGAAAAATTCAAATAGCAATTATGAATCCCAGAGGGGTGACATGTTTAATGTAATAATTGATTGATTAGCTAAATGTGATAATAAATTTAGAATTATGGTAGAAAATCGAGTAGGAGACAAAGACTCATGTAAAATAAAATACCTAAATAATGAATCTATTCAAGTTTAAATCTTATATGTTTTTTTCTGCTTCTTTGATGGTTGTGAATCCAATTTTTTTGAATCTCTGAAAGGTGGAAAACTAAATTCATTGTGGAAAGAATTCGGGTTTTGTTTAATCCCTTCTGGATTGGCTACCACTACAACTTTTACTTCAGGCGTCTTTAATTCTTCATTATTAAAAATCAATTTAGCAGAAGGAATGATATAGACACCTTCTTCATCAGCTTCCATATAATAGGTATAACTTGAACTTTGTTTGACTTCACCATTCATGCTTGAATAACTTGAAGATTGATTTGGTCCAGCGACGATCTTCAAGCCATTAAACGAAGGTGCCACGAACTTACCTTTCCCATTTTCAATAGTAAATTTTACTTCAAAATAGTTTCCCAT
>Ga0138256_10009480_pt1 | contig 10208 bp, 3 predicted proteins | sample KNB2016incub_MG_FD_105486 | JGI IMG/M metagenome (GOLD analysis project Ga0138256, IMG submission 105486) | Active sludge microbial communities from wastewater in Klosterneuburg, Austria - KNB2014incub_MG | ecosystem: Engineered > WWTP > Activated sludge > Unclassified | place: Austria... | reverse complement strand
TCCGGTAGTTGTCCAGATAACTGTTGGTGTGTTGATCAATACCGGATTGAGAGGAAGACTTACTCCTGTTCCCGGACCGGATGTAATTACAGTATCCGGACCGACATTCACCGATGGCAAACCAGAGATGCTGATCAACAAGGTGTCACTCAGGTTGAGACATGCTCCTGTTGTCGTCAATACGATTTGTGCATATCCGGATGAGGTATCCATTGAGCCGGGTAAATAATACGGAGAAGGAATGTTATTCGCAGGGGAGAAGCCTCCATTCCCAAGTGTGGTCCAGAGCAAACCGCCTGCATTCTGCTGTGAACCTAAAAGCGAAACACTATCTCCAAGGCAAGCCAGTAAATCCGGACCGGCATTCGGAATTCCCGGTGGAATGACTGTTACATCCAGGGTATCTGTAGTAGTACAATTGAAATTATTCGTAACAGCTATCGTGTATTGAGTTGAAACCAATGGCTGAACAATTATAGTTGAGTCAGTCAAACCTCCCGGCATCCACAAATACGTTCCACCACCCGTTGCAGAAATTGTGTCCACTTGCCCGTAACACAATGTATTCAAAGTGCCACTCACCGTCACAACAGGAGCTTGCGAAACATAGAGTACAACATCGGCTGTATCGTTTTCACAAGGAGGACCTGATACTACCATGGTCAATGTAATATATCCGGTATCCTGTACACTTGGAGTGTACATCGGCGATGCTATACTTGTGTCACTGAATGTTCCAGTTCCTGAACTTAGCCACTGAATGGTTCCGATGTTGACATTTCCTGAAATCTGGAATGCATTGCCCTGACAAATAGTTGCAGAATCCGGCTGAGCAATTGCCTGCGGACGAATATTCACAGCGACACTGTAATTTGTTGTATCGCTTGTACAACCAAATGAATTCGTTTCGCTAACCTGTACATTCGATGTTCCGGAGCCTGTCCAATACACTTCGATACTGTCCTGGTTTGGATAAATGGTTGTTATCGCACCTCCAATCACTGACCAGTTATAGGTGGAACCGACATTCATCGGAACAGTATAGATTTCTGTAGAACTGTCACAAACAGAAGCTATGCCGTCAATCGCTGCAGGCTGTGGTACTGGGTTGATGACTACATCGTAATTCAACACCGGACCGTAACAATTTGTTGCATTCACTTCATACATCGTGACCTGACCAAGCCCGGCATTGAGCCATTGGATGCTTACTAGGTTATTTGTCTGCGAGACGACAGTCCCGCCACTTGCAAAGAAAAAATAATTTGACCCTGCATTTGCATTCACAAAATACGTTTGCAAACTGTTTTCGCAAACAGGTGTGGGGCCCTGGATTACATTGGATGAATCCGGCAATGGATTGATGGTAACATTTAAAGTCTGCACAGGTCCGGCACAACCGAAACTATTTGTATCCACAACACTCAGCGTACCCACACCCGCAGAATCCCAATGCACTACAATGCTGTCGCTGTTTTGTCCGTTGTCGATAGTTCCTCCAGTGATTGACCAGGTATAATTTCCTCCGGTCGGAGTCACAACATACGCAACAGCCGTATCGTTCGCACATACCGAAATTGATCCTGTGATTGGTCCGGTTGCAGGTATCGGATTTACAGTGATGTTAATCGTTCGTGTATCCGTGCAAATTCCAACAGTCCCTGTTACATCAACAGAGTAAGGTGATCCTGCTGCACTGAGTCCGTTGATGGTGATTGTATCTGTTGTAAATCCATTGCTCCAGTTATAGGTGTTGGCACCACTCGCAAAAAGCGTTGCCGACTGTCCTTCACAAATGGTTGCGTCACTCGACACACTGAGTACGACACCGCTCACTACTGTTACATCCTGGCTTAAACTTGTGATGCAATTTGTGACAACATCCGTTACTGTGATTGCAAAATTGTAAGTATTCGGACCACAGGAAGAAAAATCAAAAGTGTCTGTCGAATTTGAAGATGTTGATGGTGACACACAACCGGGAATACTTGTCCAGTTGAAATTTGATCCCGGGCTTGCTCCGTTGACAGAAATGATTGATGACAAGTCAGGATCCGAGGTGCAAATGAATGGGCTGGAAGCCGTAATGGTTGGAACCGGATAAACATTCACGGTATCTGTCGCTGTGGAATCACATCCCAGAGAATCTGTAACCGTAAGATAAAACACAGTTGTTCCGTTCACCGTTGCTGTCGTTGAAAATGCAGCGGTGTCGGTAATCGGAACACCGATACTGTTGCTGGACCAATCGTAAAGGGAATTGGAATTCGTGTTACTTCCTGTTGCATCGAGCGCAACTACCGTTGCAACGCCATTGCAAATAAGATCGGGAATTACATTTGCTACAGCTACCGGCTTTGGTCTGGACACTGCCCCAACAGCAGAATCGCGGAAACAGCCCGTTGCCGGATCTGTCACACGAAGTGTATAAATATCATTGCTGCATGCAATAACCGTTGTATTCAGTGCCGCCGGATCAGCGATTACATAGCCGATTACACTCGACCAATGGTAAGTCATACCCGGTGTGCTGCCTGTTCCGTTCAGTGTAAGTGTATCGCATCCGCAAAATACAGGTGTTGGTGCAGCAGCAGCTGTTGGTTTTGCATTCACAGTTACAACATGTGTAATAACCTGCGTACATAAACCACTGGTTCCGGTAACAGTAAAAGTTGTAGTTACCGAAGGGGTCACATTTTGCAAGGCAAGAGTTGGATCCGTAAATGTGTAAGCAGGTGTTGATGTCCAGACATAGCTGGTAGCTCCTGATGCAGAGAGTGGAATTGCATCGCCCTGGCAGGTTTGTGATGCTCCGCTGATGCTCATGGTGAGGCCCGGTGTTACAGTGAAACTTGTATTCACGGTATCGATGCAACCAGTATTTGCATCCTCTACAATTGCGGTGAAGTTGTATGTGGCAGCAATTCCAAGAGGGAAATTAACTGTGATATCTGATGAATCCGGACTAGCGCTTGTGATCAAGGAGAAGTTCGGAGAAAGTGACCAGGTGATTACGGAAGATGGATCAGCACCTGAAACGGTGAAGGTATTTTGAAGAACAGGTTGTGTTGCACACAATGTTGCAACAGTTGGTGAAATTGCAGGAGGAGGGAAAAGTGTAATGTTTATGCAAGCCGGATCAGAAGTACATCCAATAGGATCAACAGCGGTGACGCAATAAGTGATCGGAGCAATGATAGTAGCAAAAGTACTCGCAAGGGTGTCGTTGCTCAATCCGGCTGAGGGTGTCCAGGTATAGGAAAGTGGTTGCGTTCCTGAGATCGGGAAAGCGTCCAGTGCCAAAACATCATAGCGACAAACTTGAACATCAGCACCGGCATTGATCAGGGGTTTTGGGTTGACGGTTACATCTACTGTTGTGTCTGCTGTACAACCAAGTGAATCAACGATGTCTATGGTCACCGAATATGGACCTCCCGGAGGAACCCCGCTTAACACAGTGGTGGAACAGTTGGAGCAGGAAAATGAACCAGGACCTCCCCAATTGTAGAGTACAGGAGAAGTGGCATTTGAAACAATTGCGCTGAGATTGATGTCCTGATCTTCACAAACCGTTTGGGGTAAACCGGCATTGATCAAAGGCTTTGGACGCATTGTAATGACTTGAGTTGTTACTTCCGGGCCGCATGTTCCGAAGGCGGTGAGTGTGACAGTGAATGAATTTCCGGGTCCGACAAATGTATGCTGAACATTCTGCCCGGTTACGGTGTTTGAAGCCCCGGAATTTGGATCGCCAAAATCCCATTGCCAGAGGGTTACATTCGGATTGGTTGGAGGGAAGGGTGGCAGAATCACTGCAGAGCCAATGAAGTCAACCGGAGTTCCCAGACAGGAAAGTGTTGGGGTAGCTGTAATTGCCGGATATAATTCCTGCACTGTCACAGAGCGGGTAGAACCAACGCAACCACACTCATCGTTGCAAACATTCAACAGGATGTTGTGCGATCCTACACTTGCAATGGTAAAATTTGTATCGGCACCTGATCCAACAATGGGTGTTCCATTGTCGATAGTCCAGTTGTAGGTAATGTTGCTTCCACCGTATAATTGAGTCTGATTGAGTACAGTAAAATTCAGTGGAGTACATCCACGAAGTACATTGGTAGTAAATTGTGTTTGCGGAGCTCCAACGATTGCATTGTTCGTTGCGGTGGCTACAATGGTAAATGCTTCTTCGTTTCCGGCACTACCATCGACCATGATGTAATACGTAATTCCGGATGCAACACTGAAATTCAGGGTCATACTGCCGGCAGGGCCATTTGCACTGGTACAGGCTCCTGCTACAGGAGCAAGAGAACCGCAACCGCCAGTGTAAATTTCCATTTCCAACCCGGGATTGTTATCGATTCCGGCAACAGTTACAGTTGCAGTACCGGCATTGATCCCTTCGATCGTAAACCAAACGCTATTGTTGATGGTATTGTCTCCACAGTCAAGACCCGGATCGTTGATTGCCTGAGTAGCGCCCTGTGTAGAGCCGGAAGCCTGAAAGCTGCCACAGAGCGGGGTTGCAAAGGAACAGTCGTCTTGAGAATATGCTGTCGCAGCAAAGAGGAGCAGGATAGAGAAGAGGTATAATTTCTGCATTAAAATTTTGATTCAAGGGTCTAAGATACCTTGAACCTTTCAACACCGTTTTCATAGGAGAAATGACTTATTAACAGCCGGTTTTTTCGCATTGTTAGTTAAACCGCAAGATCAGTCTTGATTCCTAAAATAAATCAACAAAATCAGGGTCAGTGATTAATGCGCACCATTTCTGTCTTAATTAATTGGCCATTTATCTGGATAGTTAAAAAGTACAATCCGGTTTCAAGCTCCATCGTGTTCAGGAGTCTGGTTTGATCGAGTGTTGCAATTGGAATTTCAACTTTTTGTCCAAGATTGGTAAATAAATTTGTTTGAAAATTATTTTCATCCATCGATTGAACAATGATTTGAGAGCAAGCAGGATTTGGATAAATACTGAATAATTTACCCAAATTCATTTTTACTGTTTTCGCATCCGAGGTCGTCGTAGTACCATCATAATCGGTTTGTTTTATTCTGTAATAAGACGTCCCATTCAATGGATGATGGTCTGTATTTTCATAAGATAAATAGGAAGTGGAGTTTCCTCCTCCTTGCACAATTTGAAGTTCCTTCCATTCTGTTCCCTCCTGAGACCTTTCAATTGTGAAATAGTCATTGTTCGTTTCAGTTGCAGTTACCCAGGATAACTTCACAGTTTGATTTGTTGGAATAGCATCAAAGCTTATCAATTCAATTGGCAGCGGTCCGGCAGGATCACTCATTCCATACCCGAGTCCACTAATACCGCCAGCGCTTCCTCCGTTTAACAAATGACATCCCTGGGAGTAGGAAGGGCAGCATCCCGAATAAACTGTTCCGGTAAATGCAGAGCCATACCCGTCTGAAAGGATAAGTACGTCAACATTGGTAGTGGTCGGATTATTTGAAGTTGGAATCAAATCGAAGCAAAATTCATAGGCCAGGCAACTATTCGGTAATCCATCAAAATCTCCCCGGCCAAGTGAAAGAGAATCAAAGAAATTATATGCCAGAAAATTTCCAATGCCAATTCGTATCCAGTAACCTGCATTGTAAAATCCCGGAATGCTATCCGGTAGCTGCACGGAAGAATAGTCGGGACCAAATGTAAATTTGAATGTTCTCGCACCGGCATCACCGCTGGTGTTCTTCAAAAAAGTAGTAATGCAAAGTGTACCGGAAATATTCAACGGGGCCAATGTCATCGGGTTTACCTGGTAAATGTTGTTGAATTTTACCTGGTAAAATGGTTTGCTGTTTGTAAAAACCGGGCTGGCACAACCTGAGGAATCAAATTGAAAATTACCCAATGTATTTGGATGGCTTACAAATACGGCAGAAGTATCCGCACCAAAGGAGATATTAAAATTTACTGTAACACTACAGTCAATCCATAGAAAATAATCTGTAGCACCGGAAACTGCGAATGTATGGATGGGAACACCTGTATAAAAAGTATGTGGCATTCCCGTGAGATTATTGCAACTGTCCTTCATCAATACTGAATTTACAGAATGAGAAAGGTTGGAAAAGGCTACAAAAATGTTGACTGTTGAGACCGGAACGGTTATCCGGTACACAACATCCTCGCCGGAAAGGTTGCACCACGAAGGGGCATCATCTCCCATTCCAAGATTTGTTTGATTTAATAGGGTAGTGTCCGGACAAATTGAAACATGTACAGGAGTGTTGCAATTTGCCTGTGAGAATCCTGCGAAATAAAACAGCAAGAAAAATGATGTGATAAAAAAATGTTTTTTCATGGCCTTGAAATGTTATGATAAAAAAATGCCCGAAAACTCAACGAATCCTAAAACGTATTGAAATTATCTCTTTGTTCAAACAGAGATTTCAAATTGTGACCAAAGCAATAAAAGTGATAGTGAATAAAGGAAAAGCGGAGGTGAAAAAAATGTCGTTAATAAAAAAAACAGGAAGAGGCGAAAATTTATATCAGTCCGGCTGATTATCTTCTTCCTGATTTTCCTCCTCAATCAATTCATCCATGTTTTCATCCATGTGATGCTCTGAATTTCTGAGCAAACTTGCTTTAAGTTTTCGTTTGTAATCTTCCTGCAGCCATTTCACATAGCTTTCAGAAGTTTTACTCAGGCAATGCGTGAACAAACGAACACGGTATTCGATTTCTTCTTTTAATAAATCCGCTAAAGCAACTGCGCCTTCCAGGTCATCACTGTTTTCCTGACAAATACGGATGTGTTGCTCAATGGATTGCTCAATCACGATTTTCGGACGTTGCCCGGATTTCATGACTTGTTGGTGAACTGCTTTCACATCAAAGTCGATGGATTCTGATTTGGCAAATCGCAGGCGCAACTCTTCCGGCATTACATACTTGTAATGTTTTTCGATTTCCTCATCACTCCAGATGGTAGATAAATATGCTTCCGGCGAACGGAAGATTCTGTGCCAGTCTACCTCTGCATCCCAGAGCCCGAAGCGACTAAGATTGTTTCCAAGATCAATGACGGTAAATTCTGATTTGTTCGGCAAAATACGCGAACCACGACCAATCATTTGAAAATACAGTGTCAGCGATTTTGTCGCACGGTTTAAAATGATGCTTTCAACAGTAGGTTCATCAAATCCTGTGGTGAGGATACTTACAGAGGTGAGAATAGCATCCGGTTTCTCACGGAACCATTGCAAAATTTCTCTGCGTTCTTTCGGAGTATGTGTATTGTCGAGGTGTTTTATTTTATAACCGGCTTCATGAAAAGTTGCATATACATACTGTGATGTTGCAATACCATTGTTAAATATCAATGTTTTTTTACCGAGACTTTTTTCCCTGTATGCATTGAGGAGTTTATCCTGCATCGCATGGTTGTTGTACAAGCGCTCCGAGGAGCTCACTGTATAATCTCCATTCATCCCAACTTTCAAGGAGGTGAGACCAACATGATAACTCCATGTTGTCGCTTTCGCAAGAAAGCCCATATTGATGAGTGATGATATCGATTCGCCTACGATAAGTTCATCGTAATTGTCTTTCATCGGCAGATTAATATTCGAGCTCAATGGGGTTGCTGTAACACCCAGGATAACGCCCTTTTCATAAAACTTAAAAAGTTTGCCAAAAGAATTGTAATGTGCTTCATCAACGATCATCAAACCGATATTGTCGAGATCCAGGATCTTGTCACGCAAACGGTTGTTCAGTGTTTCGACCATTGCGACATAACACATGAATTCATTGGGTACAGGCAATTCCCAAACTTCACGGCTTATGATCTTGTTGACTACACCAAATTCATTGAGCATCTGGTGTGTTTGTCCGCAAAGCTCAACCCGGTGGGTGAGGATAAGTACCTTTTTTCCGGTTTCTTCAATAAACCGTCGTGTGATTTCAGAGAAAATAACCGTTTTACCGCCTCCGGTAGGAAGCTGGTACAAGAGGTTATGTCTGACCGGGTGATCCTTCAGCCTCTTGAAAATTTCCTCAATAGCCTGTTCCTGATAAGCATACAATTGCTTACCGAAGTACTGGTCGGGTGCTTCTATGGGATCCTGGCCTTGCAATGAGGGATGAGCTTGTTAATTTGAGGCCTTAAAGATAGTCAATCATAGTAGATCCTTCGATAGGAAAACTGAGAGATCGAATGCACGTATTTCATGTCTTGAACCTAAACCGTGGCGAATTCCACTAAAAAAAGGCCACCATGTATGGCGACCTTTTTTTAATTGATTTATCGATCTTGAAAGCGATCGTTTCCCGCGTATTATTTCTTCTTCAACAACACTTTCGCTTTTGTAAAATCCACCGCTGCATTCAGGAATTCGACCATCTTCGGCCAATCACTGGCAGGAAAATAATTTCCGGAATAATATTTTTTCGAAGTAATCTTTAGAATGTTTCCTTCAATTTTTGCTGTTGAAATAAATCCGCCTGTATTGTTTTTAACTTCTTTGTTGAGAGCTTCCAGTCCGTCTACGGAATAGCCATCCGGAATGGTGAAATTAATTTCATTCAGAAATGATCGCGCATACTTCATGTAGATATCACGGTCGCGCTTTTTTTGTTTGTCTTTAATTTCAGTTTGTGCTTCGATCAGTTTTGGCAATTCAAGAATATAGTTTGGTCCTGCCTTTTTGGTTACATTTTCAATGGTGAAATCATCCGAGTATTCGATGTTTGGTGATTCTTCCCACATTCCAAGTGATTTCAATTTGAAGTTTTTGTAATCGCTGACTTTTACTTCCATGCTGCTTTCAATATCTTCCTTGAGTTTGGTATCACGAATGTTGTAATCCTGTGCTTGTCTTTGTTCCAGTTTCTTTTTTTCTTCATTGTATTTTTTTAGAATTGATGACATAAGGCTGGAACTTTTTGCCTGATACTTCGGCAAATCATAGGCTTTCAGGTAATCATAATTCGTAACTGCAAGATATTGATGAGTCCGTTTGTTATGACCTTTGGAAACTGTATTTCTGTTGACATTGAGCTTCGAGTTGTCTTCAGGATTCAATGCAACTGTCATTGTAGTTGTAGTACTATTTTGATCCTGGGTCGATTTCGGGACTGATTTACTTTGATCATTGTCCGGAAATTTTCTCGGCCATATTGATCCTACTACACCTTCCATTCCTTCGAGAGTTGCCGGAATTTCATTAATCATTGAAAAAGGTGCCACTCTCCCAAGATACATTGGCGGCGTTGTATTCACACGGATTACTGCATCACATGTACTGAGGTTCAGGTGTTCGTTCAGGGGACCAACTTCCGCGCTTGGCAGCAACATTACATTGTGTGCGATTTTCCTTTTAATGAGTACTTTGTTAATTAGTCGAAAGAAAAGGTCTCCATCGTAATCTGCGCCCATGGGATGATCGGGTTCGATGGAAAAATATGCTTTCAGGTACAAGGGATTGCGAAGGAGGTAATACAATTCATTCACAATTTTTTTCGGATCGGTTTCGTTTTTAAAATTCGCATCGAAGTAATCCAGGATGAATCCAATGTTCGACAGGTTCGGATCATATCCGGTTACATAGGAAGTGGCAGAGAATTCAATACTCGAAGCAAAATAACTGGTTTTCTTGTACCGCAATTCCGGTGCTGTGCGATGATCATAGGTCCACAACAGGTCTTCCGATTTGTTTCGCATCGTATCCACCAGCGTATATACCATTTCTTTGTCTTCATCAGTCTTTATAAAATCAGGTGCTCCATTGTACACTTTGCTTTCGAGTGTTGTTCCTTTGGTAAAGCGAAACTGCACCACTCGTTTCATAACCGGATATTCTCCTTCGAAAAGGAAATTCTCATAGATGTCCGGAGGGTAGACATCTTTATAAATTTGTTTACCTGCTGAAAAGTAATCAATGATATCTCCAACTTCCAGATCCGGAACTGCGAATTTCATTTCTTTCCTGCTGTCATCATCTGCTTTAACCGCTTTGCTCAGATCGACTTCCTTTTCAGTGCCATTCGCTTTGATGATTTTTACTCCGACAAAAGAATAGCTGTTCGCTTTACCGAAGAGATTGGTATTTACATATTTTTCATTGAACGAAAGTTCTGAAAATTCTTTTACAGCCGCTTTGTCAAGCAGTTTAATACGGTGATGGGAGTACACCTTTTCTGTAGTACTTTTCGTCAGGGAATAATC
>Ga0138256_10009478_pt1 | contig 10209 bp, 8 predicted proteins | sample KNB2016incub_MG_FD_105486 | JGI IMG/M metagenome (GOLD analysis project Ga0138256, IMG submission 105486) | Active sludge microbial communities from wastewater in Klosterneuburg, Austria - KNB2014incub_MG | ecosystem: Engineered > WWTP > Activated sludge > Unclassified | place: Austria... | reverse complement strand
TGTTCTGTTCAGACTATTCTCCAGGAAGATGAAATAAAATGAAGCACCAATCCATGCAATTCCAAATACGACATGAATCCATCGCACAAGCAAATTCATCCAATCCATGATGTGCGCCTCCATACTGCTACCTGCAAGAAATTGTCCGCCAATAAATATTCCCACAGCTACGAATAGCAATGTAAATAGGGTAGTGCGACTTTGTTTCAACAATGCTTTCGCCGCTGAAATTTCATCACTCGATTTCGCATTCTTACTTAAAATGTTCATGCCGGAATTAAGCGCAACGATTGCAATCAAAATCAGTAGCGCAATTCCTATCGAAAAATAAATTGGAGACATATGGATAAAATAGTGTAGTTGAATTGTTATTTACGTCGGCCAAGTAAGATTCTGTAGAACGAGCGACTGCGAATTTCATCGATGGATAAACCTGTTACTAAAGCTTCTTTTTCCGTGATCGCTCCGCAGTTCAATGCCTTCAGGAAGTAATTCAAAAGACCTTGTCCGGTTGCCGCATCGTCAAATACATCACCTGATAATGTCGCTTGCGCTGCTTTGTCAACGAAATTTTTCAACCGTATCGCTGCATCTTCGTAGCTTTCTAAGAAGAAAGTGTACGTCGCTGCATAACGCATTGGCAATTGCGCCGGATTCAAATCCCACCCCTGATAAAATCCATTGATCAATGAATGCATGGTATGTCCATACCCAAGTTTCCAGGCTTGATGTACAACTTTTCTGTTTTCTATTTCCTGATCGAGCGTCAGATTGTCTCCTCTGTGCGGACCAACAGGCATTACATTCGTTGCGCCATCGGAAAGCATGATACCTGTTCCTCCTAATGCAACACGTGTCATGTGATGTGCAAAATCGCAAACAGGATGATCCATTGTCTGGTATTTTGCTGTTATGTTACATGATGCAGTATAGTCATATGTTCCAAAGTGAGCAGCGATGCATCTTCCTTTTCCTGCTCTTATCAATCCAAGCAAAGGATTTTTTCCATCTTCATCCATTACAGCTTGCGTGGCTTCGACCATCATTTCCATCTTCAAAATGCCTGCACTAAGTCCATGAACTTTTTCCAATGCTTCGAATAATTTCACCAATGCTTCAATCTGTTGTGGAATGGTTACTTTAGGTAACATCACAACAAAATTCTCCGGAATTTTATTCCCTGAATTTTCAAGTAGGGTAGTAATGAAGATATCGAGCGTACGAATTCCTCTCGCCTTCAGATCTTCTGTAAATGGTTTTATACGAATGCCAATAAAGGGAGAAACAGTTTTGTCTTTCATCCCTTTGGCTAATTCTTTTGCAGCATTTACTGCTGTTTCATCTTCTTCTGCATCCGGACGATTTCCAAAACCATCTTCAAAATCAATTCTGAAATCTTCAACTGCTTCTCGTTCTAATTTTGCAATAACTTTTTTGTAAACAGTATAAGGAAGCCATGCATTTTCATTTTTCCGCTCTGAGTCAGACATTTTATCCAGTCTGCTTTCAAACGCATTAATTTCAGCAACAGTAGTCGGAAGCGATTCATGTCCTGTTAATTCTAAAACTTTGGCAAGCACAGAAAAATTAGGCGCATTTGTTTTAAAACTTTTCAAAGCGATTTGACCCATTTTAACCGTCGTGTCCGATTTAAAAAGATTCGCGCCGCCGTAGACAGTATGCACCGGCTGCCGCTCCGAATTTTCCCCCGGATACACCTTTTGAAATGCCAGATTCGCTATCTGCAGTTCATTCAATACACTTTCTTTTGCTTCTGTTGGAATGGATAATTTCATTAGTTGATTTTTATTAAATTTCGTAAATTGTGAATTGTGAATGGTGAATCGTAAATTGTGAATCGAAGCCGAGATCGAATTACGAATTACGATTTACGACTCCCGATTCACGTTTTCCATCAGCTGCCGCGGTACGTTGAATACCCAAACGGATTCAACAACAAAGGCACATGATAATGCCTATCCTCACTCACTTCAAATTCTACTATCACTTTCGGATAAAAACTTATTACATTTTGTTTCTCAAAATACGGTTTCACTTCGAAGACCATTCTGTAAATGCCAAAGCTAAGCTTGACGTCTTTTGCAAGTAAATCTGCAATTCGGCCATCTTCATTCGTAATTCCTGTACCTAGAAGTTTCCATTCGTTACCTGATTTTTCTTCAAGTGTAATTTGAATACCCTTCGCCGGCTTTCCAATTGATGTATCTAAAACGTGTGTCGTTATCTGGCTCATGAAAATAATTTGTCTATCCGTAAATGAGTGATTTTATTTTGTTCTCTGGCTGCAATTTTTAATTCTGCTTCCGGAGAATTCGGTAATCGTTTTTTCAATAGCTCCAGCATTTCCTGCGCAGACTTACCTGTTGCGCAAACAATAAAGATATAGCCGAATTTCTTCTCGTATTCTGAATTGCCTGCAGCCAATTCATTGAGTACATCCACACTCGCACCACCCACTCCGGATTGTTCTGCACTTGCCCATTCTTTTGTTGCGAATTTTTTCTCCAAAGATTTCACATCTCCGATCTTCGGATGGTGGGTGAAGGCTTCTTTCCAGTCTTTTTCTTCTGCAGAAATCCAGACCGTGTCTGACGTAACTTTCAAATCATCCGAAGAAGCAAATGGCCGATTGTCTACAAGTTTTGTCGCCCAGTATGTACAACCGCAACATTTGAAAATTTCCGCTTTCGCATCTTCTGTGCTTAGCTGATTGAATTCTTTTATTGTCATCTTATGATTTCTTTCCAAAGACTCTCATTCTGCTGATACCGCCATCAGGGAAGATCGTGAGTCTTAAATGTGTGAATGGTCCTTTACTTGATAATTGATCGAAATAATGTTCGTGATCTGCTTGCAGTTTTGTTTGTGGTAATACTGTTGTCCAATTAATGTCGCCAGATTTCAATTTATCTTCATCGGCAATGTCTATAATACATCCTTCAATCAGACAGCTGTCCGGATAATTTCCTTTGAAGTGACAAGTGTCTACTAATAATTTGTCAATAGTTCCTTTATGCGCTAATCTCACAATGACCCAGTCTCTGTTGTTTGGCGTTCGATTTCTTTTCGTTTCCCATCCGTCACCCATATTCACTCCGCGCCCCGGCATGATCAAATTATCCATATGTGAGAAGAACATGTCATTGCACAAGATTGAACGTGCTCCATTAATTGCTGCTGCCAGATCAATTTCCTGATCTGATTTTACCAGTGACCAGTTCTTGCTGACTTCACCATAAACTTTCAATCGAGCTACACCGCCATCCGGATAAATATGTAAACGAATATGAGTATATGGAAAGTTGTCCTTTATTTCATAGAAATTCTGGCTGCCGGGATTTAATGGTGACTTTCCCAAAATTTCTTTCCATGCGAATTTGTCGTTCAGCACATCCTCATCATTTCCGCCTAAAGAATTGCATGCTTCGATTGATGCAAAAGGTGGGTGATTTCCAAGAAAGAAATTAGTGTCAATATCTACTCCTGAAATTTTACCTTCTGTAGCTAAGCGAATAACACACCAATCATGTCCGGGAACACGCTTACGACGAGATTCCCATCCATCCATCCATTTTCCGCGTTCAGTATATTTATCTGCAATAAAAATTCCTCTTCCGGGTTTTAGTAGATTTTCTTTCTCTGCAAAAAAATCATCCGTACAATAAAGTGCTTTTCCACCTAATCGCTCTGCTGCCAGATCGATCATTTTTGTAAATGCAGGTGCAATAATTTCAGTCATATTTGGTAATAGTTCTATAGGTCGTAAATGTCTTAAAAATTTCCAAGCAAAACAGTCCCTTTGTTAGCATTTATAAGCTTATTATTCTCATAAATCAGCTCACCGTTTATAAAAGTCTTGTGAACTTTCCCTGCAAATGGCTTACCTGAATACGGGCTTACCTTATGCCTATGGTGTATTTCTTCCGAAGAGAAAGTTGTTGTCCCATTAGGATCCCAAATGAAAAAATCGGCATCAGCTCCGTTTTCTAGTTTCCCTTTATTCGAAAGTCCTAAAAAATCAGCCGGTGATGCTGAAAGCCATTTTGCAATATCTTCTACTGAAAAATTTCTTCTTTTTGCTTCAGTCCAAAGAGAACATAGTGCAAATTGTAGTCCTGCTATTCCACCCCAGGCTTTTGAAAGATCGCCACTCGAGATCTCTTTTAAATCTGGCGGAGCAGGTGAGTGGTCTGTTGCAACAAAATCAATCAACCCTGATTTCAATGCATCCCAAAGTTTATTGTTATTTTCTCTTTCACGAATTGGTGGCGCACATTTGTAGATCGTTTCACCATTTGGAATGTCTTCTGCATTGAGCGTCAAATAATGTTGCGCTGTTTCAACAGTCAGATTCAATCCTTCTGCTTTTGCTTCGGCAATCATCGGTAATGCTTCTGCCGATGAAAGATGTACGATGTGTACATGAGCTTCCGTTTCTCTACAAAGATCGATCATCATAGCAATCGCTTTGTTTTCCCATTCTTTCGGACGAGAACGCAAATAACTCATGTAATCGTTTGGATTATTTTTGTGTTCTGCAATTCCGGGATGATCTTCTGTTAATTCACAATGAACTAACAAGGGCCGATTATATTTTTTAATTATTTGAAGTGCATTTTTCAAATCGGCTTTTTCTGTATTTGGAAAATCATCGATTCCCGAATGAGTTAAAAATGCTTTCAATCCAAGAACTCCTGACTTCAACAAATCATCGAGTTCATTTCTATTACCGGGAATCACTCCGCCCCAGAATCCGACATTGACATTCAATTTATCTTTTGCTGCTTCAAGTTTTAATTTAAAGTTGGTGACATTCGTTGTTACAGGTGATGAATTCAATGGCATATCTACAAGCAATGTTATTCCTGATGCCGCTGCAGCAGTTGTCGCCGTCTCAAATCCTTCCCATTGTGTTCGACCCGGTTCATTGATATGAACATGTGGGTCGATCAATCCGGGCATGATGAAAAGATCCTTAGCCATTTCAATCTCACCGTCAAAATCACCGGGAAGGAATTCGTCGATTTCTGTGATCTTCCCATCTTTCACGATCAGACAACCGGAAATTACTCCATTAGGAGTAACAATATGATCACTTATGATTGCCAGCTTTTTCGTCATCTTCAAAAGAATAATTGTGATAGTAAACAAAAATAGAATTAATTTCGATTTCTGAATGTGATTCTTTTATGATTGAATTAAAACTGTGGCAATATGTTCTAAGTCAGCTGGAAACAGGTAATCCTGTCGTCCTTATGTGTGTATTGGAAAGCCATGGAAGCAGTCCCGGTCGACGTGGTTTCAAAATGGCCGTTACACACAATCACCATGTCGGATCAATCGGCGGGGGAATGATGGAACATAAATTTGTTGATCTTGCAAAAGAATGTTTACTCGATGAAAGCGATAATTTTCTTCTGAAAAAACAAGTCCACAGTAAATCTGCAAAACTGAATCAAAGCGGAATGATCTGTTCCGGAGAGCAAACCATCTATTTGGCCCCTGTAAAACACGATGACATTGATTCAGTCAAATTGCTGATCAATTCTCTGCAAAATAATCAGCATGGCACTTTGAAATTAAGCCCGATTGGAATCCAGTTCTCTATTCTGCCTATAAGAGAAAATTATCACTTCGAAATGAAAAATGAAGAGGATTGGGTCTACAAAGAAAGAACAGGTTTCAAGAACGTCTTACATATTATCGGTGGTGGTCATTGTGGATTAGCTCTTTCGGAACTAATGAGTAAAATGGATTTTCATATTCACATTTATGATGACCGCAAAGATCTAAGTACGATGATGGAAAATAATTTTGTTCATGAAAAAAGATTCGTGAACGATTATTCAGAATTATCTGACCTCATTTCAGGAGGAGAAAATGTGTATGTTGCTATCATGACCTTCGGTTATCGAAGTGACAATATTGCTTTGCGTGCAGTGATCAATAAAGATTTTAAATATATCGGTGTTCTTGGCAGTCAAACCAAAATGGATGAACTTTTCAAAGAATGGAAACACGATGGACTAAGTCTGAAACGTCTCGAAAAAATTCATTCGCCAATCGGTCTTTCAATAAAGAGTCAGTCGCCGATGGAAATTGCAATAAGCATTGCGGCAGAAATTATTAAAGTAAAGAATGTGGATCTTTAAATCAATTCTAAATTAAAATTCTGCGGATATTCTGCGTATTCTGCGCAATTCTGCGGGAAATATTTACTCTTTATTTTTCTCCCGCAGAATTGCGCAGAATACGCAGAATATCCGCAGATATGTTATAGTTAAATTCCGCCTTCCTTGTAAACTAGTGTTCTTTTAGTCAAATTTATTTCTCGAACTTTGTACTAATTTAATCGGCGGCTTAAAAATAAGTATGTAAAGAATGAAACCCCAAACCCCACAAACCAAGCGTAATTATAAAGTCCGGAAATCCATGTGTAAACGTGTTCAGTTGGTATAACATGAATAGCAACTAAAAATCCCGGTATGTTCGGAATAATTCCTAAAAGCAATGCAGCTATTGCCGCTCGATTGAAACCATTGTTAAAAGTGTATCGTGCTCGTGTTTCATACAATTCTTGCACGACAAGTTTTTGTTTTTTGATGTAGAAATAGTCTGCAATCATAATTCCTCCGACTGGACCAAGCAAAGAAGAGTAGGCGATAAGCCATGTGAAAATATATCCGTTCGGATCTGCGATTAATTTCCATGGCAAAATAAGGATGCCAATTACACCTGTAATATATCCTCCTGTTGTAAAGCTGATCTTCGATGGTGAGAGATTTGCAAAATCATTCGCAGGACTAACAATATTCGCTGCAATATTTGTGGCCAATGTTGAAAGTGCAACAGCGATCATTGCAAAACTTACCAGCCATTTGCTAGTAAACTTCCCTGCCAATACCAATGGATCCCAGATCATACTACCATATATGATAACTGTTGCTGAAGTTACTACAACACCGATGAATGAGAAGAGAGTCATTGATGTCGGTAGTCCAATTGCCTGACCAACAATTTGTGCCCGTTGGCTTTTTGCATAGCGTGTGAAGTCCGGTATATTCAGCGATAATGTAGCCCAGTATCCTACCATCCCTGTTAACCCGGGAAAAAAGTATTTCCAAAATTCTGCATTCGTTGTAAATTTTGATGGTTGTGCCAAGATCGGTCCTAAACCATTGCCTGCAGAAATTGCCCAGAACAACAATGCCAATGCCGCTATAGGTAAAAAGAATGCTTTAAAGATCAATAGTTTTTTAATGCTATCAACACCAAGCTTCACAACATACATGTTGATCAGCCAGAATAGAAAGAACGTTATTGCCGGTCCGGTTTCTAATCCGAACGATGCCGGAAAAATCATTGGTAAATTTTCAAACGATGGAAACCACACTTTCATCATCTGATAAAGAGCAAAACCTCCTATCCATGTTTGTATTCCAAACCATCCACAAGCAACAATTGCTCTCAGCATTGCTGGGATGTTTGCCCCTCTGGTGCCAAAACTTGCTCGCGCTAATACAGGAAAAGGTATTCCGTATTTCGCCCCTGCATGTCCGTTGAGGATCATTGGGAGAAGCACGATAGTGTTTCCAAGAAAAATAGTGAGTATCGCTTGCCACCAATTCATGCCGCCGCCAATAAGTGAACTGGCCAACATGTATGTTGGAATACACAACGACATGCTTATCCATAGTGCAGCATAGTTCCAGGTATTCCATGATCTTTTCTCCTGTGGAATAGGAGCGAGGTCTTCGCTATATAAGTCGGACATGTTTTTCCTGTTTAGTTAGTATTAATTTGGATGAGGTCAAAGGTCAAAGGTCAAAGGTCAACCGAGTTTGCGAATTTGTTGACTTTTGACCTTTGACCTTTTACCTTTACAGTGGCATCAATTACAATATTCATCCGCCACCGCAATCGCTTTCGAAATGATATCCAGGCCTTCGTCCATTTCATCTTGTGTAATGCATAGTGGAGGAGCAGTGAAAATATAATTCCAACGTACGAATGTAAACAAACCAAGTTCTAGCAATTTTGCATTAACTTTATTCATCACTTCCATTTCGTTCGCTGTTGCATTCCAAGGCGCCATCGGTTCTTTCGTTTTTCTATTCTTAACGATTTCAATACAACCTAATAGACCTGTATTTCTATAATCACCGATACTCTCATGCTTTTCCATCATGGCAGCAACTCTTTTGTCCATATATGCGCCCATCTTGGCAGCATTCTCGATCAACTTTTCATCTTCATAGATCTGCAAAACTTCAACTGCCGCAGCACATGCAACAGCATGTCCGGAATATGTTAATCCAAGTGGTAATGGTTTGTTATCAAATGCCGCAATAAGTTCTTCCTTGATGATAATACCACCTAACGGAATGTAACCGCATGTCAATCCTTTTGCAAAACACATAATATCAGGAACAACATTGTGATGATTCACACCAAACCATTTTCCCGTTCTTCCAAAGCCGCTCATTACTTCATCGCAAATTAAAATGATACCATATCGATCAGCGATCTCTCTAATCTTTTGCCAGTAGCCCGGCGGATATTTAATACATCCACTTGATCCACTTTCACCTTCCATTAAAATAGCAGCAACATTTTGAGGGCCTTCGAATTTGATGATTCGCTCCATGTGATCTGCAGCATTCTGTGCGCACTCTTCTTTCGTTTTACTATTCCATGGATCACGATAGAAATAAGGATTCTCAACGTGAATGAAATTAGGCGCACCTTGTGAATCATGCGGATTCCCTCTGGGATCCCCACTTGCCGACATTGCTCCATATGAAGCACCATGATAACCTTGATACAACGTAATGACTTTATGTCGACCTGTATATAGTCGTGCGAATTTGATTGCATTCTCAACCGCTTCCGCTCCTGCATTAGTAAAAAATGTTTTCTTCAATGATCCCGGTGTGATCTCAGCAAGCTTCTTTCCTAATTCACCTCTGGCTTTCGTGATCATTCCAGGATGAACAAAAGAAACTTCGTCCATCTGACGCATCACAGCGTCCTTCACTCTCGGATGACCATGGCCGATATTCATATTCATCAATTGCGAAGAGAAATCCATATAACGTTTACCGCTACGATCATGAATATATACACCTTTAGCATCACAAATATTCAGCGGATTCAATCCCGACTGCTTCTGCCATGAAAAAATGGTGTAATCTAAATTGTTCTGAAGAATTATTTCTCTTTCGTTTAATGTTTTTGTTTCCATTTTATTTTCGTAATTCGAGATTCGTAATTCGATTATCGCATCTTACTTTCTACTTGTTTGATTTTAACCTGACTCCTTTTTGACTTTTGACTTGCTGATTTGACCATTTTCAGCCTCCGACTTCAACTCATCCAATTCGTCTTCGCCTCCGGATTCCACTTAATAGATGTTTTCTTCAAATTGGTCCAGAACTCAATTGAACTGTCGCCTGTAATATCTCCAACACCAAATTTTGAATCGTTCCAACCGCCGAATGAAAACGGTTCGCGTGGAACCGGTACGCCGATATTAATTCCAATCATTCCTGCACTTGCTTTTTCCATCACTTGACGTGCAATGCTTCCACTTTGTGTAAAGACACTTGCAGCGTTTCCGTAGGCTGATCCGTTCTCAATCGAAAGTGCTTCGTCAATCGAACTTGCACGCATAATTGCGATCACAGGTCCGAATACTTCTTCTTTAGCTATAGCCATGTCAGGAGTTACGAAATCAATTACAGTCGGACCAACGTAATATCCGTTTTCCATTCCGGCCACTGTTGTGTTTCTTCCGTCAACCAAAATTTTTGCGCCTGCTTTTTCAGCTTCCGTGATATATCGTTCAATTCTTTCTTTCGATTCTTTACTGATCACAGCTCCGAGATTTTTACCGGGAATTACTTTTTTAGCCTCATCGCAGATCTTAGAAATGATATGATCAATATTTCCAACTCCAACCATTGCGGATGCTGCCATACAACGCTGGCCCGCACATCCACTCATTGACGCAGTAACATTACTTGCTGTCATATCAGGATGTGCATCCGGCATTACGATCAAGTGATTTTTCGCACCACCTAATGCAAGACACCTTTTTAGATTCGAAGTAGATCGAATGTAAACGACTTTTGCAATTTTTGTAGAACCAACAAATGATACTGCCTGAATACCCGGATGATCACAAAT
>Ga0138256_10009477_pt1 | contig 10210 bp, 7 predicted proteins | sample KNB2016incub_MG_FD_105486 | JGI IMG/M metagenome (GOLD analysis project Ga0138256, IMG submission 105486) | Active sludge microbial communities from wastewater in Klosterneuburg, Austria - KNB2014incub_MG | ecosystem: Engineered > WWTP > Activated sludge > Unclassified | place: Austria... | reverse complement strand
ACATGATAGCCACCTAAATCATCTATGGTTACTATTCCAAAACCATTCTTCCAAGAAGCTTTCATTGTCTTAGTAGCATAACCAAAGGCAGGAGAATTAATATCTCCACCCCAACCTAGATTATAGGCAGCAGTATCACCTTCCATATAAAGCTGAACTCTATGTGTGTGAAAGTAGCACATAGAAGTTCTAAATGCATCCATATGTTTTTTAGTTGAGAATTGAGCACAGGAGTCTCCATGTATAACTTCAAGATGTTTGCCCAAATATACGATAGCTTCTTTCCAAGATTCTTGAACTTGATAACCTCTGTTATGAAGATCAAGAGCTACAGTAGGATTAATTAAAGCTGTACCTAATTTGGCTATATCAGTCTTTTGAGCATGTCTCCAAAACCTATCTTCGTGGTTTCCAAAGATAAAGTGTTTAACATCGTAGTTATGTGCATTATCCAGTAAATCTAATGCTTGGTTTCCCATTTCATATTCCCAACTTAGGGTGACTCCGTCTAAAGGCTTTTTACCAACTTCGTGTGCGCTAACTGAATTCATGTCCATGAAATCGCCTGCTATTACTAATCCTGTTGGTTTGACATCTTTGATTAAATTAATTACTGCATCAAAGAAATCGGCATTATGAAAAGGTACATGAGTGCAACCAATAACTACATACGTGCCTGGGATAAAATCCCTACTTGCTGCTTTACTAGCTTTGAAAGCTAGAAATTCCTGCCATTCTCTAGTTTGAATAATGGCATCTGAAGGCTGTAAATAAGAGTGCTTAATAACTGTGCTGTCTTCCTCTTGTGCTTCAACCTCATTTAAATCTTGTTCTTCAAGATCTTGGGCTATATCTTCATCTGATATCTTTTTTCCTGGGGCCCATTCTCCCACCTTTGATCCTACGTTCTTATACCACTTGTAGTGGATTCTTGCTCTATCACCAGGTTTAGAACCAGTAGTGGTTTCATAGTTGTAGAGTTTTTCAATATCAATCCAACGTGTCTTAGGGTCTTCGGGATTGACTTTGTTATTAAGAACATCAAAAATAAATTCTTTACGGTAATCCATACTTAATTGTTGTTTACTTGTGAATAATTAATACCACAAAGTTAGAACATTTTTGTGACATTAAGGTAACAATCTGTATAAATTAACTAAACATTAACTAGGTAAACCTTTTACATGTAGTAACCTAGCTACTTCAGCTTTGTAATGAATAATCATTTCTTGAAGTTCCTCTATTGTGAATTTCTTCTCTTGCCTAGAGAGAGTTAATAATTTATCTGCTGTACCTACTCCATAGAGTTCATCAACTCTTTTACCGTAGATATATTGATTTCCTGAAAGATGAAGATTATCATAAGCACTTTGAGCATGAACATTTTGTTCGTGATACAAAGTATTATTATATCTTCGAGATAAAAAGTGTCCTGCTTGAGCCTCCTTCCAGAATAATTGTTTACCAGAGGTGATGCAGTAACAATATCCATAATCATCTGAATCCCTTAATCTAATGTATTTAGAGAAGATACTCCAAAGACTTCTTTTTAAAACAGAAACTGAATTAGATTTTAATCCTCTTTTCTTCTTTTTATTTGATGATGGTTTTTTCCTAGGGGGAGCCTTTGTTGAAGAACGAATTCTTTTTGTTGGCTTCGTGCCCCCTTCATCTATTCTTTTAGATTCTCTCAATTTCTTTTCTTTAAGGTTTTCAGCACCTTTACAATATGAACATAATCCTTTAGATACAATGTATCTGATATCTCCACATTTAGAACATGCTCTTTTTTTTCTTTCAATACTCATGTTGTAACAAATTTAGTTAACTTTTGTTACAAAGATACTAAATAATAGTTAAGGAAGACTAGCTTTAATTGCATCTATCTCAGATACAATATAAGCAATAGCTTGACTAACATTGGAACCAGTAGGAAGAGAAGTATTAGAACCAGTTATATTAAGAGTATTTAAAGACCTAACCATGTTCTCGAGATTAAGAATTCGATCCTGATGGTTGGAATTTAAATCCTCTTGATTGTTGATTATAGGGGAACCACTTAATCCTCCCTGAAGAGGAAGATTAATTTCACTTGCTGTATTACTAACAGGTACTTTAAGAGATACTGTTTTCTCACCAGTAGAATCCATGTAACGTAGTTCAGTTTCAATATAAGCAGGAAAGTTATCTGGTTTCAACATAACAGTAGCAGAACTTTTGTCAGAGTTTACTAGGTTAGATGGATAACCATTCTTTTGACCTACAATAGTGGTCTTAGTTTTTACTACATTAGTATTGGGACCCAAGTTATCTATAACATCATTTAAATTAAATTCAACATTAACTCCTATGGGAGAAGGTGTTGTTTTAATAGAAGCAGTGTTACTAGTAGTAATAGTACTATTCTGAGAAATATTAGAATTAGTAGTAGTTATATTACTAGCTGAGAAAGATAAACTATTATCTTCTCCTTCACAGAAGGAACAAGAATTTACTTTATCAACTAAAGCTGATAATGATAATACTAGTTGATTAAGAACTTGAGCTATAGTGTCTCCTTGAGTAATACCTAAGTTATCATCGGAAGAACCTGTATATCTTACATATGAATCATCTATAATAGGAAGATCTGTTTTTTTCATATTAACAATTATATGTGTTAAAATTATAAGTTGTTGTCCCAATATTTAATGACATAAATTTAATAGGACTATTTTCAATAGTTAATGTAATACAATAAGGTCCAGTTTTGTTAAATCGCCAAGTAACGCGAATATCTGTATGAAGACAATTAGGATGAGCATTTAACAAAGTTTTTAATCGTCTTACAATTTCATCGTTTTTAGCACTTACTTTAGCACATTCAAAAGTAGCATCCCAAACAAGATAGGTGATATTTCCATATTTGTCTACCCATTGCGTAAGTCTACCAGCTGGAAAACTAACCTCTTCTTTAATACAATCAATTTTGCAACCATCTGGACATTTTATACCTTCTACAGATATATCTGTTTGAATAGCACAATTTATAGCAGAACTTTTAGCTATGACATATAGCTTATGGGATTGATCATCAAAAGTATATGTAAAATCTGATTTAGTACCCAATACTGGAGATGGTGGTACCACACTATCTAAATACCATTTATAAGTAACAGTACCTGGAAGAGTTGTACTAGTTGTATAAGTACTGTGATTACCTACACAGGCAGTCTCTTCTTTTGTAACAATACCATCTAAATATGTAATAAGATTATAATCTGAACATCTTGCCATTGAAAATTATTTATAAGTTTATACAGGATTACATGGACCAACAAAATAACCAGCTTGGTCTCCAGCAAAACCATTTGCACTATTGTAAATTATTGCTGGTACAATTGAACTATCTTCAACAATAAGCTTAATACATTTAGCAGCATATGCACCACCACCTAAACCTATGCAGGCTACATTATTGACTGCTACTGGACTAGTTACACCACCACTTGTAGTTGCAAATAACACACTAAGTGTTGAACCAGTTGTTCCAGTAACTTCTACAACAATATCAACTTCAGTAGTTGGAGCACCAATTGCAATAGTATAATTAACAGATAATACACCTACACCTTCATTATCAAATGAGTCAGCAGTATAACTTTCAAGGGTTGCCTCACCTGTAACACTTGTTACTGTACCAGCAGTAGCTTCTGCTATTTTATAATTAGTAGTATACGTTGTACCATCAATAACAACTCCTCTAAACCATAATCCATTAGTACCACTTACTACTGAGAATGATTCACTTAAACAATCAGTTGCATCCCCAACGTTAAATGATTCCCAAGAAACTACAGGAGTTCCACATTGACCACTAACACCTTCTAAAAATGTTTGTAATACTCCTGCCGCAGTGATATTAGCAGCACTTGGATCACCAACATCAACACATTCAAAATTTATACCAATAGGAAGAATATGTACAGTATTAGTAGTATCTCTAAGTCTATTATAATCTACATCAGGATTGATTTCAGTTTCAGTAGTTGCGCAAATTTCGCAACAATCAACAGCAGTTGCAGTTAATGTAGATTCAACAGATTGACAACCATTTGAATTTACAACTACTACTGTAATTGTATGAGCACTAGTATCTGTTGCAGTATATGGAAATATACTAGAAGTTGAATCAGGAGTATCTACACCAATATCTGGAGTTATGTTATCTATAAACCAATAGTAATTTGATATAGGACCGTTTGTAAATGGAGCAGTATAATTAGTTGCTTCATTTAAACAAGGACTAAGATCACCAGTAATTGTAACAGTTGGTAAAGGATTACCAGTTACAGTCATTGAACCTACGGCTTCACATCCTTCATCATCAATAACTCGTAAGTAAAGAGTATTAACTCCAACTACAAAAGTATAATCACTAATGCCATCAAGATCTTCAGTAGTTGCTAAAAGTGTTCCTGAAGTCGGATGGTTTAATCTCCATTCATAAGAGAATGGAGAATTACCATTAGTAACTAAACTTGTATATCCAGTAACTTCTCCAACGCAACCTGAATCATTAGTAATAGTATCGCCACCTAATTGTATAACTGCAACAAAGTCTTCATCGCAAGCACAATTAACAAGAGGATAAACTTCTGAATCTGAACAAGAACCAAGTACCATGTTAATAGTAATTGAATCACCACCATTAGAAGCATCAACTTCCCCAGTATAAGTACCAGCAGGAGACTCAACTAAAGCAACATTACCTTCATCAGCAGATGCTGTAACAGTTGCACCAGCAGTACCAATTACTGTAATATCAAAGTTAGAACTAGGATTTCCAGGAACAGTACATACATCAGCTACACTTGTAATTACGGGAGCATCATTTACTGTAGCAGTATCGCCTACGTTAACAGTTTCTTCACATGTACCAGCCTGAGCTTCTACAGCAGTAACTGAAGCTATACCCAAATTACTTACAGAAGAACCAAGATAGAAAACATATGGAGTATTCATATTAACGGTTGTAGGAGTTACACCTAAAAAGTTAACAGAATTAATAGTAGCTGTACCACCAATTGTACCATTTACAGTAACAGTAACAGCTTCGCCTTCACAACCAGAACTAGGAACAATAGTTACACTACTTACAGCAGGTGTTTCTACCCAAGTTATATTTGTAATATTAGGACTAAATGAAATACAAGTATTTCCATCTTCATCCTGTAAATCAATATTAGTTACAGTAACAGTTCTACCTGTTATTAAATACGGAACTAGTATAGTTAAAGTTTCAGTACCATCTAAGTTAACATTAGTTGAACCTACACCAGATATAGTATAGGTAAGATCACCAGTATAACCTAAAGTAGAATAAGTAATAGTTACATCACTTGTACCACAAGTTGCATAATCTGCTGCAAGATCGGAGTTAATAACAATAGAATTTTGTTTGTTAATTTCAACTGAGTTACTTACATTTTCGCAACCTCCTGCGTCAGGATTAAAACTTACAGAAACAATATCTGGATCACCAGCAGTTGATAAAGTAAGTAATCCTGTAGTATTTGAAGTATTAAAAATACCATCAACATTAAAAGTATAGGTTCCAGAAATATTAGGTGAAGATGTAGCTGTAAATGAATACACAGGTACACCACAAGCATTTGGACCTTGAACCAAATTAACTAATAAATCATCACAACAGTTTTCAGGAAGCTGTATAGTCATTGGTAAAGTACCAGGACATCCTGTAAATTGTACAGCACCTGTTAAAGAAGTAGTACCATTTACTACTGTTACATTAATAGTAGGAGAACCTGAAGTTGCAACTAAACTATTTACAGTAACAGAAGTAATACCTGTCCAACCTGTAAAAGTAATTATAAATGTAGTATTAGATACTCCAGAAGGTTCACAAATTACACTGTAAGAAGGAAGATCCTTGTCAACATCTGAATCTATTCTAATTGTACACTCATCACAGTTATCATGAGAGAGTTTAATTTCAATATATTCAATAAGTTCAGTAGCAGTAAATACTTGACCAGCATTATAGATTAAACCATTGATATCTGCTATCTTAGTTGAACCTGTTAAAGCAGTCTCTGAACCATTAACATGAATAGAGTATCTTAATTGAGCTTCATCTGGAACAAAATCTGCATTATCTCCATAATAATCATAGTTAGGAAGACAAGTAGTTATAAAGCTTTCATTAAAAGTAATCTTTTTACCACAAGCATCAAATGTTATATCAGCAGTTAAAGGATCACAGAATACTAATCTTCCAGGATTTTGACAAGTAGACTCATAGTAAGCAGTTGCTTCGTTAGTACAAGCACAATCTGTAGCTACTTTATAATAGTATCCAGAAAACAATTCACCATTATTATCAGAAGGACCAGGGTTTTCATCAGGTTCATCTATAAAGTCAATATAAGTCGTAGGGGTTAATTTAGTAAGGTAAGTCTTTCTAAAAGGTACATCTTCAAAATTAGTAATATTTCCATTATTATCAGCTTCAGCTTTATACCACTTAGCTTCTGGAACTCTACAAGTGTCAGTATTAAGAGTTTTAGCTTTCCAAAAATCTACGTTAGAATCTTGTCCAGAAGTAACCCAGTTAGGACCAGCTGGAGTTTCAATAAAATCCTTTTTAGTTATACTTCCATCAAATACATATGTTCCAATAACTTGATCTTGAGAATATACACAACCACTTTCAAAACTTAGTTCGCTTACAAGTTTAAGAGTTAGAACTGTATTTCTAACAATTCTATATCTAATTGGGAACTGATCCCCAGGATATAGTATAGCATTTGGTATATCACCATTAAGTCCTGTAAATAAAACCTCTTTATATCCAACTCCCGCTAAATCAAAAGTAGGGGTAAGTATTACAGTTTCAGTAGTAAAAATACCATTAGGAATTTCATTTGTTAAACCTTCGTAAGTGTATGTCACAGATGCCTGAACTACACCTTGAGTAGCTTCTTCATTTTCCATGATATCGTCATACTGTTCCTGATCAACACGATGGATATTAATTATACCTAATGGATCGGTAACAGAGCCTTTTCTAACTTCTACTTTAACAGTTAATTTAACACCTGTATTTCCAAAATAATGAGCTTTAGTTAGCTTACTATTAAGTGTTATAGGTGAACAAGGACAACAAATGCTAGTTTCAAGATTATACTCTAATCTACATTCATTTTCATTCTTAGCTAAAGTACTTTCACCTTCACACTCTTTCTCTATACAAGAACCGTCTTCTTGACATTCACAATCTGGACGTTCTCCACAATTAGTGTCACAAGAGTATTGTGCACAAGGAGAATCATCTTTTTCACAATCTCCATTTACACATTTACAACCTATAGTTTGTGCACAAGTAACACAATCAAGTGAAGCACAATCAACACATTGACCATTTAAGCATCCACAATTAGGACCACAATCTGTAGCATCATCACAAGCACCATCGCAAGGGATATCTACACATTCTCCATTGATGCAAATTTTAGTAGGATCAGGACAAACTATATCTACAATTTCTCCATCTACACACATTTGACAAGGATCTAATTCATCGTCACCTGTACATGGAGGTTTAGGTACACATTCTTCTAATACTGGATCCCATATGTAACCTGGGCAACATACACACTTGTTACCTACGCAACATTGATTAGGTAAAGGACAATCGCTTGCAGCTACACATTCTACACATTTATCAAGATCCTCATCACAAACACAATTTAGTTTAACACAATTACCATCAATACAACGATAGCAAGGTCCACATTCATTATCTGTTTGACAACCATAGCATCTTTCAGCTACTTCATCATAATAAGGAAGAGTAGGAGGACAAGTACATTTACCACCTATACACTCTAGGTTTCCAGCACAATCTTCTGCATCTGCACAATTTTGACACTTACCATCTACACAAACCATATCTGGACATCTGTTAACACAGACTCCATTAATACAATCTTGACATTCTTCACAATCTGTAAAATCATTACAGAAGCAAAGTTTACCAGTTTTTGGTTTACATTTACCACAAGTTTCACAAAGGATAACAAAATTAATACACTTTCCTTGAAGACCATCTATAGCGTCTTCAAAAATAGAAAATGTAACACTGTTATTTTTGAATTCACATTTTTGAACAACACCTTCGGTAGTACCAATTATCTTGATAGTAGGATTATCACAAGGGATTTCTCCTTCCTTGATGTTTTTAAATGTAATTTTGTATTGACGAATATTAGTCATAGCTAAGAGGATATTATATTATTTATTTTAATTTTCTTAATTGTTTTTCAGTAAGGTTATAGTCTGCTAAAAGACTATTTATTTTATTCTTATCTAAGGAGTTTCCAGAAGTGAGATCCTTCTGGTTTAGATTAAGTTGAGACAAGGATGTTATAGGAGAATTAAATTCTATTTCTGAAAGATCGTATGAACTATTCTTTCCTACTAACTGATATTTACCATTTGTTACTTTAAAACTGAGCCCACATCCATAGGCTTCTCTAACAACATCATATGTTAAGTTACAATTTCTTACTAATTGTAAGTAAACATCATAACTAAGATCACATTTGTTTTCTTCTTCAACTAAGATTTCCCAATCTAATTTACATTCATCATTAGAACGTTTATTAGAGTATCCATTTTTCTTAGCTAAATTACCTATAGACAGCCCTGCTAAAGTATTAAGAGGAATTGTTTCTCTTATTATCTCAAATGTAAGATTACATTTAATCTCTTCAACCTCAATAGTCATATCTAGTTTGCCACAAACAAAGTAAGCTAGTTTTTCCCAGGAATCTACTGGAGCACAGTAAGGATTCTTAGCAATCCAAGAATTAAATTTAGATTCATCTATATATAATCCATCCTCTAATTCAGGAACATTAGTATTAATAGCATAATGTAAAGATCTTTCTGGAGAATACCCTATACCAAGTTGTTGTTTGGCATTTTCAAATATCATTTGAATAGTCTTAGGACATACACAATCTCTTTTGAGACTTTCTCCTCTAACAAGTTTATTCGTATATCTGAGAATACTTCTTTTATATATTAAAAGCTTTCTAAGTGAATCATCTTCACTAATGGTTATTGGAGTTTTAATGGTTAAGTTATTAATAACCTTTTCACTAAGTGCTGCTATTTTATAGTTTATTCTAGCTAATAAATCTAAAGCATCTTGAAGAGTAATCACATTACATCCTTGAGGACCTTTATTACATTTACAACCCAAAGAACTATTTTTTCCACATTTACAATTCTTAGTATTATAAGTACTATTAGACTTATATTTATGAGAAGTATAATATGGTTTATTATCCTTGGATGTTAATAATATTTTAGGTTCACCATTACAGTTATTACAATCTTCCACTAGGATATTATTAATAAGTGATTAGTTAGCTTCCACAGCCTATACAATCTAATTGATCGAAGTCTCTTGAGGAAGGAGTTATTAGTTTATATTTAATCTTAAGATCTGTTAATTGATCTTCAAGATCCATTCTTTCTAAAAAAGAAGAAGTCTCATCAAGCTGTATTTGCAACTTGATGAGTTCTTCCTGTTGTTCGTCAGTTAAAATATTCTTCATTAAGCGTCTGCTAGAATACTTACGTACACTGTACCAATAAAATCAGCAGCAGTAGTACCATCAGCAGCGAATGTTGATAAAGTTACAACATCAGCAGATGTACGTACAATACGAGGTATAATACCTCCAGTAGCTGTACCCAAGGTAACTGCAAAGGTAGTAGTTGCTGGAAAAGCTCCTACAAGAGTTCCTGTATAAACTCCTTCGGCAGAATATGCCCAAACGATAGCAGCAGAGAATTGATTCTCAGATACAGCAGGAGCAGCAATAGCGCCATTTGATCCTGTTAAAGTTGCACGATAGGCAGTTTGACCACCTGCTACACCTACGAGTTTAATCTCAGTACCAGCAGAGTTTTTATCATACCAACCGTCGGATTTGGCGTAAAGCACTCGCTTACCAGCAGGCGGGTTAGATACTGTAGTAAGCTGAATTCCAATGATTTTACTAAATAAATTACTCATTTGTTTTTGTTTTAAAAAGTTAAAAATTTTGATTTACAAAGTTATTACTATTGATTATAGTATATAACTAGTTAATTATTTGTTTATTAAAAGTATACTAATTATTTATTTACTATT
>Ga0138256_10009474_pt1 | contig 10211 bp, 10 predicted proteins | sample KNB2016incub_MG_FD_105486 | JGI IMG/M metagenome (GOLD analysis project Ga0138256, IMG submission 105486) | Active sludge microbial communities from wastewater in Klosterneuburg, Austria - KNB2014incub_MG | ecosystem: Engineered > WWTP > Activated sludge > Unclassified | place: Austria... | reverse complement strand
TAGCATTCTTTGCTGCTTTTGTTCTATTTGTAGTTAATTTCTTTTTAAGAATAGATCTACTTGATGGAATAAGAAAGATATTAGGAATATAAACACTACCCCATTTACTTTATACTCTCACTTTATGACAAAGATACCTGAATATATAAGGAAGCAATTCTTTTCATCCCATATACTTGAATATTTTGAAACCTTATCCCCTTCTCATCAAAGAGAATACTTAAAATGGATAGATGGGGCTAAAATGGATCATACAAAGGTACAAAGAGTAAAGAAAGCTATAGAGATGCTAGAAAGTGAAAAGGTAGATCATACTCATTTAGTTCCTAGTTAAGAGTTTAATTTGATAAACTCAGAAAGTTTAGAATAAGCTTCTTTGTCTCCAAATACTTTTGTTCGGTCGTCTTCGAGATTAAAATCACTTATAGTTTTATCAATAATAGGACTATAGAAGATAAAATCTACTGGTGTAGACCAGATGCCTTTAGCTTCCCTTTGTATATTCCTATCATCTTTTATTATTAATTCAGTCTTAGCAGAGATTTCAAATGAATTACCTTTATTATCAACACATCCATAATGATTTATACAAAATACTCTTTTGTCAGTGTAGTCTTTCATTAGTTTTATCCAATCTTCTTTTTTAAACCACTCATTTATATATTTCATAAAAAGTCCTGGGAATCCATTAAGTGCAGGTATACTCCATTCCGTATCTTCTACAAAACATGCTCTTTTAATTTGTGAATATGCTTCTTGAACTTTCCTTAATACAAGAGTAGATGGATCTTTTGTTTGTATTTCTTCAAGATCCAGCTTAATATGATCAAACTCTACTTTGTATGGATCTAATAGTAATTTGAGGACTTTTACTTTTCTTTCATTTCCTGTAATAAAGGTAACCATGATAAAATTGTAACATGAAAATAATATCAGATGAAATTCTAAAGAAATATGCTGATGTAATCATTAAGTTTGCTCTTAATGACTATAAAGGTATCAGAAAGGGAGATAAGGTATATGTACGTATTCCAGAAGCAGCAAGAGAGTTTTTACCCTATCTTCAAAAGTCTATACTAGAATCAGGTGGACATATGATACTTGAATATATCCCTGATGGTATATTAAGAGACTTCTTTGATATAGGATCAGTTGAACAATTGTCATATACCCCTAAAAAATATGTAAGGTCCCTCATATCAGAATGTGATCATGTGGTAAGAATTCTTTCTGAATCAGATCCTAAACAGCTAGAGGGAATAGATCCAAAACTCATAATGCTAAGACAAAAGAATTTAGGGTTCTTTAGAAGTTTGATGCAACAAAAAGAAAATAAAGGGAAGCTTACTTGGAATATCTCCCTATTCCCAACTAAAGCTATGGCTAAGGAAGCCAAGATGACATTAGAGGAGTATTGGGAGGAGATAGTACATGCTTGTTTTCTTGATGAGAAAGATCCTGTATCTAAATGGAGAGAAGTAACTAAACAGATAGAAGACACTAAATCTAAATTAAACAAACTAGATATTAAGACCTTAAACGTTCTGGGAGATGGAGTCGATTTAAGTATAGGTTTAGGAGAGAAAAGGATATGGGCAGGAGGAGGAGGAAGGAATATTCCTTCTTTTGAAGTGTTTACTTCTCCAGATAATAGAGAAGCAGAGGGATATATCTCCTTCTCTGAACCTCTATACATATATGACAATCTTGTAGATGGTATTACCCTCAAATTTAAGGATGGAAAGGTAGTTAAAGCTAGTGCATCTAAAGGAGAGAAAGTATTAAAGCAAATGATATCTGAGAAAGGAGCTAATAGACTTGGAGAGTTTAGTCTTACAGATAAAAGGTTGAGTCGCATACATAGGTTTATGGCTGAAACACTCTTTGATGAAAATACAGGGGGAAAGTTTGGGAATATGCACTTAGCTTTAGGACAATCATTCCCTGAATGTTTCTCTGAAGGAACTAAAGACTACACTTCTAAGACCGCAAAGAAGTATGGGTTTAATGAAAGTCATATACATACAGATATAGTCACAAGAAAAGATAGGACAGTTACAGCAATACTTAGAAATGGAACTAAGAAAGTGATATACCAAAATGGGGAGTTTAGGATATAATATCCTTTATGGAGAGATGGCCGAGTGGTTTAAGGCGACAGTCTTGAAAACTGTTGTTGGCGCAAGTCAACCGGGGGTTCGAATCCCTCTCTCTCCGTTTTAAACTAAAATGAACATTATGCAATTTGATTTAATAGCTACACATAAGTACTGTTCAAATAATCACAAATCTATTCTAAAAAGTAAGTTGTGCGGTTGTTTTTATTGTTTAAGGATTTTCCCTTCAGAAGAAGTAGCAAATTATATAGATCAGAAGAAAACAGCTGTATGCCCTTACTGTGGTATCGATGCTGTTTTATGTGATGCTGATATTGAATTTGATAAAAGTAAATTACAGGAGATGAACTTCGCTTGGTTCTAGATTAAAAATATCTTTCCTTTCAAAAATCCCATTTCAAAGTATAAATACGTATTAGGTTACAGATAATACCCTACTTTTTTGGTACAATACGCATATCAATATGACGAGATTCAATTTAAATAGGAGGTTCCTATTTACTTAATGATAATTAATAGCAGTGTGCATAATTTAATTAATTTTTAGGACATAGAAATGTTTGAGCAATCATTTAAAAATATAGATAATGTACTTCACACAGATTCAGGTTGTGGTACTGAATTAGATTATATTGAACAAACATCTTGGATACTTTTTCTAAAATACCTAGATGATTTAGAAGAAGATAAAAAGAAAGCTGCATTGCTTTCCGGTAAAAAATATACATATATCCTTGCTCCTGAATATAGATGGGTAAGTTGGGCTTGTCCAAAGAATAGCGATGGTAAACTTAATCATAATAAGTCTTTAGATGGAGATGACTTAAAAGATTATGTAAACGACACTCTATTTCCTTATCTTAAGAAATTTAAAGCTGAAGAACCTAATACAATTGAGTATAAGATTGGTGAAATATTTTCTGAACTGAAGAATAAAATTTCAAGTGGATATAAACTTAGGGAAATACTAAATATAGTTGATGGAATGCATTTCCGATTGTACGAAGAGAAACATGAACTCTCACACCTATATGAAGCAAAAATAAAGAATATGGGAAATGCTGGAAGAAATGGTGGTGAATATTACACTCCTAGGTCTTTAATTAAAACAATTGTAAAAGTTGTTAATCCGAAAATTGGAGAATCAATATATGACGGAGCTTGTGGTAGTGCTGGCTTCTTAGTTGAAGCATATAGCTATCTTACAGAGAATCAATCAAAGCTTTCTTCTTCTCAAATGGCGATACTTCAGAATAAAACTTTCTATGGTAAAGAAATAAAGTCACTTGCATATATCATAGGCATAATGAATATGATACTTCATGGAATAGAGGCTCCAAATATCAGACATATGAATACTTTGTCTGATAACATAAATGATATACAAGAAAAAGATAGATACGACGTAATATTAGCTAATCCCCCATTTGGTGCTGGCATTGGAAGAGAGATTCAACAGAACTTTTCAATTAAAACAGGTGAAACAGCTTTTCTATTCCTTCAACATTTTATAAAGATATTAAAAGCAGGTGGTAAAGCCGGAATTGTTATCAAAAATACTTTCCTTTCCAACACGGATAATGCCAGCATATCGCTTCGCAAACTCTTAATGGAAAATTGCAATCTGCACACAGTTTTAGATTTGCCCGGAGGCGCTTTTCAAGGCGCAGGAGTGAAAACTGTTGTTTTATTTTTTGAAAAAGGTGCGCCGACAAAAAAGGTTTGGTTTTATCAGCTAAATCTCGTGCGTAATCTCGGTAAGGGCAATCCGCTCAATGAAAACGACTTAGCGGAGTTTGTGGAATTGCAAAAAACAAAAGCGGATAGTGAAAATTCATGGTCAATAGATGTGAAAAATGTTGATCAAAGCACTTTTGATTTATCGGTAAAAAATCCGAATAAAAATGACGAGGTGGTTTTAAGAGAGCCAAAAGAAATTTTGGAAGAAATGAAAAAGCTAGATGAGGAGAGTGGAGAAATATTTAAAAATATCAAACACCTAATTCATGACTAATATTGCTATTAAAATTTATTTTTCGGACTATTTTGAAATAGACCATAGCAAGATAGAAAGTTATGGCGCTCTTGATATTTCGTTGTTATCTGATAATCCTGCTTTCATTGATCCATTCTTAATTTTTTATAGCAAGAAAAAAGACTATCAAGAACTGCATCAATTCATCGTCAATTATTTAATCTTTTTAAAAAAGCAAAGTGATGAAGGAAACTTCTCTCAACTATTCTATGCATTTCCAGAAGTAAATGAGGTTTGGCTTGGCTTTTCAAAAAGTGGAAACAAGGGGCTTGGCTTAGGTAAATATTTTGCTAATGAACTAAATGGAAATCTGGCTAGTATTTTCAAGGGAAGTAAAAACAAAATCACAAAAAGTACACATATTGAAAAACTTTGCATTATCGGAGAGCGAGTTGGCGCGGATAAAGTAAGCGACTTTACATTAAATCTGATAAAACACTATTTAGTAAAGTACACTGAAAAATTTGCTACTGAATATTTAGACAAGAAATATATTTCAAAATTTAGGGTTTCAAAATTATATTTTGATTTTGAAAAGAATAATTGGGTTGACGGAGAGGCCACTCTTCCTATAAGTCCACATAATAAATCGGGCTTCGTTTTGTTAACACCTAAAGATATTTTGGTAAAAGAAGAAGGATGGATTTCTGTTAATGATTTCTTAAATAATGACGGTTTGATTATAAACAATATTCCAAATGATGATTTGCGATATAAAATCAATCAATATTTTCTTTCTTTGATTCCAGATAAACGAAACAAGAGGGGTAAGCCAGAAAAAGATTTTTCAAAGAAAAACACTAGAACTGCCTTGAAAGAAACGACAAAGAAATATCCAGAATTGATAGATTATTTCATAAAGTACAAGGAAGAAAATGGACAAGGCGCAGTTAAGGCAAGTTTAATTGATAACGATTTATTAAATCAAGTTTATTATCTTGCCGTTAAAACAATTACAGAAAAATTAAAAATAGAGGGATTTTACTCGATAGATAAAAAGGATAACTCATTTTTAGAAACAGTAGATAAAATCAATAGATTTAAATATGTATTGGAAAAACGAGATGGCTATGATGTGTTTTGGGACAAAAATAAGTTAAGAAATTTTAAAGAGCCAGATGTAGACAAAATGATTGATTTAGTTTTCTCATCTTCTGAATTTTCCGTAGATAAGCAAGTTAATAACGGAAGAGGGCCATCAGATATTAAAGTTTCAAAAGGATCTGCAGATTGTACTATCATAGAAACAAAACTTGCGAAAAATACCCAGCTAGAAAATAATTTACAAAAACAGCTAAATATCTATATGGAAGCAAATAATACAGCTAAAGGTGTTTATGTGATTTTATATTTTGATGATTCTGAACTTAAAAAGGTGGAAAGCATATTAATAGGGTTAAAAATGACTGAATTTGTTGATAAATGGATATTTTTAATTGATTGCAGAAAGAAAATATCTGCTTCAAAGGCTTCATAATTTATATATAAAAATGAGTATTACTAAAAAAACTAACTGGGAAACAAAAAAGCTTGGTGATTATTATGACATTACTTCAAGTAAGAGGGTTTTTAAGTCCGAATGGAAAAATACAGGTGTGCCATTTTATAGGGCAAGAGAAATTGTAAAATTATCTCAATTTGGTTTTGTCAATAATGAATTATTCATTTCTGAAGAAATGTATAATAAATACTCAAAAGTTTATGGTGTTCCTAAAATAGGTGACATTATGGTTACAGGAGTTGGTACATTAGGGATTTGTTATGTTATTAAAGAAGATCTCAAGTTTTATTTCAAAGATGGAAATATAATTTGGCTTAGGAGAAAAAATGAAATAAATACTCAATATGTAGAATATGCCTTTAAATCAGACATGGTAAGAAAGCAAATTGATAATAGTATCGGCGCTACTGTTGGAACTCTTACTATTATTAAAGCAAAAAACATTCAAATCCCTCTACCACCCCTCTCCGAACAACACCGAATTGTAAAGATATTAGATGAGATTTTTGCAGATGTGGCGAATGTGAAAGAAAACTTGAGAAAAAATCTTCAAAACTCCAAGGATCTTTTTGAATCATATTTACACGGTGTCTTTTCAAATTCATGGAAGAATTGGAATTGGAAAAGGTTGGGTGATGTTTGTAATACTGGTGCTGGTGGAACACCTCTAAAAGCTCATAGAGAATATTATGAAAACGGTAATATTGCTTGGCTAAGGAGTGGTGAAGTGAATAAAAAAGAAATAACTAAATCAGAATTATATATTACACAAAAAGGGTTTAATAATTCATCTGCAAGATTATTTCCCAATAATACTGTTTTAGTCGCAATGTATGGTGCTACTGCTGGTCAAACTGGTATTTTAAGATTTAAATCATCAACTAATCAGGCAGTATGTGGAATTTTACCAAATATTAATTTTGTTCCAGAGTTTATTTATTATTATTTTACTGCAAAAAAAAATGATTTGGTAAATCAGGCTGTTGGTAATGCTCAACCAAATATTTCTCAAATCAAAATAAAAAATACTAATATTCCAATATTAACTGTTTCTGAACAAAAATCTATTGTTTCCAAACTCGATGCTCTTTCTACAGAGACTAAAAAATTGGAAGAAATATATAAACAAAAACTAGATGATTTAGAGGAATTAAAAAAGTCTATTCTAAAGTGTGCGTTTAATGGTGAATTATAATAAACTAAAACTATGAATGAAGCTGAAACAAGAGCAGAATATATAGATCCTAAACTTAAAGATTGTGGATGGGGAGAAGTAGAAGGATCAAAAGTACTTAGAGAGTTCCATATTTCTGATGGAAAGATCTTAATAGGTGGTTCAAGAGGTAAACCAGATATTGCCGACTATGTTTTAGTATATAAGAATAGAAAAATAGGAGTAATTGAGGCAAAGTCGGTTGAATATGGTCCAACTGAAGGTGTCACACAGGCTAAAGAATACGCTAATAAGCTACATATTGATTTTACCTATTCTTCAAATGGTAAAGAAATATATGAGATGTCTATGAAATCAGGTAAGGAGCAAGGTATTGACCATTACCCTACTCCCGATGAGTTATGGAATAAAACATTTTCAGATCAAAATGAATGGAAAGAAAAATTCTCAGAAATCCCAAACGAGGGTGAATATGGTAAGAGATATTATCAAGAGATTGCAATAAATAACGTTTTAAGTGCAGTAGCAGAGGAGAAAAAACGAATTTTATTAACTATGGCTACTGGAACTGGAAAAACAGCTGTAGCATTTCAAGTTGCTTGGAAGTTATTTCAATCACGTTGGACTTTAAAAAGAGATGGTTCTAGGAGACCAAGAATACTATTCCTTGCTGATAGAAATATATTAGCTGATCAAGCATATAATGCTTTTTCTGCATTTGATAAAGATGCTTTAGTTAGGATTAACCCACTTGATATTAGAAAAAAAGGTGGAGTTCCTATGAGTGGGAGTATATATTTTACAATATTTCAGACTTTTATGAGTGGACCTGGAGGAAGTCCATATTTTGGAGATTATCCTAGTGATTTCTTTGATTTTATTATCATTGATGAATGTCATAGAGGTGGGGCTAACGATGAAAGTAATTGGAGAGGAATACTTGAGTATTTTTCACCAGCTGTACAGCTTGGACTTACAGCTACACCAAAAAGAAAAGATAATGTTGATACATATAGATATTTTGGCGAGCCTGTCTATATATATTCACTTAAAGAGGGTGTAAATGATGGTTTTCTTACCCCTTTTAAAGTTAAAAGAATAAAAACAACTTTAGATGATTATGTATACACTTCTGATGATCAGATTATTGAAGGAGAAGTTGAACAAGGGAAAATATATAAGGAAGATGATTTTAATAAGATTATTGAAATAAAAGAAAGAGAATCAAGTAGGGTGAAAATAATTCTTGATGAAATCAATCAAAATGAAAAAACAATAATATTTTGTGCAAATCAAAATCATGCCCTTGCTGTAAGAGATCTTATTAATCAAATGAAAGAAAGTAAAGATCCAAACTATTGTCAAAGAGTTACTGCAAATGATGGTGCTCGTGGAGAACAGTTTTTAAGAGAATTTCAAGATAACGAGAAAACAATTCCTACTATTCTTACAACTTCACAAAAGTTATCTACTGGAGTTGATGCAAGAAATGTAAGAAATATTATCTTAATGAGACCAGTAAATTCAATAATCGAGTTCAAACAAATTATTGGACGAGGCACTAGACTTTTTGATGGAAAAGAATATTTCACAATATATGATTTTGTAGATGCTTATCATCACTTTTTAGATCCAGAATGGGATGGGACACCAATTGAAGAGTTTTGTCCTAAATGTGGTAAAAATCCTTGTATTTGTGAGCCTGGAGAACAAAATGAGTGTCCTATTTGTGGAAAAGATCCGTGTATATGTGAGAAAAATACAGTTCCATGTCCAATATGTGGAAAAGATCCATGTGAATGTGAGAAACCTGTAAAAACAAAATTAAAAATTAAATTACGTGATGGAAAAGAAAGAGAAATACAACATATGATTTCAACTTCATTCTGGAGTGCGGATGGTAAGCCAATGTCGACAGAAGAGTTTTTGGATAACATGTTTGGTGTTATGCCAGAATTCTTCAAAAATGAAGCTGAACTAAATACTATATGGTCTAATCCTACAACTCGAAAAGTATTTTTAGAAAAGATTGCTGAGAAAGGATTCGGAAGTGATGTATTAGAAACTCTTCAGGGAATGATTGATGCAGATAAAAGTGATCTGCTAGATGTTCTTACCTACATATCATTTTTAACTAAACCTATTACAAGAACTGAACGAGTTGAACAAACTAAGGGTAGACTTTCTGAAACTTTAAATAAAAATGAAAGAGAGTTTATTGACTTCGTACTTTCAAAATATGAGGAGAAAGGAATAACTGAACTTGATGAAGAGAAATTACCTGTACTATTAAATCTAAAATATCATGCCATTGCAAATGCGGAAGAATCATTGGGAGGAGTAGACAATATTCGAACTATATTCTTCGATTTACAAAAATGCCTATATCCTAATACTGAAAAGGAATATGTATTAGTTAAATAATCACCTACATATGCCATTTAGAGGAGTATATAAAACAGAGAGTGAAGATTCATATAAGATGAGTAGATCTGGTATAGAGCTATATGTTAAGTGTCCTAGATGTTTCTATTTAGATAAGAAACTAGGTATTAAGAGACCCTCCTCCCCCCCATATACTCTTAACTCAGCAGTAGATCATCTATTAAAACTTGAATTTGATACTCATAGGGTAAGAGGAGAAACACATCCTTTAATGAAAGAATATGGTATTGATGCTATTCCATATAGTCATAAGGATATAGATATATGGAGAGCTAACTTTACTGGAGTACAGTATCTTCATTCTAAAACTAACCTATATGTCACTGGAGCTATAGATGATGTATGGCTAAATCCTAGTGGAGAACTACATGTGGTCGACTATAAATCAACAGCTAAGGATAGTGAAGTAGATTTAGACTCTGATTGGCAGATGGGATATAAAAGACAGATGGAGGTATATCAATGGTTACTAAGAAGAAATGAATTCAAAGTATCTAATACTGGATACTTTGTATATTGTAATGGAATAAAAGATAAAGAAGCATTTGATGCTAAACTAGAGTTTAATATTAAAGTAATACCATATGTAGGGAATGATAACTGGATAGAAGACACCGTAGAAAACATTAAAAGTTGTTTAGATAGTGATAAGATACCAGAGTATTCAAGTGAGTGTGAATGGTGTGAGTTTCAAACAAAGATCAAGAAGATTTCTTAACTTATATGATTTAAAGAAACTTAGGAGATTACAAAGTTTGAGTACATCGGTTGATTAGATGTACTCAAAGTGGTATACTTTGAGTACATTAGGAGTTATATAGATACAAAAATGTCAAAAATTGAAATAGGAAAAAACATACAACAGAAAGAAGGCTTTAAAGCTTTCATTCCCAATCCATTTCCCCCAAAAGGTGGGTTTGAATTTGATCCTAAAATATT
>Ga0138256_10009473_pt1 | contig 10214 bp, 7 predicted proteins | sample KNB2016incub_MG_FD_105486 | JGI IMG/M metagenome (GOLD analysis project Ga0138256, IMG submission 105486) | Active sludge microbial communities from wastewater in Klosterneuburg, Austria - KNB2014incub_MG | ecosystem: Engineered > WWTP > Activated sludge > Unclassified | place: Austria... | reverse complement strand
GGAAATAATATCCATAAACAAGATTTTAATAAAGAAGTACTATATTTACCGCAGATTAGACTTTCTAATCTTTTAGATATCAATCTATAATTTAAACACATTATGTTACGAAAAATTGTCCTTAAAATTTTAAAAGCTACTGCAAAAGATATAACTATTACACATCACTATACTCATAAAAAATTCATGCTTAATTCCTATAACCACAAAGGTTATTGGTATCATGGAAAAAAACGTGAAGAAGAAACCGTTGCCATGTTCAAAAAATGGATTTCTAAAGATAATTATGTTTTAGAAATTGGTGGTCACATTGGATATTTTTCAACTTTTTATGCTGATTTGGTTGGCGATAAAGGTAAAGTTGTCGTTTTTGAGCCGAGCAATGAAAACTTGAAATACCTTACTAAAAATATAGATTTTTTAGATAAAAATTTAAAAAGTATTATATCAATTGTTCAAAAAGGCGCAGGAGATATTGTGGGAGAATTAGATTTTTATATTGATCCAATTTCTGGACAAAACAATTCTTTTGTTAAAGATTTTGATGGATTTAAAACGAGTAGAGCACATTCAGCAGATACAAATGTAGATGTTGAAGTGCAAAAAGTACCTGTAATTACTTTAGATAGTTTTTATGAAAATGAAACTAAGTTACCCGATTTTGTTAAGATAGATGTTGAAGGATTTGAATGGAATGTCATTCAAGGTTTTAAGCAAACTATTGAAAAAGCTAAGCCGAACTTAATGATTGAAATTCAGAGTGATGAAGATAAAATAATAAACTATTTCAAAGGAATTGGTTATGTGATTTATAACGATAAATTAGAGAGTATAAATTCTATTGAAGATTACAAAAGAAAACGTAGTGCAAATATTTTTTTCAAATGGGGACAAAAATAGAAGATATTTTGAAAACTAAAATCTGGCTTTCTTCACCACATATGGGTGGAAATGAACAAAATTATGTTAAAGAAGCATTTGATACCAATTGGGTTGCACCACTCGGCCCAAATGTTACAGGTTTTGAACAGGATTTAGAAAAATTTCTCAATGAAGATGTACATATTGCTGCATTAAGTTCAGGAACAGCAGCGTTACATTTAGGATTAATATTATTAGGAGTGAAGGCTGGTGATGAAGTAATTTGTCAAAGTTTTACTTTTTCGGCATCAGCCAATCCAATTTTATATCTTGGCGCAACACCAATTTTTATCGATAGTGAAATAGAAACCTGGAATATGTGCCCAATTGCGCTTGAAGATGCAATTAAAGATAGAATTTCAAAAGGAAAAACACCAAAAGCAATTATTCCAGTTCATTTATATGGAATGCCATATAAAGCTGATGAAATAAGATCAATCGCAAATAAATATAATATTCCAATTCTCGAAGATAGCGCAGAAGCTTTGGGAAGTCATTATAAAGGAAAAATGTGTGGAACATTTGGAGATATTGCAGCTTTATCATTTAATGGAAATAAAATTATTACAACTTCTGGTGGTGGAGCTTTGGTTTCTCATTCAAAAGAAATAAAAGAAAAAGCTGTTTTTCTAGCAACACAAGCAAGAGATAATGCACCACATTACCAACATTCAGAAATTGGATATAACTATAGATTGAGCAATATTTCAGCAGGAATTGGAAGAGGACAAATGGAAGTGCTTCAAAAACACATCAATTTGAGAAGAGAAATGCACGACTTTTATGTTTCTATTTTTAAAAATAATGATGCAATAATAGTGTTTGAAGAACCAAATTCGGACTATTTTTCTAATCATTGGTTATCATGTGTCACTATAAATTCTGATAAATTAGGAAAGTCAAGAGAAGAGGTTCGACTTGAGCTTGAAAAAGAAAACATAGAATCAAGACCACTTTGGAAACCAATGCATTTGCAACCAATATTTAAAGATTATCCATATTATGGTGGAAAAATTTCCGAGACATTGTTTGAAACTGGTCTTTGTTTGCCTTCAGGTTCAAATTTGAAAAACGATGATAAGAATAGAATTAAAGAAGTTTTTGATAGATTTTTTTAATATTTATATTTAAAAATGTCTTTAATGTTAATTTTATCTTAAATTTGTTAGTCGAATAGTTTTATATGGGTAACTCTACTTTTTCAGAAATAAAAAATAATATTCTCAGCAAGCGCTTTAGCAATATAGGTTATTTACCAAGGTGGATAATATTTGCTATTGATGTATTTATTGTAATAACAGCAATTATAGTTACTTATGTTATTCTAGATAGTTTATCGGTTGTTTATACTAGTCAACTTGAAAGACCATTTCGGGCAGGAATAATTATTTTTGTTAATGCCATGTTTTTTCTTTTTTACAGAACCTACTCTGGGATTATTAGACACTCAACTTTTATCGACGGAGTTAAGTTATTAGTTGCTACAACATCTTCTTATTTATTTCTGTTAACGGTAAACTATTCTCTAATTTTCTTTTTCAAAATAAAGATTTTTTTATCGACAAGTTTATTTATCACCTACGTAATTTCATTTTTACTATTGTTCTTGTTCAGAATTTTAGTTAAAAATTTTTTCGAAAAATACCTTCAATCTGATGATAAGATAAAGCTTGTGAAAGCTGTGATTTATGGGGCTGATGCAAATGCCATTTCCGTTGCAAATGCACTGAGAACTGAGAAGCCATCACGTTTTAAGTTGGTTGCTTTTATTGATAAATTCAAAAAAGTAAAAACTTCAAAAAGTATTTTAAATCTGCCGATAATTAATCAATCAAAAAAAGTACATGTAATATTGAGAAGTCTTGGAGCAGAAGCACTTATTATTGCAGAAAAAAGCTTGTCAAAAGAAGAAACAATTGCCATTGTTGAAGAATGTTTAGAATATAATTTTAAAGTATTTACAGTACCACTAATTACAGATTGGGAAGACCAAAAGCAAATTTCAAATCAATTAAAAAACTTTGCAATTGAAGACTTACTAGAAAGAAAACCAATATTATTAGACAATCATGGTATTTCTTCTCAAATAAAAGGGAAGACAGTTTTAATTACTGGTGGAGCAGGTTCAATCGGAAGTGAGATTGTTAGACAGGTAATAAACTTTGAACCTCACAAAATTGTCATTCTTGACCAAGCCGAATCACCTTTACATAATCTAAAATTAGAAATTTCTGAATTTGCAGATAAAATAAAAATTAGAACAGTTCTAGCTGATGTAAAAGATTTTGTTGCTGTTGAAAACGTCTTTAAAAAATTTAAACCAGATTTTGTTTATCATGCTGCTGCCTATAAACACGTTCCATTGATGGAAGAAAATCCATCACAAGCCGTTTTTACCAATGTTATTGGAACTAAAAATTTAGCCGATTTATCAAGCAAGTATTTAGTAGAAAAGTTTGTTTTAATTTCTACTGATAAAGCTGTGAATCCTAGTAGCGTTATGGGTGCAAGTAAACGAATTGCAGAAAAGTATGTACAATCATTGAATTTTTATTTAGCAAATTCTAAAAGAGAAAATAAAACAAAATTCATCACTACAAGATTTGGAAATGTACTAGGTTCTAATGGTTCAATTGTTCCATTATTTACAAAACAAATTCAAGAAGGTGGACCACTTACAATAACACATCCTGAAATTATTAGATATTTCATGACAATTCCAGAAGCATGTCAGTTAGTGTTAGAAGCTGGTGCAATGGGACAAGGCGGAGAAATTTATATTTTTGATATGGGTAAACCAGTAAAAATAATTGACTTAGCAAATAAAATGATTCGTCTAGCAGGTTTCATTCCGGATAAAGAAATTAAAATTAAAATAATTGGATTAAGGCCAGGTGAAAAACTATATGAAGAATTATTGAATGATACTTCAAAAACGCTGACAACCCACAATGAAAAAATACTGATTGGACAAGACATTTTTGACAAATTTGAAGAGGTAGATATTTTGGTAAATGAACTAATTGCCACTTCGAAAAAAGCATCAAATGATGAAATAGTTGGTTTGATGAAAAAAATTGTCCCAGAATTCAAAAGTATGAATTCAATTTTTGAAACTCTTGATGCATAATTCAACTTTACCATATGATAAATCGTTAACTTTGCATTCTTTATAAATTTTAATATGAAATTCTCCAATGTACTAGCAACATTATTAAGTGTTTGCCTTTTTTTATCATGTGCTTCTAGAAAAGACATTGCTTATTTACAAGATGTGGATAACCAAACTCTGGCTAGTATTAGTTATGAACCAGTAATTAAATCAGATGATTTGTTGAGCGTAATAGTTGCTGCATCACAACCTGATCTAACTATACCATTCAATTTACCTCAAGTTCAAGGAAATTATCAAGATAGTGATAATCAGGCTGGTATAAAAACATATTTAGTTGATAGTGAAGGAAATATTGATTTCCCTGTAATTGGGAAAGTAAAGTTAGCTGGGTTAACTAGAACTCAAGCAAAAAATTTGTTAGAAGAAAAAATTAAAGAATACATAATTAATCCTTCTGTTAATTTAAGAATGTTAAACTATAAAATATCGGTTTTGGGAGAAGTTAACAAACCAAATACATATAAAATAGTTAGTGAACGCATTACAATATTAGAAGCACTAAGTTTAGCAGGTGATTTGACAATTTATGGGAAAAGAGATAACATATTGGTTATAAGAGAAATTGATGGTAAAAAAACCTTCAATAGATTGAATTTAACTAATAAAGATTTTGTCTCCTCACCATTTTATTACCTAAATCAAAATGATGTAGTTTTAGTTGAACCTAATAAAACAAAAATGAATTCATCAGTTATTGGGCCAAATATTTCTGTTACAATATCTGCACTATCATTAATTACCACAATTGCAATTATTCTATTTAGATAAAAATTATGCAAGAACACCAATCTTTTAACAATAAAACAAACGATGAAAGTTTAAATATCAGAGAACAATTTGATAAGTATTTTATTCATTGGAAATGGTTTTTATTATCAATAATTATTTGTTTTATAGTAGCACTTTTATATTTAAGATATACTGTTCCACAATATAGTGCATCGGCAACAATATTAGTGAAAGATGAAAGAAAAGGTGGGATTCAGTCAGAGTTAAGTGCGTTTTCTGAATTAGGTTTTGTTAAAAATGTAAAAAACAATGTTGATAACGAAATCGAGATAATAAAATCTAGAAACATCATCAACCAAGCAGTTAAAAGCTTAAACTTAAACGTTGAATATTTTGCAGAAGGACGAGTTAAATCTGTTGAGTTGTATGATGAAAGTCCAATAGAAGTTAGATTCTTTGAACCAAATGATAGCTTTTATAACAAAAATTTTAGCTATGAAGTTATATACTTAAGTGCAAATCATTTTGAACTAAAAAAATATCAAGGAAAGTCATTAGGTAAATTTAATTTTGGCTCAATAGTTAATTTACCTGAGGCCAAACTCGTTGTAACAAAGAAACCTTTTATTACTAAATACATAACAAAAGAAGACTATAAAATAATAGTTAAAGTTAATAAATTAGCTAATGTTGTTCAAAAGTATAGAAGTAAAATAAATATCACACCTTTGAGTAAAAACTCCAGTGTTGTTGAACTATCAATGAATGATCCAGTTGCTGATAAAGCAGAAGATTTATTAGATGCAGTTATTGAAAACTATAACAAAGATGCAATTGAAGATAAAAAATATGTTTCGTTAAACACACAAAAGTTTATAAACGACAGGTTAAAATATATCACAGAAGAACTCGGTGATGTTGAAAAACAAGGAGAAAATTTTAAAACAAATAACAGGATTACAGAGATAACTGCTGATGCTGAATTGTACATTCAAAATTCTGCACTTTTCGAAAAATCACTTATAGAAACCGAAACTCAAATTAGGATAATACAATCCATGATTGCCTATTTGAATAGTTCACCAACTGACGAAATTATACCTAGCAATATTATACCACAAGATAATAACGCTTCGATAATGATAAATGATTTTAACGAGGTTGTTATAAAAAGAAATAGAGTTTTAGGTAGTGGAACTCCAAAAAATCAGAGAGTTATTGATTTAAATGCAGAGATTGATGAAAAAAGAAGGAACATTAAAGAAAGTTTAGCACGACTTTTAGAAACCTATAAAATCAAAAGAGAAGATTTACAAAAGCAAGATAAATCGTTAAATAATAAAATTTCTAAAATACCGAATCAATCTAGAGAACTTACAAGTATTGGAAGACAACAACAGATAAAAGAATCGTTATATCTCTATCTTTTGCAAAAAAGGGAAGAAATTGGAATTTCTTTGGCAGTTGCCGCGCCAAATGCTAAACTTATCGACTCTGCATTAGCTACAAGCTCTCCAGTTTCACCAAATAGAAATTTTGTTTTATTAGGAGCAATTATCGCCGGATTATTGATTCCATTTTTGATTTTGTTCGTATTAGATTTATTAGATACAAAAATCAAAAATAGACAAGACATTGAATCTAAAACAAATATTCCATTCCTTGGTGATATACCAAAATCAGAAACACAAGATGAATTAATAAATGCGAGTAGTCGTTCAAGTTCGGCAGAAGCCATACGAATAGTTAGAACAAATTTAGAGTTTATGCTAAATAATGTTCCGGCTGATAAAGCCAAAACAATATTTGTAACATCAACTTTACCTAAAGAAGGAAAAACATTTGTAGCGCTAAATCTTGCTAGTACAATTGCACTTTCAAATAAAAAAGTATTACTAATAGGTTTGGATATCAGAAATCCTAAAATTGATAAATACGTTAATATTCCATCAAAAGGATTGACCAATTATTTAGCAAAAGCGAATCAAGATGTAAAAGATTTTATTGTAAAAATTGATAATTTCGATAATTTCTACATTCTGCCATCTGGAGTTATTCCGCCAAATCCTGTTGATTTACTAATGAGTGATAAAATTGGTGAGTTATTTGAAAAATTTAAAAGCGAATACGATTATATAATTGTTGATACAGCACCAGTTAGCTTAGTAACAGATACTTTGTTAGTAGCAAAATACGCTGACTTGTTTATCTACGTTATGAGAGCTAATTATCTAGATAAACGATTAATAAAAGTAGCCGACAGTTTCTACCAAGAGAAAAAATTACCAAATATGGCAGTTCTGTTAAACGATACTGTTTGGAGAAAAACCTATGGTTATGGCTATGGTTATGCCTACGGTTACGGTTACGGCTATGGTTATGGCTACGGAAACGATGAAGAAAAAACTAAAAAAACTTGGAAAGATAAACTAAGGAAGAAAAAATAAATTTTTATCCATAGCAACTTTTAATGCGTCAGTGTTTTTAATCGAAACTTTTTTATAAAAAGATTGAATGTGATTAGCATGATGAACATCACTACCAACAAAATCTATCATTCCTTTTTGTAAAAGCTTGTCAGCAACTGAAGAGATGTTTTTTCCATAATAATCTACAGTTGACAACAAGTTGAGTTGAAATAAACATCCTGTTTTTTTTAGTTTTTCATACTCAGAAAAATTATGATGATAGAAAGTATAACGTTCAGGATGAGCTAAAACAGGAGTATATCCTGCAAGTTGAATTTCAAAAATTATATCATACAATTGAATTGGCGGATTTAGATATGACATTTCAATTAAAACGTAGTTGTCTTTCAAAGTCAATAGCTTTTCCGTTTCTAATCTTTTCATAAAAAAAGAATCAATCATATATTCTGCGGCAACATTAAATGACGAAAACAACCCTTCTTTTTCAAGCTCAGCATTTATAGAATTATAATGATTTTCAATACTAGTTTCATTATTCTTCCATACATTAGTGATAATATGTGGCGTTGTAATAAAATGATTATAACCAAAACTTTTTAATTCTAAGATTAAATTTCGAGTATCATCAATTGTCTTTGCACCATCATCAATTCCTGGAAGCAAATGAGAATGAATGTCAACAAAATTATTTGGAATTAAATCCTTTAAAACGGGTTTTTGTTTAAAAAATGAAAGCAAAATTATAAGTATTTAGAACGGTAAAAATAACTAATATTTTAAAGTTATATAACGATTAATTATCAAATAAATATGTGTTAATCGTTTCATAGGATTTTGTTATTTATATATTTGCAATAATAAGTTTTTTTAAACATTAAAAATAGATTAATGCATCACAATCAACCCGAAAAATGGGACTTAGTTATCAAAGGTCATACATCACTTTTTGATGTAAAGTTTAAAGACCTTTGGCATTATAGAGATTTATTGACAATGTTTGTCAAAAGAGACTTTGTTAGTTTTTATAAACAAACAATACTTGGTCCACTTTGGTTTTTTATTCAACCTATTTTAACAACCATAGTTTTTTCATTCATTTTCGGAAATTTAGCAGGAATTAGTACAGATGGGTTGCCAAAATTTCTTTTTTATTTATCTGGAATTACAGCTTGGAATTATTTCTCTGACTGTTTAACAAAAACCAGCACAGTTTTTAAAGACAATGCCAATATTTTTGGAAAAGTATATTTTCCAAGACTAATAATGCCATTGAGTATCGTAGTTAGTAATTTAGTCAGATTTGGAGTTCAGTTGCTTTTACTAATTTGTATGATGACCTATTTCTATCTGTTTCCAATTGAAAATACCACTTTTCATGTTACAAATGGAATATTTTTATTCCCTTTTTTAGTAATTATAATGGCATTGCTGGGATTAGGATTGGGATTGATAATTACAGCAATAACCACAAAATATCGTGACTTAACATTTTTAATCTCTTTTGGAGTTCAATTGTTAATGTATGGAACAACAGTGATTTACCCTTTAAGCTCAGCACCAGACCAATATAAAAAATATATAGAACTAAATCCAATGACAGGAATAATAGAAGCATTTCGTTATGCTTTCTTAGGGAAAGGAGAGTTTACCGCTTGGAGTTTGGGATATTCCACCATTTTTACACTAGTTGTATTGTTTTTAGGAATATTAATTTTCAATAAAACAGAGAAAAACTTTGTTGATACAATCTAATGAGTAGCAAAATAATAAAAGTAGAAAATCTATCCAAAGCATACCAAATTGGGCAAATTGGAACAGGAACTATTTCAAGAGATTTAGAGCGTTTCTGGGTTACAAAAGTACTTGGTAAAGAAGATCCATTCCTTAAAATAGGTGAAACGAATGACAGAAGTGTAAAAGGTGAAAGCGATATTGTTTGGTCATTAAGAGATATTAATTTTGAAATTAATCAAGGCGATGCAGTCGGAATTATTGGAAAAAACGGTGCAGGAAAAAGTACACTTTTAAAACTTTTATCTAGAGTAACATCACCAACTACTGGAGAAATTAAAGTCAAAGGTAGAATAGCAAGTTTACTTGAAGTTGGAACAGGTTTTCATCCAGAATTAACAGGAAGAGAAAACGTCTATCTCAATGGAGCAATTCTCGGAATGAGAAAAAAAGAAATCACTCGAAAATTAGATGAAATTATAGATTTTTCTGGTGTTGAACGATATATTGATACACCAGTAAAACGGTATTCATCAGGAATGTATGTTCGCTTAGCATTTGCTGTTGCAGCACATTTAGAAAGTGAAATTCTAATTGTAGATGAGGTTTTAGCCGTTGGTGATGCTGAATTTCAGAAAAAATGTCTTGGAAAAATGGGTGACATCAGCAAAGGACAGGGAAGGACGGTTCTTTTTGTTAGTCACAACATGGCAGCTGTGAAGAGTTTATGTAATAGTGGAATTGTTCTAGAAAACGGCAAAGTAGTTTATCAAGGTGAAAGTGATGATTCAGTCAATTTTTATTTATCAAATTCATCAAAAACAAAAGATATTTCACTCCAAAATAGATTAGATAGATTAGGGAATTTAAAATTGAAAGTTGTTGGAGTTGATTTTTTAAACGAAAAAAATCAAAGTGTAACACAAGTAATATCAGGCGAACTTTTGAAAGTAAGATTGCATATTGAGAAAAGAAACTTTGTTGACTTATCAAAATTATTTGTTGGTATAGCTTTTTTTGACAATCAAGAAAATAGAGTTCTTTCATTTTTTAGTGATGAAATGGGTTCAGATTTTAATAATCTTGAAAAAAGCAACTACATAGAATTAAACATACCTAAATTCTTTCTTCGTGCTGGAGGTTATGATTTGACAATTCAATTAAGTGATGGCTCTACTAAGGCAGAATCGTTTATTGATGTTATTGAAAAAGCAGCTGAAATATTTGTG
>Ga0138256_10009472_pt1 | contig 10214 bp, 11 predicted proteins | sample KNB2016incub_MG_FD_105486 | JGI IMG/M metagenome (GOLD analysis project Ga0138256, IMG submission 105486) | Active sludge microbial communities from wastewater in Klosterneuburg, Austria - KNB2014incub_MG | ecosystem: Engineered > WWTP > Activated sludge > Unclassified | place: Austria... | reverse complement strand
GCCAGAGCAAGAGGTAAGCGGCAGCGAGCAGAACCAGGGCAGCCAGCGTGCCCAGCAGTTTCTTCATGGCGGTGTCTCCTTGTTATGCGCCAAGGATAGCCGCAGAGTAGCGCTCTAGCCCAGTAGGGCTTGGGCAAACTCGCGGGCGTTGAAGGTTTCCAGTTCTTCCAGCTTTTCGCCCACGCCGATAAAGTACACAGGAATGGGCCGCTCGCGCGCAATCGCCGCAATCACGCCGCCCTTGGCCGTGCCGTCGAGCTTGGTGATGATCAGGCCGGTAAGCGACAGCGTATCGTCAAAGGCGCGGACTTGCGCCAGGGCGTTTTGGCCGGTGTTGCCGTCAATGACCAACAAAATTTCATGCGGTGCTGTGGCGTCGGCTTTCTGGATCACGCGCTTAATTTTTTTGAGCTCTTCCATCAGGTGCAACTGCGTCGGCAGTCGCCCGGCTGTGTCTACCAGCACCACGTCCTTGCCCCTTGCCTTGCCGGCGCTGACTGCGTCAAAGCTCACGGCGGCGGGGTCGCCGCCTTCCTGGCTGATGATTTCCACCAAATTGCGGTCCGCCCAGACACTGAGCTGTTCGCGCGCCGCAGCGCGGAAGGTGTCGGCTGCGGCCAGCAAGACGCTGGCGCCGTGGTCGGCCAGGTGTTTGGTCAGCTTGCCAATGGATGTAGTTTTGCCTGCGCCGTTGACGCCCGTCACCATGATGACCGTGGGTTTGTGTTCGCCGATCATCAACGGTTTTTGGAGCGGTTGCAGAAGGTCGGTGAGTAGGGCCACCAAAATATTCTTCAGCGCTACCGGGTGGGTCACGCCGCTGTCCTTGACCTTGCGGCGCAGTTCGGTCAGCAGGTATTGGGTGGCGGGCACGCCCGCGTCGGACATCAGCAGGGCGTCTTCCAGGTTCTCGTACAAGGTCTCGTCAATGACCGATCCGCCAAAAACGGCTGAGATGCTGCCAGCGGTTTTGCCCAGGCTTGCCTTGAGCTTGTCCACCCACTTTTGTCGTTCGGGCGGCGTGGCACTGGGTACCGGGATGTCGATGGGGGTGACCAGCGCGCTGCCAATCATCGATCCGCCAGACAGTGTAGGCAAAGTTGCCACAACGGTACTGGTGCTTGGCGCAGCGGGTGGCGGTGGGGGAGGGGTTTTCTTTTTGAAAAAGCTGAACATACGGGGGTTCTTGGAATACCTGCATTCTATGAAACACCTGCCGCTGATTGCCTTACGACGGTGGGAGCATTCCCAATCAGGGTAATCCCTATATCAATCCGGAGGATCCCGCACGGGCGGTGCCGCACAATGGGTGCAGCAACCTTCTGCGCACCACTAATGAATTACGTTCTGGTTATCAACGCCGCCATCAGCCTCATCATGGGCAGCGCGTTGGTACTGGTTTGGCGGCGCGACCCCACGCAGGCCTTTACCCGCTACATCGGCTGGGCCAACCTGGTCCAATTGCTGGTGCCTTTGACCTTTCTGGTCAAGGTTCGGGGGGACCCTTTTGTTGACACGATCGGTAACCTTGCGCTCATGGTGATTGCGGCTGGCTATTCCACCTTGCTGTTGATTGGTACTGCGCACTTGGCGAACCGACCACTGGGTCACAAGTTGGCCTGGCCTATTTTGTTGACGCTGGCGTTGGTCAACACCGCTGCAGTGGGTCTGGCGGGTCTGCGTCTTGGGCAAGCCAGCATGGCCACTATCAACACCATGTTGGGCGTGGTCTGCACGTATTGGCTTTGGAATGCTGGCTCTACACGCTACAGCTCTGAAAAATTGGTGGGACCGTTGCTGGTGTTGTTGGGTTTGATCCAGTTCATCTACGTCGTCTACCAGGATGCAGGTACTGCCTTGCTGGCCACGTTAGGGGCACTATTGCGCGTGATGCTGGGGTTGGTTTTGCTGTACGCCGCGCTGGACCGAGGAGCACTGGCCACACGCAGGCTGCAGAACCGTTTTGAGCGCCTGACGGAGCGTTCCCCCCAAGGCATTTTGATCTGCCAGGGCAGTGACAGCATTGTGTATGCCAACCCGGCCTGCTTGGCTATCTACGGCGTGAAGAGTCTGGCCGAATTGCAGGTTGCCACCGTTGCACAGACCATTCCTGAGGTTGAGCGCAAGGCTGTTGGGCGCTTGCTTGACCAGATACAACGTGGCCAGAAAGATGATACCGGCTATGAAGCCCAGCGCCACCGGGCAGACGGAACACCCATGTGGTTGCGGTTGCATTACTTTCGCACGGAGTGGGATGGTTCGCCGGCGGTGCAGGTGCTGATATCCGATGAGACCGAACGTTACTATGCTAGCCAGGCGTTGATCTACCAGGCCCTGCATGACGAACTGACTGGCCTGCCTAACCGCACGGCGCTAATCAAATCCTTGCGTAATCGTTGCAACCCCGCGCAACCCATGCAGTCAGCTCAGCACTTTGTGCTGGTGTTGATGAATCTGGACCGCTTCAAGCTTTTTAACGAGGCCCATGGCCACTCCATGGGAGACGATGTGCTGCGTGCCATGGGTCAAGCCCTGCGCGCAAGCATGGACCCGGCCTGCGAGGTGATGCGACTTGCCGGTGACGAATTTGCGCTGGTTTGCAGCTCTGAAGACGACCGTGATACGGCGGTCGACCTGGTCACGCGGGTGCGACAGTTGTTGGGCCGGCCACTCAAGGTTGCCCATCAGGAACTCTTTTTGGACGCCTCGCTGGGCATTGCCCTGTACCCGGGCAGCGCGCACGATGCCGAGTCCCTTCTGCGCGCGGCAAACGCCGCCATGCACGTGGCCAAGCGTACGCCGGGTACGTCCTACCGCTTGGCCGAAAAAGCCTTCGAACGAGGTTCCAGCAACACGCTGGAACAGGAACAGGCACTGCGTGCCGGCATCGAGCGTGGCGAGTTCCAGCTGGTTTACCAACCCAAGGTCAACGCACACAGCGGTCGACTCACCAGTTTCGAGGCGCTGGCGCGCTGGAACCGCCCCGGTGTGGGGGTAGTCAGTCCGGTTGAGTTCATCGCGGTGGCGGAGCGTACTGGTCTGATTGGGGCCCTGGGCACACACTTGCTTAAACAAGCCTGCGAGCAGATTGCCCATTGGCAATCGCGATTTGAGTCCTGTGTTCCGGTGGCTGTCAACGTGTCGCCACTGCAGTTGCTCGATCCCCGTTTTCCCGAATTGGTAGCGCAGATTCTGCGCGCCAGTGGTGTGGATTCGCAGTGGTTGACGCTGGAAATCACTGAAAGTTCAGCCGTGCAGAACCTGGAGCAAACTACGGTGCAGATTGAGCAGTTGCGCTCCATGGGGGTGCACGTGGCCATGGACGACTTTGGCACTGGCTTCTCATCGCTCAATATGTTGCGCAGCCTGCGGCTGCACACGGTCAAGATCGACCGCGGCCTGATCGACCCTCTGCCCAATCCGCAGGCTATTGCCGTGGTGCGGGCTATTTGCCAATTGGCCGATGCGCTGGATTTGCATGTGGTGGCTGAGGGCGTGGAGACAACAGCTCAGACTATTGCCGCTCGCGATGCGGGCTGCGCGGAGCTGCAGGGTTTTCTGTATGCACAACCCCTTTCGGTGCAGGACGCTGAAGGCTGGCTGGAGCGCTTTGCCGAGCGTTGGTCCGAGACCCTGGAAATGCCCTTGCAGTCCGGTAAGCTTGGGGAATGACAAAACCCCGAAATTCTTCTTCCAAGTCCACCGGTCGCAGGGCCGCCGGCGTCGGCAAACCCCCACGTACACCGGTACACAAGCGTCAACCGGGCGAGATCCGCCTCATTGGTGGCCAGTGGAAGCGCATCAAGCTCAAAGTAGCGGATAAGCCTGGTCTGCGCCCCACGCCAGACCGCGTGCGTGAGACGCTGTTCAACTGGTTGGGCCAGGACATGACCGGACTGCGCTGTGTCGATGCGTTTGCCGGCACGGGGGCCCTGGGTTTCGAGGCGGCATCCCGCGGCGCTGCTGAAGTGCTGCTGGTGGAACAGGACGGAACATTGGTCACGCAGTTGCAGCGCGTGTTGGCGCAGTTGCAAGCGTTGGAGTTACCCGATCCGCAACCGCAGAAGCTACTGATCCTGCGTGGTGAGGGCGTCGCCGCGTTGCGCCAGCTGGCGCCGACCAGCTACCACGTGATCTTTCTGGACCCGCCGTTCGATGGCAATCTGTACGAAGCCGCGCTTGCCGCAGCGGCACGGGCATTGGTGGTCAACGGCTCGATCTACCTGGAATCACCCAAGGCCTGGAACGATGAGGCGCTGCAGCCCCTGGGGCTGATGGTGCACCGCCACCTCAAAGCGGGTGCCGTGCATGCCCACATCTTGCACAGGGCCACCGATTTCGAGGCGAGTGGCGGGGCATAATTGACCCAACGCAGGGCTTGTTGGCCCCGGAGCCCTTGATGTCCCAGTCCGTGATCGCCGTCTACCCCGGCACCTTCGACCCCATGACCCTGGGCCACCAGGACCTGATTCGCCGTGCTGCGGGCCTGTTTGGGACGGTCATCGTCGCCGTCGCCGTTGCCCACCACAAAAAGACGCTGTTCAGCCTGGAAGAACGCCTGGATTCGGTGCGAGAGGTGATGCGGGCCTACCCCAATGTGCGGGTGGAGCCTTTTTCTGGTTTGGTGGTGGAATTTGCCACCCGGCACGGTGCGCGTGCCATGTTGCGCGGTGTACGTTCGGTCACCGACTTCGATTTTGAGAGCCAGCTCGCCGGTATGAACCGTGCCATGGTGCCGGACGTCGAGTCCGTTTTTTTGACACCGGACGCGCGTTACCAACACATCTCAAGCACCTTGGTGCGCGAGATTGCCACGCTCAAAGGAGACGTGGCCCAGTTTGTGTCGCCTGCCGTGCATGCGCGCCTGTTACAAAAATTTAAAACTTAATCGCGAGAACACCTTATGAAAATCCTGCTGCCGGTGGATGGTTCCGAGTTGTCCCTGGAGGCCGTGCGCTTTGCCATTCGCATGGTACTGGCGGGCCTGCGCGCCGATGCGGTGCTGGCCAACGTACAGGAGCCAGCCAATTTGTATGAGTTGCTGATGGCGCACGACCCCGAAGTTATCAGCCGCGTCAGCGCCGAAGCCGGGATGCACGCCCTGCAGAGTGCGCGTGAGCTGCTGGATGCTGCCGGCATCACGTATGAGTGCGAAGTCGCCATGGGTGATCCAGCCCACACCATTGTGGATATTTCCGAACGTTTTGCCTGCGATCTCATCGTCATGGGCGCGCGTGGCCAAAGCGCGTTGCGCAGTGCCATGCTGGGTTCGGTGTCCAATGAAGTGCTGCACGCCAGCGCAGTTCCCGTCATGATCGCCAAGCCCGATGAAGTGTGAGTTGCCAGCATGGCATTGATCATCACCGACGAGTGCATTAACTGCGACGTCTGCGAACCCGAATGCCCCAATGAGGCAATCTCGATGGGGCCGGAGATTTATGTCATCGACCCGTACAAGTGCACGGAATGCGTAGGCCATTTTGGTGAACCACAGTGCATGCAGGTCTGCCCGGTATCCTGCATTCCGGTTGACCCCCAGTTCGTTGAAGACCACGAAACGCTCTTGGCCAAATACCACCAACTGCGGGAACTGGTGGTGGACAAAGTCTGATGGCGTATGCGGTGCGTGAGGTCGGTTTTTCGGTCAGCGGATCAGGGCCTCAAAACCCAGGACTGCCAGCCCATCAAATACCAGGCGCAGCCATCAAACGTATTGGACTCGTAACAACTATTTGGGCTTGCTGGCTGCATGCCTGGGCTTTTTCGGTACTGCGCCACGGGCGGAGAAGGACTCTGGTTCCGACTTTTTTCGGCTCTTTTTTAACCGCCCGTGAGCCTTGGGTAATTTGGCTTCAACTTCGACAACCGGTTGGCTTGCCGCTGGGGCCGGTTTTTTCTTGCGGGCAGCGGCGGCCGCTTTGGCCTGCTGACGCTCCCATTGGGCTTCTTCTTTTAGCCGCTTTTTTTCCATTGCATCTGCGGTACTGGTTTCACGGCGGATGTTTGCGTCGGACTGGATTTTTTGCTCTGCTGTGCGGGCGTCCTGCACGTCTACGGGTATACCGTCCGGGCAGGGAGCTTGGCTGTAGCTGTTGCCACATCGATAGACATACTGGGCGCTAGCCCTCGTGAAAGCTCCACATATCGCTATTAAAATAATAGTAAATGAGGCGAGAAGTTTCATGGTGCACCTTCGGGTAAGGTTGTTCCCGTGGCAGGGGGCCGTGTGCCGGCAGGGGCGACAGCGGGGCTGGGTGGGGTATCGCGGAGTGCCTGTGGCGCGTGGGGGCGCGGTGGCTTGCTTGTGTGCACCAACAAGGTGGCTTTGTCCATGTCCCCGGCCAGGAACGCTGGCAGGGCTTTGAGCGAGCGGTCGATGCACTGTTCCATGGCAATGCGGTCGTCCTGCGAGGGCTTCTTCAATACCCAGTTGACCACGTCGGCCTTGTTGCCGGGGTGGCCCACGCCCAGGCGCAGGCGCCAGTAGTCGCCGCTGCCGAGTTGGGCGTGGATGTCACGCAGGCCGTTGTGGCCGGCGTGGCTGCCGCCAAATTTGAGTTTGACCTGGCCAGGGGCAATGTCCAATTCATCGTGGGCAACCAGAATTTCGTTGGGTGCGATCTTGAAGAAACGCGCCAGTGCCGCTACGGATTTCCCCGAGAGATTCATGAAGGTCTGGGGTTGCAGTAGCCAGACGGTTTGACCATGAACGGTGGTGCGTGCCACGTAGCCATGGTAGCCCTTGTCCATGGCCAGGTTGACCTTGAGTTCGCGGGCCAAGGCGTCGACCCACCAGAATCCGGCGTTGTGGCGGGTGGCTTCGTATTCCGGGCCGGGATTTCCCAGGCCAACAAACAGTTTGATCATGACAATGCGGGCAGGCAACAGTGTTGCCGATGGTAGGGCAATTTGGACAGCACTGAAATGACAACGGCCCACCGAGGTGGGCCGTCGACAGTGTGCGCCAAAAATCAGCGCAAGAACTGCTTACTTCTTGGCAGCGGGCTTGGCAGCAGGAGCGGCCTTCGCAGCAGGAGCCGCTTTGCCACCCTTGGCGGCTGCGGCGGGCGCTGCAGCTGCGGCTTCTGCCGTGGCTTCAGCAGAGGCTTCGGCGGCAGAGACCACCACCGAGACGATCACGGGGTTTTCTTTACCCTTGACCACGGCCTTCACACCAGCAGGCAACTTGATGTCGCTCAGGTGGAAGGAAGCGCCCTTCTTCAGGTCGCTCAGGTCCACTTCGATGAACTCGGGCAAATCCTTGGGCAGGCAGGAAACGTCGATTTCGTTGAGTACGTGGGTAACCAGGCAATGGTCCACCTTGAAGGCGGACGATTCTTCCTGGCCCTTGAAGTGCAATGGCACCTTCATGTGCAGCTTGGTGCTGGCGTCAACGTGCTGGAAGTCGATGTGCAGAATCAGTTGCTTGTAGGGGTGCATTTGCACGTCACGCAGCAAAACCTTGCTTTCCTTGCCAGCCAGTTCCATGTCCAGAATGGATGCGTGGAACGCTTCCTTCTTGATGGCATGCCACAGGGCATTGTGGTCCAGCTCGATGAGCAATGGCTCACCGGCTCCACCGTAAACGATACCGGGTGTGCGACCCGTGTTGCGGAGACGGCGGCTCGCACCCGTACCCTGCTTGGCGCGCTCAAAAGCGACAAATTTCATAAATTACTCCTGAAGGAACCCACCGCGACCAGTGCGATTCCGGTTTAACAAAGACGCGCAATGCTGCCCTATGCAGCGGCGTCTGCTTGATGTCCCGATCAGAATAGATTTTCCTGATCCGAGAACAACTTCATGACCGACTCACCCTTGGCAATGCGCTGGATCGTCTCGGCAATCAGCGGTGCCACAGTGAGTTGGCGAATTTTTTGGCATTCCTTTGCAGCTTGGCTCAAGGGAATGGTATTGGTCACAACGACTTCGTCCAGGGCATCACCGGTGGTGATGCGTTCGATGGCGGGGCCCGAGAAAATGGGGTGTGTGCAATAGGCGTAAACCTTCTTGGCACCGCGCGCCTTGAGCACTTCGGCTGCTTTGACCAGCGTGCCGGCGGTGTCGATCATGTCATCCATGATGACGCAGTTGCGTCCGTCGATTTCACCAATGACGTGCATTACTTCCGACACATTGGCCTTGGGGCGGCGTTTGTCGATGATGGCCAGATCGCAACCGAGTTGCTTGGCCAGGGCGCGAGCACGCACTACGCCGCCCACGTCGGGTGAGACCACAATCAGGTCGTCGTAGTTCTTCTGGCGCAAATCGCCCAATAAAACGGGGGATGCGTAAATATTGTCTACGGGTATGTCAAAGAAACCCTGGATTTGGTCGGCGTGCAGGTCCATGGTCAGCACGCGGCCGACACCGGCAGTCTGCAACATATTGGCCACGAGCTTGGCGGTGATGGGCACGCGGGTGGAACGCGGGCGGCGATCCTGTCGGGCATAGCCGAAGTAGGGGATGACCGCGCTGATACGTTCGGCCGATGCACGCTTCAAGGCATCGACCATGATGAGCAGTTCCATCAGGTTTTCGTTCGTGGGAGCACAGGTGCTTTGCACCACAAAGACGTCGCGGGCACGCACGTTCTGGTTGATTTCTACCGTCACTTCTCCGTCGGAGAAGCGACCCACAGTAGCGTTGCCGAGCGAAATGCCCAGATGGTCCGCAATCTCGGACGCCATCTCGGGGTTGGCATTGCCAGTGAAAACCATGAAATCGGGGGGGAGTGAAGCCTGCATGCGGATTCCAGCGAGTAGAGTGGGTCTATTGTCCGTACGTTGCGCGTTTCGTGACCAGAATGGTCCAAACAACGAATTTGGCAGGGGAAGAAGGACTCGAACCTTCGCATGCTGGAATCAAAATCCAGTGCCTTAACCAACTTGGCGACTCCCCTACACGGGTTGGCAGCTAAACGCTACCCACCGATAAACCGATCGCTGGGTGCCCACCCCACCAGAGGATGAACATCCAAATTGCTGCACAACCTGATCAGCAGCGCGTCCGGCGCGCTATCCAAATCAATACCATGCAGCAGTTGCGCAAATACCGCACTGCCTGAACCTGTCATCCTGCCAGCGAGCCCTTGCGACTTCAGCCAATCAAGGGCTTGGGACACGCTGGGACACAGCTTTTGGGCAACAGCTTGCAGGTCATTTCGGCCAAATGTGAATTTCCCGAGTGCGTCTGCAGCGAAGCCTGAAATTATAGCAGTTTCCGTGTTGCGTTTCAACGCAGGGTCAGAAAATATTCTTGCAGTTTCCAGTCCCATATCTGGTTTAACCACGACAAATTGCGCGCTGGGCAGTTCCACCGGGGTGATCTGGTCACCAATGCCTTCGACCCAGGCGTTGTGCCCACCCAGAAAGAAAGGGACATCCGCGCCGAGCGCCAGGCCCAAACGCGCCAGGGCTGGCAGGGACAGGTTCAGTTGCCACAAGCGGTTGAGCGCCAATAAAGTGGAGGCCGCGTCGGACGAACCGCCACCCATGCCGGCCTGGGCGGGTACCGACTTGGCAATGCCAATGTGCACACCCTGTGGACATTGGGTGGCTTGTTGCAGCGCGCGGGCGGCGCGTACCACCAGGTCGTCGGGTGGTAAAGCCCAGGTGAGGTCTTCGCGGCTGATCTGGCCGTCACGGCGCAAGCTGAAGTGCAGGGTGTCTGACCAGTCGATCAGCATGAAGACCGATTGCAGTAGGTGGTAGCCATCAGCGCGCCGACCCGTGATGTGCAGGAAGAGATTGAGTTTGGCCGGGGCCGGAATGTCGTAGAGCGACTGCATGGTGTTGGAATTATCCGTGCGCTCAGCGTTCCAGCAGGATCTTGAGTTCGGCGGCGGGCTCTGGTGCAAAGCGGCGGGCGTTGAGTCGGCCATCGGACAGCCCCTGCAAGTCCACTTGCCATCCCGGTGTGTCGGGCGACTCAGCCCGCAGCCAGGCAAACAGGCTGGCTACCGGAAGAACGGCCCCCGTGGTGTGGAGCGTCAGAGCATCGAGCGAGTCAAATTGCTGTGTCTGGCCAGATGCTTGCAGCACGGCACCATCATTGCCCCATTGCAGGCGCGCAACAGTAGTTCCCAAGGGAGAAAAGAAGGTCAACTCACCGGCTTGGGACGTGCCTGATAGCTCAAAATCTGCGGAGAAGGATTGCACCGGATCACTACGCACGGTCAACGCCAGGCGACCCTGCCAAAAGGAATTACTTTG
>Ga0138256_10009471_pt1 | contig 10215 bp, 9 predicted proteins | sample KNB2016incub_MG_FD_105486 | JGI IMG/M metagenome (GOLD analysis project Ga0138256, IMG submission 105486) | Active sludge microbial communities from wastewater in Klosterneuburg, Austria - KNB2014incub_MG | ecosystem: Engineered > WWTP > Activated sludge > Unclassified | place: Austria... | reverse complement strand
CTCGAAATGGTCATTTATATAACGGGTAACATGATATGATTCATGCGAAAAGAGGTTGAGTATAGCACCCTGAGGTGTCACATCATTATTGACCGGGACGTGATGAATCTCTTTATAATGGCTAATCTCTGCCGGGATATGATCGAACTTGAAATAGTGCTTACTCGTATTCATAGTAAGCAATGTAATCTCCGCACCCAGTTCGACCAATGATTTACTCAGGTAATTAACCGCGAGAGATTCACCATCTTTGAGTGGATAAGGAAATTTTTTACACAGTTGAAGAATATTCATACACTGAATTGGTACAGTTCACTCTGTTTTGGTTTCGAATCGTCTTTAGGTAGAAATTCATCACTGACACAAAAATAAGGATATTGTGTCAAGCAAAAAATTATAAATTATATAACTGAAATCTACATTTACTATTGCATCAAACTAAAGAAAATTCTGGAATTATTTAAACTCGACCTCACCGGCGCCTTCCCTCACTATTGTAGGCTCTTCGCCAGTCATATCAATGATAGTACTGACCTCCAGATTACCCGGTCCACCATTGATGATTCCATCTACCATCAGTGAATAATCTGAAAATATTTCTTCAGGATTGATATAGAATTCACTGTCTGTATCATCAGAATCCATCCTTTTCAATGAACTGGACAGAATGGGCCTCCCCAACATCTCAATGATTCCCAGTGCGATCTTGTTGCCCGGGATCCTGAAACCCAGGGTTTTATTCTTTGTACCCATTACACGCGGCAAGTCATGACCTGCTTTCAAAATAAAAGTATATGGTCCGGGTGTATGGTCTTTGATAAAGCGATAACTCGGATTACTGATAAATGAAGCATATTTCGCTGCCATCGAAATGCTGTCACACATAAAGGTCATCGGTCGTGACTTAGGATCAGCATTCTTTAAGTCAAACAATTTCTGTACACCTGTCTTACTCTCAGGATAGCAGCCCATGGCATACACACTGTCCGTAGGGTAAATGAATAAAGCCCCGTTCTGCAGTGCTTCTACCACCTCTCTGATCCTTCTGGAATCAGGGTTTGCAGCATTAATTTCTATATACATAATTTCTTTTCTTAATAATCTTCTTCATCAAAATCATCATCATTGAGCAGATCATCAATGATATCTGCGAGTGAATCACTGAATTTCACTTTATCGTCCAGTAGTTCGCGAGACAGGATATTCATCTCTGCCAAACCATATAATACGATTTCCATCAACAATGTAGCTTCTTTCTTATTTCTGACATGTTCTAATACCAGATCTTTCAGTCCATCAATAGCTGAGAGCTTATCATAAGCTGTATCATCATCTTCATGATACCAGATCTCTATTGATTTGTGATTGGAAAACCAATTTTTAATGGCATGATACGGATCTGTCTGTTTTCTGCTTTCTTTCTGATCAGGATCGGGAAATAGTACTAGAAATTCATCCTTTATAGCCTCACCGATGAGGCTCAGCGCTATATTATACGGGCCTTCCTGCTCACCTTCATAGAGTAATTCTACCTTACCGGTCACTGATGGAATTACGCCAATAAAGTCAATTACGCGGATGCCGGTTTCCTTTTGTCCTGAAGACAACATACGCAATTCGGCTGAGGAATACAGGTTCTCGAGACTTGAGATGCTCAACCGGGCAGAAACCCCACTTTGTTCATCAATATATTCATTCTCCCGGGCTACAAATGAGATCCGCTCGATGATATCATGTGCATAGGAAGAAAGAAAAACATGCTTCTTTACCTGGGCATCTATCTTTGCTTCCTGCAAGGTGATTCTCTTCGCTATCTCTATCTGATCCGGATAATGGGTCAGAATCTGACTGTCGATTCTGTCCTTTAGTGGAGTGATTATCGTACCCCGGTTAGTATAATCCTCCGGATTGGCGGTGAAAATCAACTGAATATCCAGGGGCATTCGTAGTTTATAGCCTCTGATCTGCAAATCGCCTTCCTGCAATATATTCAGCAAGGCAACCTGTATGCGTGGTTGTAAATCAGGCAATTCATTGATGATAAAAATACATCGGTTAGATCGGGGCACCAGACCAAAATGTATCGATCGTTCATCCGCAAAGCTCCACTTATTGGTCGCTGCCTTTATCGGATCGATATCACCTATCAGGTCAGCCATACTGACATCCGGTGTAGCTAATTTCTCGATAAATCGTTGGGATTTGGGGAGCCATTCGATCGGCAAATCATCCTTCATATCTGCAAGCATCTGCTTTGATGTTGTAGTCAAAGGCATCAGCGGATCTTCATTCAATTCGCTCCCTTTTATCACCGGCACATGATCATCCAACAGATTTACGGAGAGTCGGGCAATCCGTGTTTTTGCCTGACCCCGGAGTCCAAGCAATAAGATATTGTGTCGAGACAGAAAAGCACGCTTCATATCCGGTAAAACTGTATCATCAAAACCATGAATACCGGGAAAGATTTCTTTACCTGCTTTGATCTTTTTGATCAGATTTCCACGTAATTCATCTTTGATAGGTCTGTATTTATAACCGGAGGCCTTAAGATCTCCCAGTGTTTTTATCTCTTTCATGTGTGTATAATTATAGGTACGTTTGTACCAATGACAAGTATTTATTCAGCGATTGTCTCTTTGCTTCATCCAGTACGAAACTGATATTGTCTCTATAATAGGACATAACGCTAAAATGACGCCGGGTGTTTGCCAATAACATCGTCAATTCATCTATTTTTTGTAATCCCAGATGCTGTGCCTCATTAAACATGCGTAAAAAATCAGTATCCAGTGGTTTTCCTGAAGCCCATACAGCAAATGCAAAGGGCAAATCATACATAGCCCGCCATGCTTCTGCCAGATCATAAATATAAGGTGTATTCACTTCAGCATCCAGCGCCTTATCGCCGATGAGCAGTGCAGCCGATGTTCCGGTGATCTTTTGATCCGGATCCGGGTCGCCACTATGCCAGCGCACATTCTGCTTCCAGAAATGATCTACGAGATAACGGCATAAAAGTACAGAGGTTCGTGAATCTCCATCCAACCAAATGTCGGTAATCTCTGACATAGGAACAGCACTGTAGATACAGACTGTCCGAACCTTGTTCTCTGCACCGATACAATAATCGCTCACGATACCAAACTCCGGGTGTCCGGCCAGTGCGCCTGAGGGTAATAATGCCATATCTACTTTGCCCTCTTCCAGTAGCACAGCACATTGTGAGGGCACAGCGAGTTCGAGATCAATAAATTCATAGACAGGATGATTGAAAATTCCATACAATAATGGTTTGGTATTCAAATAGCTGACTGCAGCTACACGTATCTTCTTCATAGTCTTTTGTCCAGATGTGATGCATCATTTCGGAGGGTCATCTGCCATTTTTCATCTGTTCTTTTGAAAATATATAAACCTGTATTCTGATGATCGGCTTCATGCATTCTGGTCAGCTCCCACCCAAGTATCAGACATACTAATGCGCGTATTGTACGACCATGCGTACAGACCAATATGCGGTCATGCTCCAGCCCGTCTGCCCACCTTAAGAAATGGTTACAGCGGGCTGCCAATTCATCGACACTCTCACCGCCTTTTACTCTCTCGTCCAACTTTCCTGCATCCCACAGTTTATTAATCGCATGATATGCATCCAGTATCTCACCTTCATTCACATGACCTTCCAGATAACCCCAACTGATTTCTGTCAGATCATCAAACTGCATTCCCGGTAACGGAAGCGTGAGGAAAGGCTGTATCGTCTGTCGGGTACGAATGAGATTAGTATAGACAACAAAATCAAAATTGACATCTTTATAATGCTGAAAAAAAGCATTGCCCTGTTGCCAACCCGTTTCATTCAGTGCAGCATCTATTCCCTGCCCCTGAACCATATTGGCGGCATTTAACTCAGTCTCACCATGTCTTACCAGATAAATTTCCCTGAGCACTACCCTATTCTTCTTCTAAAGCTTCTCCTGCTAATGCATTTATAGGTGTGATCATACTGAGTTTCATCAATTCAGCCTCTGCTTTGCTGATCTTCATGAATCCGAGAATACCGCCGGATGCATTGGCAATCCGATGAGCATAACTGATGTAATCCTTATACAATTGCCTGGCCACCGGATGAGGCATCTTCGCCAGGACAGGATTGACATGAGCAAGCAGTTTTTCATATTCGGTAGCGGCAGATTTAGAAACGCCTATGCGGCCCATCCAGGAATGTACAGAGGTCTCAAACTTTCGGTTCACAATATCATAAAAACGGTGAAACATGTGATTCTCCTCATAGCCACGTACCTTGATGGTATGACTCGCTTCCATATATTCAATCTGCCCCAGTTTCTCACGGGTAGTTGCCAAAAGCAATAAAATCCACGAGAAAGCTTCCTCCAGCAGGTGCATCTCATCATCACTCACCTGATCGATATATTTCATTTCTTCCAAAGCTTACTATTTATTAGGGTTATACATTAAATTTATATTCAAAAAAAATATATTCATTTACAAAATATATCTTTGTACCTGACGATAACAGGACAAAGATATTATTCTAATCGTAAAAATGGTGGAGTAAAAATTACCTAATTGAAAAGAAATAATAAGCAGGATCAAAAAAAAGGCGGTGAACTAACACCACTGATGCAACAATACCATGAAGTCAAAGGGAAATACCCGGGTGCGATTGTCTTGTTTCGGGTTGGTGATTTCTATGAGACCTTTGGTTCGGATGCAGTGAAAGTTTCGGAAATTCTCAACATTGTTCTTACTTCACGAAATAATGGCGGTTCAGACGTTGAGTTGGCCGGCTTTCCAAATCACAGTCTGGACATCTATCTGCCGAAATTAGTCAGAGCGGGCTATAGGGTAGCCATCTGCGATCAGTTAGAAAAACCCACTAAAGGTAAAAAACTGGTGGAGCGGGGCGTAACCAGTGTAGTGACACCCGGGCTTACATTGGATGAATCTCTACTGGACAATGGGTCGAATAACTATCTGGCTAGTTTACACTACGCGGATGCTGATCATTGGGGCGTAGCATTACTCGATATCAGCACCGGTGAATTTATCATAGATGAGGGAAATCTGCAGGCGATAGAAAGTCTTTTTCAGCGATTCAGGCCCAGTGAATTAATTTATAATAAAGCAGATCGGAAAGCGATTGAGAGTCAGTTCCAGGACAAGTACAGTACATTTAAAATGGATGAATGGATCTACCATGAATCGACTGCGCAGGAAAAACTGTTGCAGCATTTCAAAGTTGCTTCACTCAAAGGTTATGGCATTCAGGAAATGAATCTGGCACAGGTCGCTGCCAGCGCCATTCTGTATTATCTGGAGATCAATGAAAATAAGTCCATTGGCCACATCAATAAAATCTCACGTATTCCGAGAGAAGAATATATGTGGCTGGACCGATTCACCATCCGCAATCTGGAGCTCATCCCTGAAGTCACTGATTCCAGATCATTGCTCGAAGTGATTGATCACTGCCATACTCCCATGGGTTCACGGATGCTAAAAAAATGGCTGTTAATGCCGCTGCTCGATATCGAAGCGATCAAGGCCCGGCAGACCATTGTCCATTATCTGCTGGAAGATCGCATACTTTCGGAGAAACTCAATGTGTTGCTCAAGCGCATTGGTGATCTGGAGCGCCTGCTGAGCAAATCAGCCATGGGTCGTATCCAGCCCCGGGAAGTCAATACGCTCTGTGATGCCATTGAAACCAGCGCATTGTGCCGGCAAGAGCTGATTTCTACTGACAAACCTGAATTGCAGATGATTGGTGAAGCTATCAATCCATGCATTTCACTCAGTCAACAGATCAGACAAATAATTAAAAAAGATGCACCGGCATTGGTTACCAAAGGCAATTTCATCTGCGATGGCGTGAATACAGAACTGGATGAATATCGGTACCTGATCGCCAATAATAAGGAGATAATGGCCCGAATCCTGGAAAAGGAATCTGAAGCCAGTGGTATCCCGAATCTGAAAATTGGTTTCAATAATGTCTTCGGGTATTACTTCGAAGTCACACAAAAGCACAAGCATACTGTGATGCCTGATTATTGGATTCGTAAACAGACACTGACGAATTCAGAACGGTACATCACTGAAGAAATAAAACAACTGGAAGATAAGATTCTCCACGCCGAGCAAAATATCCAGGAAATAGAAGAGCAGATATTTCATAAGCTCACATTGACGATCAATGAGCATATTGCCCTGCTGCAGGCCAATTGTCTCCAGATAGCTGCACTCGACTGTCAGGGTGCATTTGCACATCAGGCTGTCCAGTTTAATTACTGCAGACCGGAATTTAATACGGAGAGCCGCCTAGAAATCAAACAAGGGCGACATCCTATCATCGAAGTACTCTATGGTCATGAAAAAAACTATATCCCGAATGACCTGTACATGGATGCTGACAGCCCGCAAATTATCATCATCACCGGACCAAATATGGCCGGTAAGTCAGCAATACTCCGACAGACAGGATTGATTTGCCTGTTGAGCCAGATCGGGTCTTATGTTCCTGCTATGGCTGCCGATATTCCCATTATCGATAAATTATTTACACGGGTAGGTGCTTCAGATAATATCATGGGCGGTGAATCTACCTTCATGGTGGAGATGAATGAAACAGCATCCATCATCAATAATCTCAGTGACAAAAGCCTCATTCTGTTGGATGAAATAGGCCGTGGTACATCGACTTACGATGGACTCAGTATTGCCTGGGCCTTGGTGGAATACCTGCATGATAATCCTACAGGAAGGCCAAAAACCCTTTTTGCCACACACTATCACGAGCTCAATGAACTGGGAAATAAGCTGGAAAGGGTAGAGAATTTCCATGTGGCAGTCAAAGAACTGAGTGACAGGATCGTGTTTCTCTATCAGTTACTACCCGGTGGGAGTGAGCATAGCTTTGGTATTCATGTAGCAAAAATGGCCGGACTCCCCGAAGATATCATACAACGGGCACAAATAATCCTAAAGCAATTAGAGAACAGTTCACTTAAAAAGGAAGGAAATAAAAAAGAAAAAATAAGAGAGGCTCTTTCAAACCTCTCTGTCAATTCTTATCAATTGTCCATTTTCGAGACATCCGATCCGTCAATCGGCGCGATTCGTGAACTCTTGCTGGCACTCAATACCGACACCATGACTCCGGTAGAATGCTTGCTCAAGTTGAAAGAGCTACAGAATCTCGTGGTCGAAAGTCTTACAAAAAACTAATTTATTTTTTCAGCGCATCACGGATTTCAGTGAGCAATGCTTCTGTAGGTGTCGGCCCGGCAGGAGCTTCTTCCCGAGCTTTTTTCATCTTGTTGATCCCTTTAATCACTAAAAATACTACCCAGGCTACTACTAAGAAGGTAATTACCTCAGTGATGAAAGCACCGTATTTTATGGCTACCTCAGGAATCTCAGCCACACCACCTGAAGCCGGGACTCCATCCTTCAACACAATTTTCAATTTTGAAAAATCTACACCACCGGTAAGCAAACCCACTGCCGGCATCACCATACCTTCAATAAAGGCCGAAACAACTTTACCAAAAGCAGCGCCCATGACGACACCTACTGCCATGTCAATCAAATTGCCTTTGATCGCAAATTCTTTAAATTCTTTCAACATTCCCATCGTTTAATAATTTAGGTTTAATAAATACTGCTCTAAATATATAAATTTTTATCAATTAAACACATCCTGCAGGACGTTTATACTCTTTAGACGTTCAAACCGATCATTGTGTAACATGAAATATTGAATTAATTCCTGCAAAATCATCTTTCGCTCGGTAGTATTAAATACCAAATTATTGATATCTATTAGTTTGACTGCGCCTAAAGAAATTATTTTTTCGAAAATAAATTTTCTCTTTTCTGATAATAATTTTTGAGAATAAATGGAAGCTATAGCGCTCTCATTTAATTGCACATCCTCAGTATCCAGTGATTGATACTCACCGATTCCTATTCCCTGATGATGGGCTAACTGTATCAGGTACCAGAGATGCAAATCCAAATAAACATCACTTGAATCAAGGAAGTCAAGACTTTCACTGAGGAGCAGGTACAATTCAGCATCACTCTGAAACTTATGTAAGGACAGAAAGGTTATCTCACATAAAAACAATCCAATTGCCCTGCGTGGGTAATCCAGAGGTATTTTTTCCCAAAACCGCTCCAACTTCAATTCCTTCACACGATGCAGATTCCCATTTTGGTTATCATAATAATCCAGTTGTACCTGTGCCATGATCTGGAGTGATGCGGGTGCATAAGGACTTTTACTTTTGCGCGCACCTTGTAATATAAATGATTTCAGTCCGTGTGTCTCAGTAAAAATATCAGCAATCAATGATGAATCACCATACTTCACAGTACGAAGAATCAAGCCTGAATTTTTAATCAAGACACTCAATGTGAATCACTTATTTTGTTGAAATTCACGTTGTGTACGGATACGGGCTAATTGTCGGTCGAGGATTAGTGTAGCAAGCCCGGTAGCTATATCTGATGTATCTGAATAGGCCATCACTACTTTTATCCTGCCTTCATCCACATCAAGGCGATAGAGATAACTCATCAGCATATTTGGATCATCATCCAGCATGTCGGCAACTACTGCTGCAATCTTTCGGATAGCTTCGTCTCTGTCCACTTCAAATATCTCCTGCGGAAATAAGGAAGAAACCGGTGCATAAAAATCATCGCTCATATAAATAACTGATTCAGGATGAGATACTTTTTTGAAAGACCAGGTCCAGGATCTCATCAACATACCTCCGGTCATTGCATAAGCGTGGTACTTTTGTCTGTGCGCCTAATTTTCTCTTCTGATCAAGCCATTTATGAAAACTACCTACCGGAAGTGTAGTCAATTTCAGTGTTTGCAATGCAATATCATCTGTACGCTTCGCATTATAATCAGAATTTGCGGCTCTGAGTCGCTGATCCAGATAATTAGCAAAAGCTACCATGTTTACCGGAGCTGTCTCAAACTCGATCAACCACTCATGCCCACCTCGCTGCGCGCCAGATAAATAAATAGGTGCCACAGAATAATCAGATACATGAGCCCCGAATTCCTGACAGGCCTCCGCTATGGCCTGGTCTGTATTATGTACCATTACTTCTTCACCGAAAACATTGATAAAATGCTTGATCCGGCCTGTTATTTCCAGTCGCAGTGGTGACAGGGAAGTAAACTGTACTACATCACCTACCATATACCGCATCAGACCGTTATTGGAGCTGATCAGTATCGCATAAGGCTTATTTAGTTCAATTTCACTGACATCCAACACCGGAGGATCGGGATTTTCCCAGTGTCCTTCCGGTACAAATTCATAATAAATGGCATTATTGATAAAAAGCATCATGCCTGGTTCATGCAATTGATCCTGCACAGCAAAGAACCCTTCACTGGCATTATATATCTCCTGATAGATAAAATTATCCGATGGAATCAATTTCCTGAATTGTTCTTTATATGGGCCAAAACCTACGCCTCCATGGAAATAAGCCTGTAGATTCGGCCAGACTTCCAACATATTTTTCTTGCCTGTATATTCCAGTATTTTCTGACAAAGAACGACTAACCAGGTAGGTACACCACCAATCATCGCCATGTCTTCATAAGCTGTAGCTCTGGTAATCTTGTACAATTTTTCATTCCAGTCAGCTAATATTGCGGTAGGTACATCCGGTGCGAAAAAAGGCCGGCCCACAGGTGGAATATGATAGGCGAGTAAAGCAGAAATATCTCCGATCCTGACTTTAGGGTTATTCTCGTATTTGCTAATAGATCCGGCTATCAACAGACTCTTGCGCTGAAATAATTGTGCTTTAGGTTGCTTACGATAGAAGAGCGCCAGATTATCCCACGATCCTTTGATATGATTCCTGACCCGGTTTTGCGCCGGCACCGGAATAAATTTACTCACATCACTGGTAGTACCGGAGGATTTGGAATAATTCATTACTGTACCCGGTACCAACACATCGGCTTCACCATCCATCATTCTACGGATGTATGGCTTCAGATCGTCATATCTGACTACTGGTAGTGCTTTCTTATAATCTGCTGCTTTTTTGACCTGAGGCAATCCAAACTGCTTGCCATACTTAGTATATCCAGCTCTGGCTACCAATCTGTCTAATACTTTTTGCTGTGTATGCAATGGACGT
>Ga0138256_10009469_pt1 | contig 10215 bp, 9 predicted proteins | sample KNB2016incub_MG_FD_105486 | JGI IMG/M metagenome (GOLD analysis project Ga0138256, IMG submission 105486) | Active sludge microbial communities from wastewater in Klosterneuburg, Austria - KNB2014incub_MG | ecosystem: Engineered > WWTP > Activated sludge > Unclassified | place: Austria... | reverse complement strand
TCTTTAAACTCAGTCAAAACAGAGATGAGAAAAGTTACATGAATATTATTTCGAAGCTTGATGAAAAAGGCGGTAACAGCGCACTGATAGCTTCAGAAATGAAAAAAAGGAAATCGGAATTATTTCCACCTGGTGTAGAATGGGATGCTTCTAAATTTGACTCATAGCGAAATTCCTTCTTTATTCGAGAAGCCTGCTATATACATAATGGAATATTCATATTTACAATAGAACAAATTGTTACGTTTGCAGTAATCCTTTATAATGCAGGAATTATTAAATAAGGAAATGAATATATCACGGAAAATAAAGAGTATACTAAAATCCAAATTTGATTTAATAAATAATGAAAAATTAAAAAATAATTTACTCAATGCATTTCCGTACTGGCTTGGTGCAATTATCACCGGTATAGTGTCAGTTTTTTATGCGAAACTATTTTTATTAGCAGAAGCAGGAACAAAATTCATTTTTGAAAGAGCAAGCTGGTCATTCCTGATTATAACTCCTGTTTGTTTTGTGCTAGCGTGGAAAATTATCGACAGATATGCGCCTTTTTCAAGAGGAAGTGGAATACCACAAGTAACCGCCGCAATTGAATTATCCACTCCCAAAACCAATCATAAAGTAAAATCATTATTAAGTCTGAGAATAATTTTCACCAAAATTTTCTCCAGCCTGATAATGGTTTTCGGAGGTGGAGTAATAGGCCGGGAAGGTCCAACGATACAGATATCCGCTTCAATATTTAAAACCATCGGTGATTATTTACCGGCATGGTATCCGAAAATTTCCAGAAGAAACATGATCGTTACCGGTGCGGCTGCAGGTCTTGCTGCTGCCTTTAATACACCTTTAGGAGGAATTGTATTTGCTCTTGAAGAATTGACAAAAACACACTTCAGCTATTTTAAGTCAGCATTGCTTACCGGAGTTATAATTTCAGGATTAACCGCTTTAAATTTTTTAGGGCCTTACCTTTACCTCGGATATCCGACACTCGATCTTATTACTCCCTGGGTAATTGTAGCAATAATTCCCTTATCAATCTTAGCGGGAATTTCTGGAATTACAATGAGCAAGGTACTACTCTACTTTTTAAAAATAAAAAGAAATTTAAAGAAGAATTATCTTAAGATTATTTATATAGTTATCTGTGGATTGATTATATCCGGTTTGGCTATTTTAGTTGACTTCAGGACTTTTGGTTCAGGAAAAGACATTATGGTTTCTACATTATTCAGCGATCAAAAAAAAATAGAATGGTATATTCCTTTTCTAAGAATGGTCGGGCCGGTATTTTCTTTTTCAGCAGGTGCAGCCGGTGGAATTTTCGCTCCTTCCTTGAGTGCAGGAGCAACAATAGGTGCAGTACTCGCTGAGTGGTTTCATTTATCAAATCCCGAAACCAATCTGATAATTCTTTGTGGGATGACCGGTTTCCTCACAAGCATAACAAGAAGTCCATTTACTTCTTCAATTCTTGTTCTGGAAATGACCAATAGTCACAACGTAATATTCTATATCATGCTAACAGCACTTTTTTCGAATTTAGTTGCAGTATCATTAAGCAGACGATCACTTTATGAACATCTGAAGGAACAATATCTTTCAGAATTAAATTCCATGGAAGAAGAAAAACCTTTTTCCAAATCAATTTAATTTTTATCATTGAGAAACCATTTACAGCAGAAGAAAATAAATGAATATCTATTTCGCCTTAACCATCCTGATCTGTCTTTCCGCAGGATTCTCCTATATAAATCAAAAATTCTTAAAACTACCATTTGTAATAGGCTTATTTTTTCTCTCAACTGTATTATCCTTACTGGTGATCAGTTCCAAATTATGGATGGATATTCCAATCGATGAAATCAAAAAGTATATAGAATTTGCCAATATTGATCAGATCATTCTGAATGTCCTTTTAGGTTTTTTACTTTTTGCCGGATCACTTCATACCAACTGGAGCAATCTCAAGGAACAGATCAAACCAATTGCAATATTCGCTTTGGGTGGAGTTCTGCTATCAACTATCATCGTTGCCATTCTGTTTTATGGATTAAGTCTGGCCTTTAATCTGCACATAAATTTTATCTATTGCCTGATTTTCGGTTCACTAATCTCGCCTACCGATCCGATTGCTGTATTGGGAATATTAAAAAAAGCAAAGGTTCCGAAAAAAACAGAATATACAATTGTTGGTGAAAGTTTATTTAACGATGGTGTTGGCGTAGTAGTATATATTTCATTATTGGATTCTCTCAGTAATGGCACTTTCAGCTTTGCTCATTTTGGAATTTTATTTGTGAAAGAGGCTGTGGGAGGAATTCTGATGGGTTTTGGACTAGGATATTTATTGTATTTACTTATGAAATCTGTTGATCATTATGAGACGGAGATCCTTCTCACAATCGCCTTTGTGATGGCCGGTTACTCTTTCTGTAACTATCTTCATCTTTCAGGTGCTTTGTCAATGGTAGTAATGGGACTTATGGTTGGCAATTACAAAGTCAATATTTCAATGAGCGATATTACACAGGAGTACATAAATAAATTCTGGGAATTGCTGGATGTCATCCTGAATGCAATTCTGTTTATAATAATTGCCTTCGTAATTATTGTTATTGATTTTAACTTCACATATCTGGCAATAGGAATTCTTTCTGTGATTCTGGTTTTAGTATCCAGATTGGTTGTTGTATATCTGCCGCATTTAGTCTTTCCAAAACTCTTGAAATTAACAAGCAAAGAGGCAAGAATTATAGGTTGGGGTGGACTGCGTGGCGGGCTTTCACTTGCTTTGGCATTGTCGCTTCCGACCAGTGAAACAAAAAACCTGCTTTTGATTGCAACCTACTTTTGTGTTCTGTTCAGTATAATAATCCAGGGGCTTACAATTGAAAGAGTGGCAAAAAGTTAATTAAACCGCAATTACAAAATTTTATTTTTTTCTTTTCAGATAATCCATCAATTTTTTTTCTTTCTCATTTTATCGGGAGGCATATAAATTGTATTTCGAAAGAATGTATTCTCCTATAGAAAATTATGGAATAATAGGTGATCTGAACACAATCGCTTTGGTCAATCTCAATGGATCCATAGATTTTATGTGTTTTCCGGATTTTGATTCGCCAACAATTTTCGCTGCGTTATTGGATGATAAAAAAGGCGGGCGTTTTGAAATTCGTCCACAATTCGGTGAAATGAAGACCAAACAACTTTATCTTCCTGATACCAATGTCTTGCTTACAAGATTTCTATCGGCCGAAGGTGTGAGCGAAATCACAGACTTTATGCCTGTTGAAGAGCTTTATGAAGGCAGTGAACTTATCAGAAGAGTAACAAATGTAAGGGGAAATGGAAATTATCAGATGTTATGTCAACCACGATTGAATTATGCTCTTCAGTCTCATACTGCGGAACAAATTTCTGCGAACTGTGTACTGTTTAAAAGCGAAGGTGAACACAACATTTCGTTACGGCTGACCAGTAGTGTTGAATTATTCATTCAGGATGGAGATGTATATTCAGAATTTACTCTGCAGGAAAAAGAAACCGCCGATTTCCTCCTGGAACATATTGTAAAAGAACATGACGAGCGTAAAGATTTTAAATTATTTATCACAGAAAGTCTATTCCGAACTATCAATTACTGGAAAGAATGGGTAGAACGCTCTCAATACAACGAACGATGGCGAGAAATCGTCAATCGTTCAGCATTGGTTTTAAAACTTCTGACCTCATTTAAATATGGTTCAGTGATTGCTGCACCAACATTCAGCCTTCCGGAATATATTGGGGGCGAACGAAACTGGGATTATCGCTACACATGGATTCGTGATGCCTCCTTTACAATTTATGCTTTGATGGTCCTCGGCTATACTAAGGAAGCGGGAAACTTCATTAGCTGGATTGAAAAATTATGCCGCGACATTAAAGGTCATAAATCACTGGGAATAATGTACTCTATTGATGGGTCAAGACAGCTCAAAGAAAAAGTTCTTGATCACTTCGAAGGCTACATGAAATCCACACCGGTTCGTATCGGGAATGAAGCATATGATCAGCTTCAACTCGACATTTACGGTGAGTTAATGGATGCCGTTTTTCTGTATAATAAACATGGCGAACAGATCGGCTATGATTTATGGGAAGATCTGAAAAAACAAATCGCATGGTTGGCAGAAAATTGGAGAAGACCTGATGAAGGTGTATGGGAAGTAAGAGGCGGAAAAAAAGAATTTTTATATTCCAGATTAATGAGTTGGGTGGCTTTTGACAGAGCAATAAAAATTTCAGAACAAAGATCCTTTCCTGTCGATGACAACTGGAAAAGACAACGTGATCTGATCTACGAAAGTATCTTCATTGATTTCTGGAATGAGGAAGAAAAATCATTTGTTCAGCATAAAGGTTCATCACATGTTGATGCATCCTTATTACTGATGCCTCTCTTCCGGTTCATCAGTCCGAAAGACCCTCGCTGGCTTTCAACACTAAAGAAAATAGAAAGTGAGTTGGTTTCCGACTCATTGGTATATAGATATAAAAACGAATTTGCAGCTTACGATGGAATGAATAGCCGTGAAGGAACATTTTCAATGTGCACTTTCTGGTATGTTGAGTGCTTGTCCCGATCCGGTCAACTTGAAAAAGCGCGGTTGTATTTTGAGAAGATGATCGGATATGGAAATCATTTGGGTTTGTTTTCAGAGCAACTTGGATTTGACGGGAAACATCTGGGAAATTTCCCGCAAGCCTTTACACATCTGGGTTTGATCAGTGCTGCTTTCAATCTTAATAAACAGTTGAATAATAGCCGGAATAAAAACGCTCCTGAAAGCGGCTGAAAAACTGCAATAAGGCGCATCAGAATTTCTTCAAATAAAAAAAACGATCATGGAATGGTATGAAGCAAATTGGATAGACATAACAGCATGCATTCAAAATGACATGGTTCACTGGCCAGGTGATATTCCGGTAAAGATCCAAAAAAGTTCTGCCATTCAAAACGGAGATGAGGCCAATGTGACTGCTTTAAAATTCAGCGCTCATACAGGAACTCATATTGATGCAGAAAATCATTTTTTTTCAGAAGGTGAAGATACATTGCAGATACCTATGAGCCGGATGATCGGACCGGTGACCATTTTCCAGGTAAAAGATGAGCATCAGATTACTTTAAAGGAAATAAAATCTTTTTTAATACGATCAGGCGATCGAATCATTTTTAAAACAAAAAACTCAGACATTGATTGGATATCAGAACCATTCAATAAAAACTATATCTCACTGGATACCGATGCGGCAGTTTATCTAAGTGAGATCGGTATTAGTTGTATTGGCGTGGATTATCTGTCAGTAGCCCAATTTGATCATGCAGCTGAAGTACACCGTACACTTCTTGAAAAGAAAATACTGATCATTGAGGGATTAATTCTTTTCAATGTTATTCCGGGAAAATATGAAATGATTTGTCTCCCCTTGAAAATTAAAGATGCAGACGGAGCACCTGCACGAGTGCTTCTCAAAAAAATAAATATCAGATGAAAAAAATAATTGGAATAATCGGTTTAGGAAAAATGGGAAGTAATCTTGGCATGAATGCCTTAGAAAAAGGCTATGAGGTCGTGGGCTTCGATAAATATCTTAAAAACGATGATAATAAAACCGGAATTAATATTAAATCAAATTTATCTGAATTGGTATTATCCCTACCCTCGCCAAAAATAATTTTTACATATATCCCTGCGGGAAAAGCTATTGATCAACTACTCAATGAAATTTCTTTACTGCTTCAATCTGAAGATATAATTATAGATGGTGGAAATTCATATTGGGGCGATTCTATTCGTCGTGCTGCTTCGCTCAGGGAAAAAGGAATTCACTTTCTTGACTGCGGTACCAGCGGAGGAGTAAGTGGTGCACGTGAAGGTGTGTGTTTTATGGTCGGCGGAGATAAAAAAGCTGTAAAAAAAGTATCTCCAATTCTAAAAGATCTTGCGGTAGTAAACGGATATATATATACCGGAAGTTCCGGTTCGGGTCATTTTGTTAAGTTAGTTCATAATGGAATTGAATTCGGAATGTTACAAGCAATCGGAGAAGGCATGGCACTCTTGAAAAATTTCAGGGAAGAACTTAATATATCTGAAATTCTTGGTGTATGGGGGCATGGCTCAGTGATCCGATCCTGGCTGATCGATCTGATGAAACAGGTTTACGACGACAAAAAAAGTTTCGATTCTGTTCCATCATACATCGAAGATACAGGTGAAGTAAATTGGTTGGTAGCAGATGCTTTGAGAATGGAAATCCCGATTCCGGTCATTGCACAATCTGTTATGCAACTTTTTGCTTCACGTGAAAAAGTTCACATTTCAGATAAAGCAATTGCAATGATGAGAAATGGTTTTGGCGGTCATCCGTTCGGAGAAGATAATGGTATTAAATACGAAAGGAAATTCGGAAAAGTTAGTAATAGTGACCAGTATCTGTATGAAGAAATAAAATGAACCGCGAAAGATTAAAAAATCAGATAGCAATTATTACCGGTGCCAATTCAGGAATAGGTTCAGGTATTGCAAGAGAAATGGCAACAGAAGGTGCTACAGTTATAATCAACTATCCGTTTCCAAAATTGCGGGAAGAAGCTGAAAAATTACAAGATGAAATCAGACAGTCAGGAGGTAAAGCAAATATTTATCAGGCCGATGTGAGTATAGAAGATCAGGTAAAGTCTATGTTTCATGACGTGATAACCAATGAAGGGACAGTAGACATTCTTGTAAATAATGCAGGAATTCAGAATGATGCACCATTGATCGAAATGACATTAGAGCAATGGCAAGCAGTTATAAATGTAAATCTTACCGCGCAATTTCTGTGTTCGAAAGAAGCAGTCAGGGAATTTTTAAAGCGTGGCATTCAAAAACAAACATCACTATCTGCCGGAAAAATAATTTGCATCAGTTCTGTACATGAAGTGATACCCTGGGCCGGTCATGCTAATTATGCAGCTTCAAAAGGAGGGGTAATGATGCTGATGAAAACGATAGCACAGGAATATGCACAGCATAAGATCCGCATCAATAGTATTGCTCCCGGCGCCATACGGACTCATATTAATATTAAAGCATGGAATACTCCGGCTGCAGAAAAGGAACTGCTTACATTAATACCTTATGGACGTATCGGCGAAACCGAAGATGTCGGTAAAGCTGCGGTGTGGCTTGCCTCAGATGAAAGCGATTATATAAACGGCACTACTCTCTTCATTGACGGCGGAATGTTACTCTATCCCGGATTTATTTCTAATGGTTGATCGCCCGGCTTCAAATCAAGATGTTTTGTCGTCATTTAAATAAAACACTACCTTGGTTTCAGGATGCATACATCAAGATTTACAAGTCTGATATCATAAAATAACACATTAAAAAAAATGGATACTTTATACGACAATATCGGATCCGGATACAATTTAACACGACAAGCTGATCCATTTTTAACAGAAAGACTTATTCATCATTTGAAACCTGAATTGAATCAGGTCTATCTTGATATTGGTTGCGGTACGGGAAATTATACAATCGCCATAGCCCAAAATGGCTTTAGTTTCTGGGGTATTGATCCTTCCGAACAAATGCTTGATATAGCCAGATCCAGAAATAAAAAAATTAAATGGCTGAACGGTTTTGCTGAACAACTCCCTGCAGAAGATAATTTTTTTGATGGAATAATCGGGACCTTGACTATACATCACTGGAAAGATCTTAAAAAAGCATTTTCAGAAATCGCCAGAACACTTTCAGAAAACGGCAGAATTGTTTTGTTTACATCAACGTCCGAACAAATGGAGGGTTATTGGTTAAATCAGTACTTCCCGAAAATGCTTAAGTCTTCTATTTTACAGATGCCTTCATTACACAGTATAGAAGAAGCAATTAAAACAACGGATCTTAAAATTACCAATACAGAAATCTACTTTATTGAGGATAAACTTAAAGATCACTTTCTGTATTCCGGAAAAAATAATCCTGATATCTATTTTGAAGAAACATTCCGCAACGGAATTTCATCATTCACTTCACTGGCGAATTCTGAAGAAGTAGAATGCGGCCTCACAAAATTAAGAAATGACATTGACAACAATTTGTTTGATGAAATAAAGAATCGGTATAAAAGCGAATCTGGAGATTATCTATTTATAACAATAAGGAGATAAGTTGACAGACAAATTATTTGAAATTACCGGCTGGACTTAACTTGCCGCAATTAGTTATTTTGTATTAACTAACTTTTCGAATTTACCGGACATCATTCTCCTTTATAAATTGAAATTTTTCAAATACAGGAACAAATTTTGTATTGTAAGGAATTAATTCAACACAAAAGAGTAATAAAAATGGAAGAAATATTTTTAAAATGGACGAAAATGGCAATTCCATGGTTGTTAACACATGGAGTTAAAATCATATTAATTGCACTTGGAGCATATATTTTGAGTAAACTGGCTAATAAATCAATTGAAAAGGTTGTCAGAGTTGCTGTTGTATCCGACAGATATTTATCAAAGCAAGCTGAAGAGAAACGAGAAGATACACTTATCAGAATTTTTTCCTGGACATCAAGGATAATTATTATGATGATTGCAATCCTGATGATTCTTCAGGAATTAGGTATTTCAGTAGGCCCTATTTTAGCAGGACTAGGTATTATAGGCCTTGCTGTGGGTTTTGGAGGACAATATCTGATCCGTGATATAATTTCCGGATTCTTTATCATACTCGAAAACCAATATCGAATTGGTGATGTGGTGAATTTTGATGGTACAGGAGGGTTGGTAGAAGACATTAGTTTACGTCTGACAACATTAAGAGATCTTGACGGAACAGTGCATCATGTCCCTCATGGAGAGATCAAAAAAGTAGCCAACCTTTCGAAAGATTTTGCACGTGTCAATTTGAATATCGGAGTTTCATATAATTCAAAACTGGACCATGTAATCCAAATTGTAAATAGAGCGGGTTTGGAGTTGTCTCAAGATAGCAACTGGAAAGAATTTATCATTAAAGCACCTCAGTTTTTAAGAGTAGATGAATTTGCGGATTCTTCAATTATTATAAAAATTCTGGGAGAAACACAAGCTCTCAAACAATGGGATGTAACGGGAGAACTTCGTAAAAGGATTAAAGTTGCATTCGATAAAGAAGGAATAGAGATTCCGTTTCCACAAAGAGTTGTTCATCATCCTCAATAATCTCATTCACAAAAATTATTGAGTTTATTGCAGGGTGCTCTCAATTAGGATCTCATTTATGATTTATTCAGATATTTTCATTTTAAATTACAAATTCAAATATCTGGTATTTTTAATATTTTTTTAAGACCTTTCAGCGGACTATATTATTGAATCAAGTAAAGTTCATTTCTGAATTATGAATAAAGAAATAAAATCGCACAACGATAAACAATCCTTAAAGGACAAAGCAATTTGTAATTTACTCTCTCAAACGATCGATAAAGAGTTGAGTAAAGCAGAAAGTAAAATCTGGCACGCACACCCTGTATGGTTTTTAGATGAGAATCCGATTGTCGGATATAGTAAACAAAAACCCGGAATCCGACTCATGTTTTGGAGCGGTGCAAGTTTCGAAGAAGAAGGTCTGAATATCACTGGCAAAAAATTTAAGGATGCTTCCATCTTCTATACTGATATCGAAGAGGTCAAATTAAAGGATCTTAAACGCTGGCTGAAAAAATCAAAGGAAATTCAGTGGGATTATAAAAACATAGTAAAAAGAAAAGGCAAATTAGTAAAGCTGAAATAAAAATTCAGCGCATTTTTCAGAATGAAAATTGAAAATAAATGAATAGCAAAAACAATCATGACGAGCGTATGGCAAAAATGTCATTCGCTACTGTATATCCCCTCTACGTCACCAAGATTGAGAAGAAAGGAAGAACGAAAAAGGAATTGAACGAAGTCATAGAATGGCTTACCGGTTATAATGAAAAAAAAATACAATCTCTGATTGATTCAAATGCTACATTCGAAACATTTTTCATGAAAGCAAAATTGAATCCGAATGCAGAATTGATCACAGGATTGATTTGTGGATATCGAATCGAAGAAATTGAAAATCCTTTAACAAAAAAAGTGCGATATCTGGACAAGTTGGTAGATGAATTAGCGAAAGGAAGAAAAATGGA
>Ga0138256_10009468_pt1 | contig 10216 bp, 11 predicted proteins | sample KNB2016incub_MG_FD_105486 | JGI IMG/M metagenome (GOLD analysis project Ga0138256, IMG submission 105486) | Active sludge microbial communities from wastewater in Klosterneuburg, Austria - KNB2014incub_MG | ecosystem: Engineered > WWTP > Activated sludge > Unclassified | place: Austria... | reverse complement strand
GGCCTCGTTGTCGTCCGGCTCGACGCCGCGTGAGCGTTCCACATTCGTCCCGCCGCTCGATGCCGACTGGGACACGCCTGCATTTCAGCGTCGCGGTCAGTGACGATTGCCTGAACAAATTCCCCGTGCGGCGCGTGTGTACAGTGCCGATCCGTCGGCCTGTCGTTGACAGGACCGCGATGCGGCTTATCGTCTCCGCGCCTTGCGGCCTCTGCGGGGCAGTTTCACGACGCCGATCATGAGCGAAAAACGGGATTATTACGAAGTTCTCGCGGTCTCCAAAGAAGCGTCGGCTGACGAGCTTCGGAAGGCATACAGGGCCGCGGCTCTCAAGAACCATCCGGACAGAAATCCCGGCGACAAGGAAGCCGAGGCGCGCTTCAAGGAAGCAACCGAAGCGTACCAAGTTCTATCGGACGAACAGAAGCGCGCTCGGTACGATCGTTTTGGACATGCCGGCGTCGAAGGTTTGCCCGACACGGGTCAGGGCGACATCTTCACGCACTTCCAGGACATTTTCTCCGAACTTTTTGGCGGGTTTGGCGGAGGCGGGTTTGCCGGACAAGGACAACGCCGCCGCGGCGGTCCCTCACGCGGTCAGGACCTGCGCGTCGAACAGCGCCTCACGCTGCGCGATGCAATGACCGGAGCCAAGCGTGAAGTCACGCTACGCACGCCCGTTGCATGCGAAGAATGTTCGGGCAGCGGCGCCAAACCGGGTTCCAAAAGAAAAAACTGCTCCACGTGTGATGGCTCCGGCCAAGTCTCCACGGCACGTGGGTTTGTCATGTTCACCCAAACCTGCCCCGAGTGCCGGGGCGAAGGCACCGTCGTCAAGACGCCTTGCACGGTGTGCCACGGGCAAGGCGCCGTCGAAAAAACGCGCAAAGTCGTCGTGACGTTCCCCGCCGGCATCGACGCAGGACAGCGCTTGCGCGTGCCAGGTCAAGGCATGCCCGGCACACAAGGTGGACCAGCAGGCGATCTGTACGTCGACGTCGACCTCGGCCATGACGAACACTTCGAACGACACGACTCGGACCTTGTGACGCGTTCGGTCATGCCCTTTTCCAAAGCGGCTCTCGGTGGACAAATCGAATTGACGCTACCCGACGACAGCACGGCCACCGTGGAAGTCCCCGCAGGGTCGCAACCGGGAGACGTGATCACCGTGCGCGGCAGCGGCATGCCGCGGATCGATGGTCGAGGTCGTGGATCGCTTCAGGTCGTGGTCCAAGTGGCCGTGCCGAAGACAGTTTCGGCAAAAGCGAAAGACCTGCTCGAACAGCTCGACGAGGAGCTGAACAGCCTCGCGTCGTAAACTACGCTGGTTTGTCGATCCCAAACCACGCGCCTGCGCACGCGAGCCCAAACGCGACGGGCGCGCACGCGATGCCAATGACGACGGCTACGGGGGCTGCGAGTCCCAGGAGCACGACGCCACCACCAATCGCGAGCACCGCACTAATGGCGGGTTCGAACACGCTCTGGGCGCTCGACGCTCGAGCCGTGATCCAACCAGCGATCGGAAAGGCCACCACTGCAGCGGATGTGAGCAGGAGAATGGGAACGATCGCAGCGGCTTGCGAGGCATCGCGATCGACGGCTCCAAAGTCGATGCCCAACTTTCCACCGAGCAGTATGGCAAGCACGAGCATGCCGATGGTGACGCCAACCATGACGAGCGCGCCCGTTGCGATCCACAAGAGCGATATCGGACGTTCGAGCTTGCGCAGCGCTGCGCCAAGTGATCGAATGGATGGTGACGGCAGCGAAATGCGCGGTTTGCGGGGCAGAACCGGTTTGGCCATCTCGCGCTGCAAAAGATCACGCGCGCCAAACACGGTGATGGCTCCTGCCACGAGCATGACCGGAATCATCCCGAACAAACCCGTTTTTCCGCGCGCGAAAAGCACGTGTTGACTCGTCGCCCATCCGAGCGACGCGAAAAACCACGCACCGTTGAACGCCCATCCACCCATGGGTCGCTTCGGAGATCGACCGAGCGCGTAGCCCCATGTCGATGCGATACATGGCGCAGCTACCGCCACGAGAAGCGCGCGCGCAGGGTCGATCCATGACAGCGGCTGCTCGTAAAGCAGCAGCGCGTTGTGTGCCGAGACAAATCCGAGCGCCGCGGCCGTCGCGTAGGCCATTGCGTCAATCGGCCTGTGCCTCCCAGAACGCCAACGCCACACCGGGCCCGCGGCCGCAACCTTGATCCCTTCCTCGAACGGCGCAGCCACCAAGAACGCGTAGACGAGCGCCGCGACGAAGTTTGTCCCAACGTCCTCTTTGCGCACGCCAAGGCTCGCGGCAACAGCGCGTTCAAGATATGCCGCTGGGACAAACCCTACGATGCCAAGCGCAAACGTCAGCACCACCGACCGAGGGCTCGACGGCTTCAGCGCACCGCGCGAAAAAATCACCGCGTGCAGCAAGAGCGGCACGACGACGACGAGAAGTCCAACGAGGATCTTTGCGGCGAACAAGGCTCAGAACGTGTCGAAAAGGCGTTGCGAGCGCATCAGGGCCAGGGAAACCGATGCGAAGCGTACTTCAGAAGTGCAGCCCGACGACGGCCATCGCAGTGCCCGCCGCACCGTAGCTCGTACCTTCGAGCGCGAGTAGATCGGCCTTTTTCTTTTGTACGTCCGAAAGCGTCGGATCAGCCTTCAGCTCGGTGATCTTCGACGGGTCGAGGCCCGGACGCGTGAGTCCCAGGACCTCGAAGCTCGCAAGGGCACCGATCGAGAACATGGGCGTGATGTAGTAGTCGACGCCTCCTCCAGCGCGAACGTAGAAGCCAGCAATGTCCGTCTTGTCGAGAGCCGACTGCACCGCACCGCTCTTCAGCGAACTCTCGAAACTGCCGAGTGCGGTGTAGCCACCTCCAAGCTCGAAATGCGGTTCGAGGTTCCCAAAGGGCAAACGCAGACCCAGCTCGCCACCGATGCTGAACAGGTCCCACGACTCGAAAAGACCAACGCGCGCACGAGCACCGAGCGTCACGAAAATCAGACGCACACCCACGCCTGCGCCCATGACGAACCCTTGCGATTCGGTCTCGATGAAGTCGGCGCTGAAGTTTTGTTCATCGAGGTTGAACGTTCGTAGTCCAACGATTTGCATCCCGCCGTTCACGTCCACGTAGAACCACTCGAGACCTCGCTTCGAGTCATTCTTCTGCGACTTGTCGAGGTCCTTTTCGGTCGCGGATTCCTCGCCGCGTTCCTCGGGCGGCAGCGGCGGAGGTGGCGCCAAACCCTGCGCCGATGCGGCAACAGAAAGCGTCAAGGTCGTTCCAAGCGTCCATGCAACAGCAAGCGAAGTTCGTGCAAGCATCACGGCTCTTCGTCTCCTTTGAACTCATACAATGGATCGATCTCCCCCATCTCACTCGAATCGACAGAGAGGTCAGGCACGCGATACGAACCGCTGAGCCACTTGTCGAGGTCGATGAGTTTGCAGCGCGGCGAGCAAAACGGTCGAGACTTGTTGCTTTCAGCAGAAGGCACTTCTCGTCCACAAATGGGGCAGCCATGTCCCGCCGGTCCAGCCATGGGAGTAACCGTAGCAGCGTCGCGAGCGGCCATGTAGCCTTCGGCAAGAGCTCCGCGCTCGAACGTGCGCGGTCGGGGGTGGGCGAGCGAGGACGTTTCGACCGTGCGTCAGTGCAAACGCCTTCGATGCAGGTCATTTTTCCAGCGGGAGCACTCGGACAAACTCCACCACGATCTCCACGTGTCGGCCACTCGGTTGCGTGAACGAAGCAACGCCTTTCTGCCCTTCCCACTCCGACGAGAGACCAAACGCTGCAGCGCCGCTCGCTTCCTCGTCGGTGACCGTTACGTCGCTGAGCTTGGCGGACATGCGCAGCACGTGTTTACCCGGGTTCACCGAGCCGACGCCCAGCACGGCCAAGCTTCGCCGGATGTTCGCGATCGTGCGCTTGGCAGCGCTCACGAGGTGCGCAGGAGGGTTTGTCGTGATGGGCTCGACCCCCGTGACTTTTCCTTCTTCGTCGACGAGCACGGCGACTTCGAGCGAGCCGCCACTGCCGACGGCAAGTGCAGCCCATGTCTTGTCGGAATCGCATGCCGGGGGAAGCGCGTGCGCAAAGGCGCGTCCCAGGTTGCGGATGGACGTAGCCCCATCCACTCCAAACGTTCCGCCGCTCGACGCGTTGGCCGCCGCGTCCGCACCAGCTTCGACGCTCGATGCCGTCGCGGGTGCAGCACTGCTTGGCTTGGAACGCTTGGCGATCTTGGAAGGTTTCTTGTTCGGATCGGGAGCAGGTTCGTCCTGAGCAACCGGCTTGACTTGCTCGTCCTCTGCGGGATCCGGCGTCTTCTTCGGTTGCGGATCGTCCTTCGGATCCCGCGCTTCTGGTTTGTCCACAAGCGGCAATGGTCTTGACGGGGCGGTTGTCTTGGGCGGCTGCTTCGGCGTCGGTTTGTCTTGCGCGATTTTCGGCGGGGGAGGATCGACGGGCGCTTCGTCCCGTACATCTTGTCCTGCGGCTGGTGCAGGAGGCGCTGCGGGAGGCGCTTCTGCACCCGATCCACCCACGACATCCACATCGTGAACGTCGTCGGCAAACGCTGGAAGTGCGGTCGTTCCGGCCAAAAGGTCGACGGCGGCGGGGGGTTCTGCCGGTGCTCGTGCAGCCCTTCGCAAGCCCGCTGCACCAATCAGCGACGCGTGTGCCAGAATCGACACCATCACCGCCGTTCGCATCACCCACGCACCCTTTGCCATGCCGTCCTGCCCTCTTCGCGCAGCGCTCGACGCTCGGCGAAGCCAACACGACAACGATGCGAACATGTCGTTCCCCGTTCGATGAAGTTAGCATGAAGGTTCTTGCACTCTCCACATCGACACACCGCGGCAGCGCGGCTGTCTTGGACGACGACCAAGTTCTCGGCGAAGGCGGTCATGCCGATCTTGGAGGACATGCCGAGCGCATCTTTTCCGCCGTCGCGACGGCGCTCGACGTAGCCCGCGTGAGCCTCTCCGAGATCGCGCTCGTCGCGTGTGACATCGGTCCAGGGTCGTTCACGGGTGTGCGCGTTGGCGTAGCGTCTGCCAAGGGCCTTGCGTTGGGTCTTGCCGTGCCCTTGGTGGGCGTTGGGTCGCTCGAGGCCATGGCAGCGGCAGCGTTTGTCGCAGGCGTAGCACGCCCCGATGAACTCGTTGCTTCGGTGATCGACGCCAAAAAGCAGGAGTTTTTCCTGGGTGTCCACGACGCATCGGGACACGCCGTTTTCGCACCCGTGCATCTGCCCATCGCGGATGCGCCGCGAGTCCTATCGACGGAAATGTCACGGTTGGTTCACGGAAGTGTTGGAATTTGTCTGGTTGGCGAAGCAGCGCTTCTCGAGCCGTCGTTGGCGACGCGGGTGGTGCGTGGTGCGGCGATGGACTTGCCTGATGCTGTGGCGATAGGGCGAGTGGCTCGGAGACGCTTTGCGTCATCGCAAGGTGGGGCAGGGGAGTTCGACGCGGCGGAGCTCGAGCCGAGTTACGTACGGCCTCCGGATGCGAAGCCCATGGCGCTTGAAAAGTCGACCTAGGAGCCTTTCGTCAAACGTCGCGAGCGACCGACGATTTCGGGCGCTCAGCAGTGTAGACTCGGCGCCTGATGGACCTTTCTCCCGACACCGATCAAGAGCCCGCTGCGGTGGCCGATCCGCTTCATGCGCGGTTTGGACGTCGTTTCGAGGCGGGGGATACGTTGTTTTTCGAGGGAGATCCGGCGACGCATGCGTACTTGCTCGAGGAGGGCCGAGTACGGTTGATCAAGCGGATTCGCGGGACGGAGCGCAGCATGTGGGTGTGCAAGTCCGGCGACTTGTTTGGTGAGTCCGCGCTGCTCGAGGGCTCCGAGCGATCTTCGACAGCGGTTGCGCTCTCCCCGGTGCTCGCGCTCGTCATCGATCAAGCGACACTTCAGCACTTGCTCGAGCACAACGCGACGATTGCCTCGCGTGTTGTCAAGCAGCTCGTGCGACGTTTGCGTGACGCCGAGCATCAGCTTGAAGTGACCATGCACACGGACATCCAGTCCAAGGTTGTGCGAGCGCTTTTGGAGCATGCGCGGCGGGCGCGGGGGCATGGAAGTAATGCTGCCACGTTTTTCATTTCTCCAATGGAGCTCGCTGCGCAGGTCGGGCTCGATGTGGACACGTTGAAGCGCAACGTACAAAAACTTCGCGAGGGACAATACGTCCGCATTGTGGACGAGAGGCTCGAGATTCCGAGTATTGAGGGGCTTCGGAAGTATTTTGGGCTTTTGGGCCAACGGGACGAACTCGCGGCCGAGGTCCCCGACGCTCGTTGAAAGATTCTCGTCACAGCGAAGTCCGTCTATTCAATACATGGTTTTCCTTTCCGTCCGGTTGACTGTTTTTTCGCCTGGATCGTGGTTGTTTTGGGGTTGGCCTGCTTTTGCAGGTTGACGCGGTGCTGTCGCTGGGGTACGCCCTTTTCCCCGGTCGCCTATGCAGATTGGCCTCGGGGAAGACCGCAACGCACATCGGAAAAAACCCTCTGCAGATGATCGAAGCGCGCAAGAACACGGCAAAATGCAGGTTGGGGCGCGACATGCGTGCCCGGTTTGCCCTTGCTTGTGTGCTTTCGCTTCACGGCTTTGGCTGTGCGGGTGCTCAGCTTCGAACTGACGAAGAAGACCCCAAAGCTCGCGCGGAGTACGACTTGGCGCGCGTGGCATTTCAGCAGGGAAGTTTGCGAGAAGCGTTGGGGCACGTCGAGGCTTCGCTTCGTATCGACGATGCCGATCCTGACGTGCATTACCTTGGGGCCGTCATTCTTTTGGCATTCTGTGCGAAAGATGAAACTTCACCAGATTGTCGATTCGCGGAAGCCGAGCGTCGTGTGCGTCAAGCGCTACAATTTGCGCCGGAAATGCGCGATGCCAAAAATGTACTCGGTGTCATTCTCGTACATGAGAAAAAATGCGATGAAGCTGTCGCTGTATTGAGACCGCTTGCAGAAGATATCTTGTATGCCTCACCGGAAAAATCGTGGGGCAATCTCGGTTGGGCTTATCTTTGTCGTGGAAATACGGACGAAGCGATTGTCGCGCTGCGTCGTGCATTGACTGCTGAGCCTCGATTCTGTGTCGGTAACTACAGGCTCGGACTCGCCTACGAAAAGAAAGGAGAGCTTTCGCTGGCACAAGAGGCCTTTACGAAAGCGCTCGAAACGGATAGATCGGAGTGCAAGCAGCTTCAGGATGGGTATGCCGCCCGTGCTCGCGTGGCGGCGAAGGTTGGATCTTCGGATCTTGCCCGTGCGGATCTCGAACGGTGCCGCGTTGCCGGCCCCGCTACTGCGGTGGGAAAACGTTGCGCCGCCGAGCTCAGTGCCCTTCATTGATGTTGCCATTCGCGGAAAACTCAGGTTATCCTCCGCGAAGGTTCGAAGGGAGTTACGCATTGCCGAATGGGTGATCTCGGATGGAGTCGATTGGCCGTTACCTAAGACATGCCCGTGAAAGCAGGGCCATGAGCGTGGAGGAAATCTCCCGCGCCACTCGCATTCCCGTTTCTGCCATCGAGCGGATCGAGGCAGACCATTTCGATGACCTCCCAGGTGAAGTGTTTGTCCGTGGCTTCCTCCGCGCGTACGCGCGAGCCGTTTCCATTCCCGTCGAAGAAGTCCTGGCTCGCTATACTGCCAGCCGTCGAGTTGCCGTGGTTACACCATTGCCCCTGGCCTCGCCCATGCGCGGCACCCAAAGTCGACGATTTGGCGTAGCTTTTGCCTTCGTGTTGCTCCTCATCCTCTTCACCCTCGCGCTCAGCATCGTCATGCGACCCCGCGGCCACGACATGCCGCCCGAGCTTTCTTCGGTTTCTTCAGACAAACCAACCCTCTCGGTTCGCATCTGAAGCGCTCTCGCAACACGATCGCCAAGAAAAACCTTCGCACCGATGCCCTGCTCGTTCGGCGAGTTCCCGTGGGCGAAGCGGATCTCATCGTCACCCTTTTCACCGAAGCGCGCGGGATTCTCTCCGCTGTCGCCAGGTCGGCCCGAAAATCTCCCAAACACGTCATCGCGCTCGAGCCCATGCACCTCTTGCGCGTCTCTCTGGATGAACGCGAACACCAGGACCTTGCGGTGCTCGTTGAAACATCGATCGCTCATCCGCGCTTGCATCTCGTCGAATCGCTTGGTCCGATGGAGGCTGCTGGTCGCGCGCTCAGGTGGGTGCGTTCGGTTGCTCCTCCGGGAACGCGCGAGCCAGCGCTTTATGCGACACTGAACGAATTGCTCGATGCGCTCGACGATCCTTCTCGAGGTTCTCCCGCGCCTCGGCTTGCAGCGGGGGGATTGCGCATTCTTGCTGATATTGGTTTTGCGCTCGTGCTCGACCGATGTGTTCGTTGTGGAAGGCCGTGTCCGCTCGATGCGCCTTCGTGTTTGGATCCAGCATTTGGGGGATTGGTTTGTCGAGCGTGTGGGGGTGCGCGTTTGGTCGTTCGATCCGACTTGCGCGCGCGTATCGATGCGGCTGCCACGGGTGACGATCGAGCGCTACGAGACGAGGACGCGCGCATCGTCATTGATTTGGTAGATGCAGTCATTGCCGCCCATGCGGCGCCGATTCGTTGACGTCACGTGCTTTTTGGCCAATATCTGCGGATGACGCGCGGATTTTCCCACGCAGCGTCGATCTCCAGAAAAGGTCTGCCCGGAGCGCCGCGTGGAAACGCAAAACTCGCCGTATTCGCGTAGTTTTCCCCAAGCGCTTCGCGGTGCGTATGTCCAAAAATAACCAATTGAGCTCCCGTGGCATCGACGATTCTTTGCGCGCCGTCGGCCAGTCGTTCCGCGGTCGAACCTCGATATCGGTTGTGCCCGCGCGCCCAGCTCGAAGCCATCGCCAATGCTCCAACCGAAAAAACCGTTTTTCCAAGTCGCTTCTGCCCGAGCGCCACCGCAGACAAACCAGCGCCCATGGCAATCGTGGACAGCACTCGATCGAAGTAAAGACGAGAAAACGTGCGACTCACGCTTTCGAGTGTCGGTCGAGCGCCAAGGTCGAGCAACGTGCGGGCGAGATCGTGCGACACGCCAAACGCTTCCGTGAAGCGGGCAAGCTCTTCTTCACCCAAAGGTTCTTCGAGCTTCGTCCGGTTTCGAAATGACGGTCCGCTCCGCATCACCGCAAAAATGGCGGCGTGAAAATAGCGGTAAATCACGTACGGCGCCCGAGGCCCATAAAACGAAAATGCCGAAAGCAAAAGTTTCAACGGCGTTTCGTCGTTCATGTCCAGGTATCGATGGGCGCCCGTCGGCGCAATGAATTGTTCCACGAAGTGAACACCGAGGCTCGCTTCTCCGAGAACGAGCGGGTGAATGGGAGCATTGTCGGGATCGAAGACGTGACCGTGTTCGATGTGCAGGTTTCCCTCGCGAAAAAACCAAGGTGTCGTGCGCAGGCGCAAGCGCGCTTCATTGGGTAAATCGAGCGCCGTCTCCAATGCGGTACGGAAATCATCGAAGCCGACCGCTGCGTCGTGATTTCCACTCACGAGCCACAATTCGCCGCCTTGGATGATATGCCGACCGAGCGCTGCTTTGGCCTGCGAATGCGCAGAGAATACTTCTTCGATGGCTCGCTTCAAAGGTTGTTTCGGCAGATCCGCGGATAAATCGAACAAATCGCCCGCAATGACAATGCGTGCGTCGGAATGCATTTCGACGAGACGGGCAAGGTCATCGGAAACCGCGCGAGGAGTCGACCGCGTCAAGTGCACGTCGCCGAGCGCGACCATTCGGGGGGGACTCGTCATGGCACGTGGTTATGACTCGCCCGAGCGATGCGAGCAATGAGATCTTTTATGTTGGAGGTACGCGCCCCATCGACAAGGCCAAGGATCGGCGCAAGAAATCGTGCATGGAGAGTTCGATCCGTCGCCACGTGGAAGATCCTCCCTTCATCATGGAGCGTATTCGTCGCGCGCTCGAAAATCGAGATGCCGAAGCCTTGGCAGACCTCTATGCAGACGATGGAGTCATCGAGGAGGTTTCGAGTCTACATCCGCCAGCGCATCCCGTGATCGTGCGTGGGCACAAGGCAATTCTCGAACGACTACGCGGCGATTTTTCGGTGGATGCCATCGGAGGGTGGCATCGTCGCATAGAAAGCATGTCGATCATCGACGAAGTGGAAACGAACGAAGC
>Ga0138256_10009467_pt1 | contig 10218 bp, 4 predicted proteins | sample KNB2016incub_MG_FD_105486 | JGI IMG/M metagenome (GOLD analysis project Ga0138256, IMG submission 105486) | Active sludge microbial communities from wastewater in Klosterneuburg, Austria - KNB2014incub_MG | ecosystem: Engineered > WWTP > Activated sludge > Unclassified | place: Austria... | reverse complement strand
GGAGTCTCGGTCACCGGCGGGCTCGCCGGCGACGGCGGCCGCTTCCAGCAGACGCTGGTGCGCTGGGGGACCGAGCTTTCAACCTCAGGAATCGTCGGCATCGGTTTCTATGGTCATCGCCTGCGGGTCGGGCACGGTTCGCTCGGCGGATGGGATCCGTTTGGGCCCGACAGAAGGATCACCCGTTCGCGGGGCAACGTCCTCTACGAACTTGACAACCGTCCGGCGCTCGATCTCTATCGCCTGTACCTCGGAGAACATGCCACGGGTCTTCCGGCGACCGGGCTGCTCTTTCCCTTGAGTCTCCGCGCCGGCCAAGGCGAGACCGGCATCGTGCGCACGATCGTCGGCATCGATGAAGCCCAGGGGAGCCTGACTTTTGTCGGCGACGTGCCGGAAGGGCAACTCGCCCGGCTGATGCGGGCCAATCTGGACCGCCTGATCGACGGTGCAGCCGGCGCCGCCACGATGACGCTCACGGGACTCGGGGGAGTCTCCGCGCAGATGGCGCTTCTGATCAGCTGCGTCGGCCGCAAGATGATCCTCAACCAACGCGTAGAAGAAGAGGTCGAGAGCGTCCGCCAGGTTCTCGGTCCCGAGCCGGCGCTCACCGGGTTTTACTCCTACGGCGAAATCTCGCCAATTCTTCCGCATGGCCGCTGTGAATTGCACAATCAGACGATGACCATCACGGCCCTGGCCGAGGCCTGAGGGAACACCGGGCGGCCATGCACAGCCTGCTCGCGCGCCAGCTTCGGCGCCTGCTTCCTCCGGAGCTCCGGACGAATCCGGCCATCGCCCGTCTCCTGGAGGCAGTCGACGAAGCCTACCGCCAGTCGGATACCGACCGCGTTCTGCTCGAACGCTCCCTCGACCTCTCCTCCCGCGAGCTCCTGCAGGCCAACGAGGAGCTGCGCGCCTCGGAGCGCGTGCTTGCGGCCGGTCTGGTCGATCGCACCGCGGAGCTCGAGCGGGCGCTGCAGTCGCTGGCCCAGGAAATGGGCGAGCGGCTGCAAGCCCAGGAGGCACTGACCCGCGAGGAGACGAAGTTCCGTCTCTTCATCGAGAAGCTTCCGGCCGTCTCCTACGTCGCTGCGCCCGGGAGCGATGGCCGCTGGCTCTTCGTCAGTCCGCAGATCGAGACCCTCCTCGGATACCGGCCCGACGAATGGCTCGCCGATCCCCGACTCTGGTTCTCGCGGCTCCATCCGGACGACGCCCAGATGGCGATCGCCGAAGAGCTGCGATGCATTCAGGAGCGCGATCAGTTCTCGCTCGAATACCGGCTGCTGACGCGGGAGGGGCGAGCCGTCTGGGTGCGGGACGACGCGGTCTTTCTGCCCGCCGACGTCAACGAACCCGAGAGGCTTCAGGGAGTCATCTTCGACGTGACCGAGCGGCGCCTGCTCGCGGAGCAGCTGGTACAGGCGCAAAAGGTCGAGGCGATCGGCCAGCTCGCGGGCGGGATCGCCCACGACTTCAACAATCTCCTCACGGCGATCACCGGCTACGCGGAGCTCCTCCTCCATCGCTTGGGCGACAATCATCGCTATGCGCGCGAACTGACCGAGATCCTCCGAGCTTCGGAGCGCGCCACCCGGGTCACCGGCAAGCTCCTCGCCTTCAGCCGGCGCCAGCAACTCGCTCCCACCGATCTCAACCTGAATACCCTGTTGATCGATCTCGACAACCTCCTGCGCCGTCTCATCGGCGAACGGATCCAGCTCGAGCTGTCCCTGGCGTCCGGGCCGATCATGGTGCATGCCGAACCGACGCAGCTCGAACAGGTCGTCATGAACCTGGTGGTCAATGCGCGCGACGCGATGAGCGACGGCGGCCTGGTGCGCATCGGTACCTTGCCACGCCGGGTGGAGTCCTCAGGGCGCGGAGCCGTCGCGGGTCTGGGCGCGGGCGACTATGTCGAGCTGTCCGTGATGGACACCGGGTCGGGGATGGATGCCGAAACGCGACGTCGTCTTTTCGAGCCGTTCTTCACCACCAAACCGGTCGGACAGGGCACCGGCCTCGGCTTGGCGATGGCCTACGGCATCGTTCAGCAGTCGGGCGGAACGATCCTGGTCGAGAGCGAGCCCGGACGGGGTTCGACCTTTCGCATTCTCCTCCCGCTCTCCGCGGTAGCAGGAGAGCCTCGCACCGGCCGCTCCGGGGCACTTTCGCTCCCCGGGGGAAGGGAGCGCATCCTGCTGGTCGAGGATGATCCGGCGGTGCGGGATTTCGCCGTTTCGCTGCTCGCCGACCTCGGGTATCAAGTGACGGCGGCGAGCGATGGCGTCGAGGCGCGAGCCATCGTGGAGCGTGAGGGACTCGACGGCTTCCAGCTGCTGCTCACCGACGTCGTCATGCCCCGCCTCGGTGGCGCGGAGCTCGCCCAGGCGCTGCGCGAGTCGAAACCCGACCTCCCGATCCTGTTCGTTTCCGGTTACGTGCGCAACGACGCCCAGGTTGCGGCGCTGCTGGGGCCGCGTTGTCTCTATCTGCAGAAGCCGTTCGCGCCGGCGGTCCTGGCCGCCGCCTTGCGCCGGCTGCTCGACCTCTGACCCCGGGCGGCACCGTACGTCGCGATGCCACGGAGACGTTGAGCTCAAGAAAGCAGCGCCCGGGCGGAACGTGGCCGCCCGGGCTCCGAGAGCTCCGCCGGAGAGGCGAGCTACTCGATCACATGAATGTTCTTCGCCGCGCATATCTCCTTGAGCTGCTTGGGCCACACCGTGGAGCTGACCTCGCCCAGGTGGGCGGTGCGCAGCAGATACATGACGGTGCGGGACTGGCCGATGCCGCCGCCGATCGACAGCGGGATCTTGTCGTTGAGGATCGCCTGATGGTACGGCAGCTTGAGAAAGTCGGTCTGGCCGGAAATCTCGAGCTGCTGCACCAGTGTCTCCTTGGTGACGCGGATGCCCATCGAAGAGAGCTCGTGGCGGCGCCGGGTCACCGGGTTCCAGACCAGAATGTCGCCGTTCAGGCCGTGCATCGGCTGGCCGGTCTTCGAAACCGTCGGGGTGACCCAGTCGTCGTAGTCGGCGGCGCGCATCTCGTGCGGATAGCCGTCGGCGAGCACCCAGCCGATGCCGATGATGAAGACCGCCGGGTACTTCTGCAGGATCGCCGTCTCACGCTGCTTGCGCGGCAGATCCGGGTACATCTCGAGGATCTCTTCGGCGTGCAGGAAGACGAGCTCGTCGGGGAGGCGTGGGTACTTGGAGCTGGCGAGCTTGGGGAACTCCTTGAGCGCGAACTCCTCGGCGCCCTTGATCACCTTCCAGATCGCCTTGACCGTCGTCTCGAGGGTGACGAGGTTGCGGTCGGCGGCGGTGATCACCTTCTCCCAATCCCACTGGTCGACGTAGGAGCTGTGGTCGTGATCGAGGAAGTAGTCCTTGCGGACGGCGCGCATGTCGGTGACGATGCCCTCGCCGACTTCGCAGTCGAACTGCTTGAGCGCCAGCCGCTTCCACTTGGTCGCCGCCTGCACGACCTGGGCGCGGAGGCGCGGCTCGATGCCAAGGCCGCAGGGGAAGGAAACCGGCGTTCGGGAGCCGTCGCGGTCGAGGTAGTCGTTGACGCCGCTCTCCTCGGTGACGATCAGCGGCACCTCGACGCGGAAGAGGTTGAGCTCGCGGCAAAGACCGTCTTCGATGTAGCGCTTGACCGCGGCGGTGGCCTTCTGGGTCTCCTTGCGGTCGAGCAGCGGGGCGTAGTTGTCCGGCAGGATCTTGGCGACCTCTTCATAGGTACTGACACCCGGGCCTGCGAGGTCGGCCTTCTTGTCGAGCACGGGAGGCATCGCGACAGTTGTCATCGTACGGGCTCCTCTGGATGGTTTGTGGTGGCGGCGGGCGACCGGCCCGTCCTGGAGAATGGCGACTCCAATCGCCATTAGGCGCCCGCAGGTGGCGCGCCGCACGGGCCGCCAGGGTGGGGCCCGCCCGCCCGTCGAGGTGGGAGTGGCGCGGTCAGGAAGAGCCGGCGGCAGCGTCGGCCTGGCGGGCGATGCGGAGGAGCTTGCGCGCCGTCGCCTCGGCCGAGATCCTGCGCAGGCTCGCTGTCGCCTCCGCACCGCCGCCGGCGCGGCGCTCGGCGCGCAGCCGCAGCACCTCGATCTCCAGCGCGAGGACGCGAAAGCCCTTCTCGGCCGCCAGGGAGATCGCCTCGCCGGGCCCGAGGGGCCCGGCGAGCGACTTCGCCCCGGCGATCTCGGTCGTCAACGCTGTGGCGGTCGCCTGCAAGCGGATCTGAAGGTTCTCGCTCGCCGCGGACAGGGCAACGCCGCGCGCCAGCGCGGCGCGCGACTCGCCGACCCTCCCGAGCGCAGCGTTGGCGCGGGCACGAATGAACTCAATCGCTGCGGCGAGGTCGGGCGAGCGTCCGGAAGTGCCCTCGGCGGCCAGAGCCTCGACGTCGGCAAGCCGCGCCCGGACCTCACCGCCCTCCAACGCGATCCGCGCCAGCAGAATCCGGCTCTCGTCCACCTTGCCGCGCCGTCCGAGCTCGCGGCGTATCGCCAGCGACTCCTCCGCTCGGGTCAGCGCGCGGGCGAGGTCGGCGCTTTCGATCTCCACCTCGGCGAGCTCCGCGAGCGCGTTGGAGAGCACCGCCTTGCTCGACACCTCGCGCGCCACGGCCGCCGCGGCTTCGAGACTGGAGCGGGCCTCGGAAAGCTCGCCGCGATCGATGGCCAGGGCGCCGAGCGCGACCATCGTGGCCGACTCGCCCGGCCGCTGGCCCAGGTCGCGCTTCTTCGCCAGTGCCTCTTCGAGGTGCACGCGCGCATCGGCCAGCGCACCCTGCTGGCGCTCGATGGCGCCGAGGTTGAGCAGGGCGTCGGCGATGCCGCTCGGATCGTCGAGTTGCCGGAAGACCGCGAGGGCGTCCGTCACCGCCCCCTTGGCTTCGGCCAGCCGTCCCTCTTCGGCGCTTGCTGCGGCGAGGTTGTTGCGCGTATAGGCCGTGCCGCGCAGGTCGCCGACTTCGGCGAGGACTTGCAGCGCTTCTTCGTACAGGGAGCGCGCGCGCTCGAGCTCGCCCAGATTCCGGGCCACCACTGCCAGGCTGTTGAGGCTGCGGGCCACACCACCGCGGTCGCCGGCCTCCTGGTAGCGGGCGAGCGCCTGCTCGTTGGCGGCGCGCGAGGCCGCGAGATCGCCGCGATCGAACTGCGCGCCTGCCGCGACGGCGAGCGCCGCGGCCTCTCCCACCCGGTCGCCGGCGGCGACGTAGAGCAGGCGGGCGGCTTCGCTGGCGGTCGCCGCGCCTGCCGAGTCGCCGAGCCGCCGAAGCGCCTCGGCCTCGCGCAGGCGGGCCTCTGCGACCAGCAGCGGCGCGTTCAGCGCCGCGGATCGGTCCGCCGCCCGCCGGGCGGCGTCGCGCTGGCGCGCGAAGCTCGAGGTCGCGAGCGCCGCCGCCGCTTCGGCGAGGTCGATCCGCGGGTTGCTGCGATCCGGTTCGGGAAGGGCGCGTAGCGCCTCGATAGTCAGCAGGGCGGCCGCACCGCGTCCGCCGTCGATCTGCGTGCGGGTGAGCTTCAGCCCGTACTCGAGATTGTCGGGGAACGCCGTCCACAGCCGGCCGTAGATCTCCTCCGCCCGCGGCCAATCGCGGCGCAACTCCGCTGCCAGCCCCTCGAGGCCGAGGCGTTCCTCAGCCGGCAGCCCGGTGCTCTGCTCGAGCGCGCGCGTCGCTTCCTGCTCGGCGCGCTGCTCGAAACCGAGCGCCGCCCAGGCTTGGGCGAGCGCGGCGCGAATCATCGGGTGGCCGGGCTCGGCAGCGGCAGCCTGCTCGAGAAGCTCGCGCGCGGCCCTCGGCTCGAAGCTGCGCAGCTTCAGCAGAGCTTCGGAATAGAGCCTTGCCGCGCGCGGATTCGACGGCGCAGAGGCCATCTCCGCCGGCTTCGCCGCACGCGCCGCGCTACCCAGGAGCGCGCGCAGGCGCACACCGACATGCGAAACCAGCTGGAAGAGCTCTTTCTCGCTGCCGGCCTCGACCGCCTCCCCGAGAGTCTCCCCCTTTTCGGCATCCTCGATTCGGACCGCCAGCCGAACCGAGGTCGAGTCGCCGGCGCCGAGAACGGCATAGGAGCCGAGGACAATGAAGTCGGTGCCAAGCCTGGACCGCAGCTTGGAGATCACCTCGCCCGAGGGTTGGTCGGTCTCGGCCAGCCCAAGGTCGATCCGGGCCCGCGCCACGTCCTCGCCCGCCACCGTGCGCAAACCCTCGCCGGCCCGCAGCTCCGAACCGACCATCTCGGCGAGCGCCACCGAGAGCCACTCGAACTCCGCGCGCAGCGCGAGATTGCGAAACGGCACGACCGCCACGGCCCGACGGATCTCTCCTGGCTCGCCGAGCGGCGACTCGAGCGATCGCCGAACGCGGACGACGGCCTGCACGAGAGCGAGAACCAGGATCACGGAGACAGCCGCGAGCAGCCGAACCTGCCGGCGGCGCTTCGGATCCGGCGCCGGAGCGACCGGAGAGCTGGGCGCCGTCGTTGTCGCGCCCGTCGCCGGCGCAGCGGCTCCACCGGCGAGCACCCGGCCGGCTTCGAGGACGGTCGGAAAACGATCCTGCGGGTGCCGCGCCAGGCAGCGGCGGATGACCTCGACCCAGAGCGGATCGAGGCCGGGCATGAGCTCCTCGGGAGAGGGCGGCGCCTGGGTCAGGCGCTTGACCGCTGTGGCAAGCGGCGTGTCGCCGGCGAACGGCAGCTCACCGGTCACCATCTCGAAGAGTACGACGCCGAAGGCGTACTGGTCGGCCGCGGCGGTGAGAGCGCTGCCCTCGATCTGCTCCGGAGCCATGTAGGCCGGTGTGCCGACGGCGGCATCGGCCATCGTGACCTGGGCCGCGAACTGGTCGTGCTCGACGCCGCGCGCCACGCCAAAATCGGTGACGACGACGCGAATCCCCCCGGCATCGGGCACCAGGAAGACGTTCTCGCTCTTGAAGTCGCGGTGAATGACCCCGGCGGCATGGGCCGCCGCGAGAGCGGCAATCATCTGTCGGGCGATCGGCAGAGCCTCCTCCGGCGAGAGGGTCCCCTGGCACCGGATGAGATGCGAAAGCGTCTCGCCTTCCAGCAGCTCCATGGTGAGAAAGATGACCGACGTCCCGTCGGGACGCGCGTGGTAGCCGACGTCATAGATCCGGCAGACGTTGGCGTGGGTCACCTTGCGGGCCAGCGAGATCTCGCGCTTGAAGCGCTCGATGGCCACCTCGTGCGTCGCGTCGCGTGGATGCACGGTCTTCAACGCCACCTGCTGGCGCAGCTCGAGATCCTCGGCCTCGTAGACCTCGCCCATTCCGCCGCGAGCGATGAAACGGCGAATCCGGTAGCGCTCCGAGACGAGCTCGCCAGGACGGAAGAGGGTCGCTGGTGGCGTCGCCCCGAGAACCTGTGTCGCGGCCTGGGCTCTCGAGACGACCGCTGCGCCCGGCGCGAGCGTCGAAGCGGTTGCCGACCCGGCGCGGCGGGCATAGCGCGCACCGCAGCTGGGACAGGTGACCACGGTCGCCGGCTGAAGCGTCGCCTCGGCCGGAAGTGGAACTGCATTGCCGCACCGGCGGCAATCGAGCTTCGTCATGGGACCGCGCCAGGCGCCCGAAAGGGGTTTGCGTCGCCCGGGTTGCGCCCGGCGCAGGCTTTCAGGGACGGCCGGATTCTAGCTTGGAACCGGCTTCGCCCACCGGGACGGAGTCTGGCCGCCCTGGCCGTTTCCGTCGGACTATCAGCCGATCCCCGGTCGATATATGCTGCGCCGCCAGCCGGTCCAAGGGGACGTTTGCTTCGCGCCATGCCGTGGGGAAGGTGTTTCCTTCGCCACTGGACTGATTTGGGTGCCGCGGACGACTTTGCGTCATCGACTCACAACTGTTGCCGGAGGAGGATGAAGATGAAAGCTCTGAGGAATGTAGTTTGCGCGTTTGTGCTGTTCAACCTGGTCGCTTACGGATCGCTCTCCACCGGCGTCGCCAGCGCAGCGACCGCGGCTGCGCAGCCGGCGGCCGCAAAGCCGGCAGCAGCCAAGCCGGCCGCCGCGAAACCTGCTGCCGGGAAGCCCGCCGCAAAGCCCGCGGCAGGCAAGCAGGTCAACGGCAAGCAACTGCTGGCCGAGTCGAAGAAGGCCGTGGCCGGAATCCTCAAGACCGCGAAGGCTTCGGCAGGCAAGATCGACCCGAAGAACAAGAAGCAGGCGCCGTTCTTCGGTGGCATCAAGGAGCTCCAGGCCTCCATCGCGGACAGCGAGAAGAAAATGAAGGCGAAGGACAAGAAGCTCTTCGACAGCCTGTCCAAGGGCAGCACTGCGCTCGCCAAGGTCAAGACCGCCTGGCCCCGGACCGGCGCGAAGGATGCCAAGATCGATGGTTACCTCGCCAAGCTCGACAACTCCTACACCGCGCTGCGCAGCCGCTACGGCAGCGAGGGCCTGCGGGCGAAGCAGGGCGGCGCGCTGTCGGCGAAGGAGAAGGCGAACTTCGAAAAGGTCAAGGCGTCGCAGGCCGAGTTCGCCAAAAAGCTCGGGCCGATGCAGGCCAAGGCGAAGAAGAACGGCGACAAGGGCACGGACGCGGAGCTCGCCCGGCTGATCGCCCAGTCGAACAAGATCGCCACCGCGCAGCTGACGGTCGACGCCTTCCTGACCGCGATGGTGCTCGTCGACGTCTTGCAGGGTGAGTGGGACTGCTACTCCTACTATGTCGGTCCCGACTACCGCGCGGACTGGATCCAGATGGATGTCTGGGTCGAAACCTCGTTCACGTCCTACGACACGATGTACTGGGAGACCGTCGATACCTACTCGGTCGAGAGCTGGGACTACTGGGATGTCTCGATGGAGCTCGACCTCGATGTCGACTACGCCGTCACCGACATCTCCGACGCCGACATCTCCTCGGGCGACGCGTATCTCGACTCGAGCTTCACCTACGACGAGCTCTCCTGGGAGGACTACTCCACGGAGTACGCTTCGGGCGAGGCGCAGGACACGGTCTACGAGGAGGAGGACGTCAACCTCGACGTTGCGGAGGAGGCCTGGGAGGACGAGGGTCTCGAGCTCGAGGCGGCCGACGACATGCTCGACGCCGACGACGCCGAAGAGGCGGCCGACGACAACGATGATGCGGATGACGACGCCGAGGCGGACGACGCGGATGACGATGCCGCCGACGATGACGCCGCCGACGAAGCCGACGACGACGGTGGTGACGACGAGGCCGACGACGACGGCGGTGACGACGCAGCCGACGACGACGGCGCCGACGACGAAGCCGACGACGACGGTGGTGACGACGAAGCCGACGACGACGGTGGCGACGACGAAGCCGACGACGACGGTGGCGACGACGAGGCCGAAGATGACGGTGGGGACGACGACGGCGGCGACGAGGAGCTCAGCTGAGGCGATCGAGCCACCGCGACGACCGATCCTCGCCGGTCGGCCGGCAGCGAGGTGACGGCCTTCGTCGTTGAGGATTGGAGTTCCGGGCTGTGGCGCGGGGGCCTCTCGAGGTTCCCGGCCGCAGCCCGTTTTGCTGTCGATCGGGCGGCTCCCGACGGGCGGGATCAGCCTCCGGGTATCGCGCGGGCGGTGCGGGCGAGGTCCTCGCGCAACCCATCAGCCTGGGCGTTGCGCACCGTCTTCCGCACCAGAATGTCGGCGGCGGAGGCCTCCGACCCGTAGTAAGCGGCGTTGCGCTCTGCGGCCGGCTGGATGACCGTGCCGTCGAGCGTCGCCCCGGCATAGAGGCCCTTCGAGCGCACGAACGTCAGGATCTCGGCGGTGGCGTTCTCGCCGGCGCCGGCGCCCACGGGGCCGGCGGCGACCGCAGCCTCTGCGCCGAGCTGCAGCTTCGGACTCAGGAACGAGTCGAGGCCGGCCTGGGACTGGATCAACAGCACGACCTCCGAGCGCTCTCCGCCAACCTGCAGGCCGAAGGAGGCGCCGCCGAGGTTGTAGAACACCGGTTGGCCCCACTCCCCGGACGAAGCCTCCCGCGCCAGGAGGACGCCGACGCCGCCCGAGCCGCCGAAGATCAGCCCGGCGCGAACCCGCTTCGGGACGATGAGCACCGCCACCGCCCCGCCGACATGGTCGCGGAACCAGCTCATCTCCGGATCGGCCTGAAACCGTCCGAGCGTCCGCCGGGCCGCCGAGACCACGGCCTGGGCCTCGTGCGCCGGGTCGGCGGCGGCCGCGACGGCGG
>Ga0138256_10009466_pt1 | contig 10219 bp, 14 predicted proteins | sample KNB2016incub_MG_FD_105486 | JGI IMG/M metagenome (GOLD analysis project Ga0138256, IMG submission 105486) | Active sludge microbial communities from wastewater in Klosterneuburg, Austria - KNB2014incub_MG | ecosystem: Engineered > WWTP > Activated sludge > Unclassified | place: Austria... | reverse complement strand
GTGAAGTTGCATCTATTGACGAAGCCATACCGGAAGGATGACCTGGCATCGGCCTTGCGGAAATCTCTGGAAGGCAATTGATCGGACGGTCAAGGCTTTGGCCTGCCAGTATTGCGACACCTAGTTAGGGTCATTTTAAGGAGCCTGTGTTCTGATTCCGTAATAAAAGGATTTTTCTGTGATGCCGCAGGAAACGCCCGCAATGAGGCCTGCCCGCCGGGTGCTTGTCATCGATGACGAGGCTTCCTTTTGCCGCTTCATGGCCCGAATGATCACAAGCCTGGGCTATGAAGTCACAACAACTTGCCAGGCCAAGTGTGCTTACCTTGATGAACTGAAGGAGCCGGATGTAGTATTCATCGATATGGTGATGCCAGAGATGGATGGCATCCAGGTTCTGGAGGTTCTGGCCGACTACAAGGTGAAGGCGGCCATCGTCTTGATGAGTGGCGCGGACACGAGCCTGTCGAAGGCCGAAGCCTTTGCCAAACGGGCTGACCTTCGCCTTATAGGCGTGCTTCACAAACCATTCCGCCTGGCCGATGTCCAAAATATTTTTGCGGCAGACTAAGCTGGTACTGCATGCGCCAAAGCCGGCGCCACGGCCTCGCCAGTATCTTCCGGTTTTGCAGCCTTGCCAGGCAGGAGCGAGACGGCGCTTGCCGGGCTGAGAAGCTGCCCGCTTTCGCCTGATCCTGCCCAGGTCACACTGAGTACCTGTGCGTCCTTGACCAGCGGGGTCAGTCGCCGGAGCACACAGCTGTGCTTTGCATCGCTTGGCGCGGTCAGATAGCAAAGGCAAACGAATCCGACATTGGACATATCGATTTGCGGAAACTTGCCGGGCGCGATGGTATCTTCCGGGAGCATTGTTTGGAAAATATTTTTGGTCTTTAGAAGCGCCGACAATGCCAGTGTCGCCGCAAAATAAAGCGGACCATGGGCGGAGACCAGCAGGACCGGTACAGCGCCTTCATGGGCTGGCCATAATACAGGATTGCGCATACGGCCAGGAAGATGACCAGGCCATTCACCAGTTCCTGGCTTGCCGGAGTTCGCAAAACACTCACCCTGAAAACTTTAGCGGGCAGTGGCCGAATTTTTATGGTGCCCCTGAAATACATCCGGCCGTGCAGATCCCAACACGGGCCTGGCCATGACAGTCCTTAACGGATGACCGGGCTGTTTGTTCCGCTCGGAGTTTGGTTGTTCAAGGAAAAAATTTGGCGTGGTGGGCCCGCCAGGATTTGAACCCGGAACCAGACGGTTATGAGCCGTCAGCTCTAACCATTGAGCTACAGGCCCCCACGCCGATGCAGTGGCTACAGCAATTCGCGCGTCTGTGCTATAGGCCAGATGATGTTGACCCAGAATCTCACCCCCCAGGCCGCGGTGGACCAGCTCATAGAGCTCCATGCCAGGGCCACCGCCACCCTGAAATCCTGCCTCGAACGCTATTTCGCCACCCGCCAGCCTCCCACGGCCGAGGAGCGCAGCGGCTTTTGCTATCCGCAATTGCGGGTGACCTATGAATCCCAGGGCGTGCAGCCCTCGATCTCCCGCGCCTTCGCCAAATTTCAGGGTCCCGGCACCTATGTCACGACTGTGACCCAGCCCGCCCATTTCCGCCGCTATCTCGTGGACCAGCTCTCCCATCTGGTAAAGGATTACGCCGCCACCATCCAGGTGGGTGTTTCCCTCCAGGAAATCCCCTACCCCTATGTCCTGGACAAGGGCGATGACCTGGGCGGAGAGGGCACCAGGGCCGCCGAACTGGCGCTGCATTTCCCTGTTCCCCGCCTCGATCTGGTGGGCGACGAGATCGCCGACGGCAACTGGGACCACATGCCAACCCACCCCCTGCCGCTTGCCATGTTCGATGCGGTCCGGGTGGATTATTCCCTGAAGCGCATCCAGCATTATACCGGAACCCATTGGGGCGATATGCAGCCCTGGATCCTGCTCACCAACTACCACCGCTATGTCGATCAGTTCATCGTCTGGGGCGTGGAACAGCTTGCAATCGATGGCCCCTATGAATCCCTGCATCTCCCCGGCGGCGGCATCATCGTCCGCGGCATGGAATCCGCGACAGCCATGAAAATCATCGAGGGCTCGCTCTGGCATCGTTACCAGATGCCGGCTTATCACTTGAAGAAAAAGGATGGCATGGGTGGCGGCGTCACCCTCGTCAACATCGGCGTGGGCCCTTCCAACGCGAAAACCATGACCGATCATTTGGCCGTGCTCCGCCCCCATTGCTGGCTGATGATTGGCCATTGCGGCGGCTTGCGCCAATCGCAGCGCATCGGCGATTATGTGCTGGCCCATGGCTACCTCCGCCAGGACGGCATTCTCGATGACGTCGTCCCGCCGGAAATCCCCATTCCTGCCCTTGCTGAAGTTCAGGTGGCCTTGCAGCGGGCCGCCGCGGCCGTGACCGGCGAAAGCGGCGAAGCCTTGAAGGCCCGCTTGCGGACCGGGACCGTGGTGACCAATGACGACCGAAATTGGGAACTGCGCTGGAGCCAGGAGAGAAAACGGATAAACCTGTCGCGCGCCATTGCGGTGGATATGGAATCAGGCACCGTGGCCGCCCAGGGCTACCGCTTCCGCGTGCCTTACGGCACCCTGCTCTGCGTCTCCGACAAGCCGCTACACGGCGAGATTAAGCTGCCTGGCGCCGCCAACGCCTTTTATGACCGCGCTGTCAGCGAACACCTGATGATTGGTCTGGCCGCATTGGACCTCATGCGCGGCGAACTCTCGCAGCTTCACTCAAGAAAGCTGCGCAGCTTCGACGAGCCGCCCTTCAGGTAAAGGAAACAACCCTCATGCTGAGGCGTATCGCTATTGCGATGCCTCGAAGCAACTTCGATTCTGATCCGCCTGCCCTTCGAGGCCTTGGCTCGCGCCAAGGCACGTCAGGGTTAGGAATTCTTGTTTCTTTTCAGAATTCAGGCGATGCGTTTTCTGTGCAATTGCCAGAACAGGTAAAGCACCGCGGCCACCGCAACCGCTGCGGGATTGAGTGATGTCAGAAGCTCCCTGACATTGCCATAGACCGAAGTCACATAGCTTCCCGCCGCTTCGCCCATGAGCAGCGCGACCAATACCGTCACGAGCACAAGCTGGAAAAGCAAGGTAATGACGATCCTGAGAATGTCCGTGATTTGATCAATCATGGCGGCAAGTGTGCGAAGGCGGCGAGAAAGCCGCCTCCGCGCCTTGAATTATTTGCGGGCAACAGCAGTGCTGCTGCGGCCCGAGAGCAGCCACAGGATGACACCCAGAACGATAAGGCCCACGAGGCCATTCGAGCCGAGCTTGCCAACAAGGTCGGTAAGGTTGGTCACCACATTGCCGAAGAACGGCAGCGAGCCGCCCACAAGAACCGACAATACGATAGCCAAAGCAATAAGCACGAGACTGATGTCGATCAACTCACGTACAACGTTTTTTACGTGTCCGAACATGTCCATGTTACCCCTCCATTCGCGGAATGCGAATCACTTGTGCACCATGCCACATTTTTGCGCAAAATTCGTTAACGTCCCTTAACGTGATGTATCAGAGTGGAATTCCGCTTAAATGCATGAGCAGCAGCCGCTTGTCGCCCTGTCTCTTAAGTTTTTGACATATAAACAGGATTACTGAGTTTCCGCGCTCCGGAAAAAATTAGATGCCCTGGACCGCGTTGACTTCGAGATCGTGACGATTCTCGGGTACAACATGAGCGGCTCCGGCGGCATGGTCGGCTTCCAGCCCATCACCGACTTCGGCGCTGCCCTGTAACTGGCCGCTGAAAGCGTCGACACGAAAACATCGCGGAATTGCATCGACGAATTATCCAGTTACCTCGATCAAGTGGAGGGCATTCCCTTCTGATCCTGAACCTTGCCCGGACAATCCCTTCGGCGCTATTCTGCAGCAACTAATGAAAAGGATGATCCATGACCATATCCGGCGGTTGCCTGTGCAAGTCAGTGCGGATTTCAGTAACGGGGGCACCCCTAGCGGCGCGCACCTGCTGGTGCCGCGTCTGCCAATATTTGGGCGCTGGAAATGGCGCAGTAAGCGTATGCTTCCGCACCGACGCGGTATCCGTGGACGGCGATGTAAAATGGTTTGAGAGCATTGCCGACAGTGGCAACCGCATGAGCCGAGGATTCTGCCCGACTTGTGGAACGCCATTATTCAGCAAGGCCCTATCCCGGCCGCACCTGATCTTCATCCGCGCCGGCGCACTCGATGATCCAAATCTCATGGCCCCGCAAATGACCATCTGGACCGATGCGGCGCCGGACTGGGCCTGCATCGATCCGGATCTTCTGAAAGTGCCCGGCCAGCCGCCGCCTGTAGCCTAGACGCAAACACACTGCAGCCGCAATTCTTCGCCACATCACCGCCCGCAAAGCCATTGGGAGACCTTAAAAAATGTACAAGACCATTTTCGCCGCCGGGGCGCTAACCCTTGCCGCCGCCTGCCTCACCCCGGCTCTTGCCGACGAGGGCAAACTGGTCCGCAGCGTTTCACTCTCCGGCCATGGCGAAGTGCGCATGGCGCCTGATCTTGCCATCGTCACCGTAGGGGTGATGAGTTCCGCCGCAACGGCGCGCGAAGCCCTCGATGCCAACACCAAGGCCATGGAAGCGGTCATGACATCACTGACGGCAGCAGGCATTGAGGCGCGCGACATCCAGACCTCGAACTTCTCGGTGAACCCGCGCTACGACTACGGCCAGAACAATGCCCAGCCGCCCAAGGTCATAGGCTATGATGTTTCCAACAATGTCTCGGTCACCGTGCGCAAGCTCGACAGTCTTGGCGCGGTTCTGGACCAGGTTGTTTCCTCCGGTTCCAACCAGATCAACGGCGTGGCGTTCCAGGTGTCAAAGCCCGAAGCCGCAACCGATGAGGCCCGCAAGCTTGCAGTGGCCGATGCCCTGCGCAAGGCTCAGGTCTACACCGCCGCCAGCGGCGTGACGCTGGGGCAAATCATTTCGCTGACAGAAGGCGGCGGTTACCAGCCACCCCAGCCCGTCTTCAAAACCATGCGCGCCGAGGCCGCCTCCGCCGACGTGCCCATCGCCCAGGGCGAACAGGTGATTGCCGTTGACGTGAACTTCACCTGGGAAATCAAGTAAATGTCAAAGAGAAGTGAATCTGCTGCCATTGCCTGACAGCAGGCTTCTGTTAGGGTCCGGCCATGCCCATCTGCGAACGTGATCCCTGGCGTGACCAGTATTTCGAGAATGTTCCGTGCCCGGACAACGTCCTGATTGCGACCGACGATTTCGACGCCTGGCCCTGGTATCCCAAGCACAACTGGATTTATGACAAGCTCCGCATCGCCCAAAGCCAGGGGTTCAACAGCGGCCCCCATGGCGTCATGCCGCCGGCCTTTCCGGTGTTTTCCAAACCCATCACCAATCTGAAGGGCATGGGCGTGGGCAGCCGCGTGGTTTCCTCGGAGAATGAAATGCTCGCCTGCTCAACCCCGGGCCATTTCTGGATGCCTTTGCTCGAAGGCGCTCATGTTTCAACTGACTGCGCGGTGGTGAGCGGGCAGGTCAAATGGCTGCGCCACGCCACCGGCGTTCCGGGGCCCGAAGGCACCTTCAAATACTGGACGCTCCACGCCGATGAAATGCCAGACGTCGCAACCTATCTCAAGGCCTGGGTCGGCAAATACATGGCCGCCTATACCGGCATGATGAATTTCGAAACCATTGGCGGAAAAATCATCGAGGCGCATCTGCGCTTTGCCGATCAGTGGTGCGACCTCAACGGCAAGGGCTGGATCGAGGCCATGGTGCGCCTCTATGCGGATGGGGTCTGGGATTATGACGAGCAGCGCCGCGTGGGCTACTCCGTTCCACTCTTTGCCCGCCACAACAGCAACTTTTCCCACCCGCCACAGGACCTGCAAACCCGCATCCGCGCCATGCCGCAGGTCTCGAGCCTGCAGATCACATTCTATGACAAAAAGGATGCGGGCCTCCATCCCATGCCACCCGGCGGTTTTCGCTTGGGGATCGTCAACGCTTGGGATCTGCAGGCAGGCTTCACCGCCGTCGATGAACTGGCCAAGGCCTTCCCGACGCACTCACTGCTTCGCGCCTGAAATATCCACCACTTGCGCTTTGGGCAATGCGGAAGCCCCGGGCTGCTCCGGCCAATGCCTGTAAGTCTGCACCCCGCCCGAGGCGCGCACCTTGGCAATGAGATCAAGGTCGACCTCCGCATAAACCCATTGCGGCTTGTTCATTTCGCCCAGCGCCAGCACGCCGCCCGGCGGAAAGCCCACGTCCGATGGCGCGAAGATTCCCGCCATGCCGCAATTTGCCGGGCACGCCGCGCTCCAGGGTGACGCGCCGACAACCGGCGAATGCACCGTGTAAACCTGGTTCTCCAGGGCCCGCGCCACGGCCCCGGTGCGCACTCGCCAATAGCCCCATTCGGTTTCCGTATTTGATGGCGCCAGGATGATTTCCGCCCCCGCTTCCGCCAGCGCCCGCGACAGCAATGGAAACTCGATGTCATAGCAGATGAGCAGGCCGATGCGCGTGATCCCCACGTCAAACACCGTCAGAGTCTTTCCCGAAGCGATGTTCCACGGATCGCGCTCCCAAGGCGTCGGCATGATCTTGTCGTATTGCCCGCGGATTCCGGTGGGACCAAATATATGCGCCACATTCATGGTACAGCCCGGCCGCCGCTGCGGGCCCGAAGCTGCGACAATCGTCACCCCATGTTTCTCCGCGAGCTTGGCATGCACCCGGTCAAGCTCCGGCACCAGCCCCGACACCACGTCGAACGAGGCCTGCACATCACCCGCCTTGCCGCCGATGCTCGCCAATTCCATGCTGCCATATTCCGGAAACACCAGAAGCCCTGCCCCCGCGCCCACGGCTTCGTCCACCCAGCGCGTGATCTTTGCTTCGTAGGCGGCGAGATCTTTCAATTCATCGAGCGGATATTGCGAGGCGGCGATCTTAATTTTTCTTGTCATTATCATCCACATGGAAATCGTGCAGGATACGGTGGAACACCGGCACCAGCATTAGGCCGGCGATGGCGAAGATCAGCAGGCCGCAGACAATGGCGTAGATGCCGGCGAATACCTTGGCGCTGTCATGTTGCAACTCGCCCATGGGCCCCATGCCGGACAGGATCATGGCGGAATTCACGAAGGCATCAATGAACCCCATGCCTTCGAAACCCATGTAGCCTGCCATGCCGATGGCCAGCGCCACGACAATGGTGGCAAGGGCCATAATGCCATGGCGCAGCAGGCGCTCCGAAAAAACTTGCCTGCTCGCCAGCTTGTGGTGGCGCTTTTCAAACTTCAGCAGGCGTTTCACCGGAAGATTTTCTCGCCTTGCTCGTCGATGATTTGCCGCCCCTTGAGCACGGCGATATCCGCCGCCTCATCAAGCGAGGTGAAGCGGTCGGCACGGACAAAGCTGTGCACCTTGCGCACCCCGTCAATCTCCTTCGAAATGACGCCCGCAAGCTGAAACTGCCCGCCTTCCTTGTAGGGCCTGGCCTCGATGGTGAAGCCCTTGTGCTCGGCCGACTTGACCGACTTCGGCGCCGCCGGAGCCCCTCCCCCGCCGCCAAACAGTTTCTTGAAAAACGACATGGTGGAATCCTTTCGAGCCTGCCTGCCCCGCAATCTAACACCGATACAATCACGCGAAAAGTGATTGGCGGGAGTCATCCGGGTGCCATAATTCAGCGTAACAGATCAAGTTCCAATATCAAGATAGAGAGGAAAATCAGCCATGCTCACCATTGCCATGAACGGGACAAAGCATCTTGTGCTCAACCGCCGCAAGTTCCTGGGCATTGCCGCAGGCCTTGTCGCTGCCGGCGTCATTCCCAGGAACGCCCTCGCCCTCGCCGCCCCCTACTCCTTCAAGCAAGGCGCCTATGACATCACCGTGGTGAGCGACGGCACCTTGACCCTGCCTTTCTCCGTTGTCTCTCCCGATGCAAAGCCCGAAGACCTGGCCAAATTGCTGGGCGCGGCCGCCCAGGGCGACAAGGCCCAGTTCGAGGCCAGCCCCCTGCTGCTCAAATCCGGAAGCGATGTCGTTCTGCTCGATACGGGTGCGGGCGGCAATTTCGGCCCCACCATGGGCAAGATCGCCGAAAGCCTCAAGGCAGCCGGCACCGAGGCGGGCGCCGTCACCAAGGTCATTTATACCCACGCCCACCCCGATCATCTCTGGGGCACACTGGGTGCCGATGGCAAATCCGTCTTCCCCAACGCCTCGTTCCACGTGGCCGAAGCCGAATGGAATTTCTGGGTGACGCCGGATCTCGCCAGCAAGATGCCCAAGGACATGGAAGGCATGGTGAAAACCACGCAAAGCCAGCTCGCCGCCATCAAGGACAAGGTCAACCTGTTCAAGTCCGGCGCCGAAGTGCTGCCGGGAATCAATGTGCTGGATACGGCGGGCCACACCCCGGGCCACGTCTCGTTCGAACTGGCAGGCGGCGACGGCCTCATCATCACCGGCGATGCCATCACCAACCCGCAGGTCTTCTTCGCCCATCCCGACTGGAAATTCGGTTTCGACGCCGACCCCGCCACGGCGATTGCAAACCGCAAGAAACTCCTCGACATGGCCTCAACCGAAAAGAAAAAACTCTTGGGCTACCACTGGCCCTATCCCGGCATCGGCATGGCCGAGGCCAAGGACGGCGCGTATGTTTATGTGCCGGTGAACTAACAATATTCTCTGCGGTCGTCCGCGGACTTAATCCGGGGATCGACCCAACCACCCGGGCTTTGAGCTTGTTGCAAAAACTGGATGTCCTCCTCACAGGGCGACCCTGAAAGACTGAATTATGATAAATCAACTAGGAAGCCCAGATGCTTCCTATCTATTGTTACCCACTACTCCGCCGCCGCATGCGAAAGCGAATGGGCGTCACGCAATTCCATGTAGAGATTGATGGGATCGACATCGAAGCCATTCGGCCAGGTCGGCACGCCCATTTCGATGAACACGCGCGCAAAAAACGCTGGATCACGGAGTGGAATTACAACCGGCCCGCCCTCTGAGATCATGGCGGAGTAATCGCGAACCCCTTCCTCACCGGTTGAAAATCGCACCCACAATTTATAGCCATCAAGCGGCTTCAGCTTGATCACGTCCACCATGGGAAATTCAGCCTTGTCCATCGGGTCCTGCAATCTTTTCAAGTTCCTGCAACGAAATTGCCCGCTGCCAATTATGCTCCAATTCCGCGCGGCGTAAAAGAGCCCAATCCTTAACCATGCGCGCCGCCGTTGGCGGAAGTTCGCCAGCCATGATTTGGCCGTCTGATATCCGCACCACGGCTCGCGCTGTGCCGTAACGGGCATGAAAATGCGGCGGGTTGTGGTCGTCGAAGAACATCTGGATCGCAATGCCGTAGAAAAATGAGATCGTCGGCATTGCAGGGGATCCTTAATTGTCCAGGAAACTCCGCAGCTTCCGCGACCTTGAAGGATGCTTCAGCTTCCTGAGCGCCTTCGCCTCGATCTGCCGGATGCGTTCGCGCGTCACGCTGAACTGCTGGCCGACTTCTTCCAGCGTGTGGTCGGTGTTCATGCCGATGCCGAAGCGCATGCGCAGCACGCGTTCCTCGCGTGGCGTCAGGCTCGCCAGCACCCGCGTTGTGGTCTCGCGGAGATTGGCCTGGATCGCCGCATCGATGGGCAGCACCGCGCCCTTGTCCTCGATGAAGTCGCCGAGATGCGAATCCTCCTCGTCGCCCACCGGCGTTTCAAGGCTGATCGGCTCCTTGGCGATCTTCATCACCTTCCGCACCTTTTCCAATGGCATGGAAAGCTTTTCCGACAGCTCTTCCGGCGTCGGCTCGCGGCCGATCTCGTGCATCATCTGGCGCGAGGTGCGCACGATCTTGTTGATCGTCTCGATCATGTGCACCGGAATGCGGATGGTGCGCGCCTGGTCGGCGATCGAGCGGGTGATCGCCTGGCGGATCCACCAGGTGGCATAGGTCGAGAACTTGTAGCCCCGGCGGTATTCGAACTTGTCCACCGCTTTCATCAGGCCGATGTTGCCTTCCTGGATGAGATCGAGGAACTGCAGGCCGCGGTTGGTGTATTTCTTGGCGATGGAGATGACGAGGCGGAGGTTGGCTTCCACCATTTCCTTCTTGGCGATGCGCGCCTCGCGCTCGCCCTTCTGCACC
>Ga0138256_10009465_pt1 | contig 10219 bp, 8 predicted proteins | sample KNB2016incub_MG_FD_105486 | JGI IMG/M metagenome (GOLD analysis project Ga0138256, IMG submission 105486) | Active sludge microbial communities from wastewater in Klosterneuburg, Austria - KNB2014incub_MG | ecosystem: Engineered > WWTP > Activated sludge > Unclassified | place: Austria... | reverse complement strand
CCCAGCGCCACAATCGTGTCGCCGTTCACGGCGATGGCCTCAGCCACCGGCCGCGCGTCATCAGCCGTGACAACCCGACCGTTGTTGAGCACAAGGGTGGCGGGCGCCACTTGTTGCTGGGCAGATGACGTGCTCACCAACAGGATTCCGAGGACTGGCGCGAGAAAACGTGGTTTCAGATTCATGACAATGGACACCTTCAAAAAGACGCGCTCCGATGACCCCGACAGAATAACTGGATCACTTGAATCCGATCCGTTTTTCCGCAAACACGAAATACGGCAGCGACAGGACGGCGAGGGCCGCAGCGATGCCAAACGCGGGGCGGAACCCAAGTTGGTGAATCAGACCGCCCATCACCGTGGACCCGCTGCCGACACCCGTATCAAAGGCCGCGAGCATGGCGCCAAACGCCGCACCGCGCCGCCACTGCGGAATGCGCTTCATGATGTACGCGGTGTAGGCCGGATACACAAGGCCGAACCCTGCGCCGAACACCAGCGCGGCCAGCAAGAACATCACGATCCCGTTCGCCAAAGCCAGCATCGTCATGCCCAGCGCGGTGGCGGCCAGGCACGGCAACAGCGCGCGCCGGTGGCCGATCTTGTCGAGGAAACGACCCACCGAGATGCGACCGACCAGAATGGCCGAGGCCATCACCGTGAGAAAGAGACTGCGGGGCGAGACACCCAGCTCATCAGCGAACATGGCTGAAAAGCTGGTCAGGCTACCGTATCCGAATGCGATGAGCGCCATGGACACGGACAGCGCGAGCACGCTCCACTCCACGAGATCCTGAAGTGTGCGGGGCCGGGGAGGGAGCGTCGCCGCTTCGTCGCGATCATCGGGCAGATGCCAGGCGATGGCCGCCATGATCAGATTCAGCGCGGCCACCTCAAAACACATCGTGGCCCAGCCGAAGCTGAAGACCCAGAACCCGAATGGCGGCGCGATCGCAAGCGCCGTGACCGACGACAATCCCCAATATCCCAGCCCCTCAGCGCGCCGGGTTTCAGGCAACGTGGCGGTCATATACGCGCCCGAAGCCGCAAGCAGTCCTGACCAGAACAACCCGTGCACAAACACAAAGCCGAGCAACACACGGTAATTCGTGATGAACGCGTAGCTCATCGAAAACACCGCGAGCACAAGGCTGACGACGATCAGGACGCGGCGATGTCCGAGGCGATCCGCGATCTGCCCGGTAATCGGCGCCGAGAGCGCAGACGCGTACGTCAGGAATCCAAGAAACAGCCCCGCCGCAAACGTGGTGCCCCCAAGCGCGAGCACGTGATACGGCGCCGCCGGCAGCAACTGGAACAGCGACACGAACACGGTGAACGTGTACGCGCACATCACGAAAAACCGTGGGGTGAAGAGGCGATCGGACAAGCGACAAGTTTATATGGACCCTGGACCCTGGACCCCGGACAACAAGTACAATCGCTCCATGCGCCCCAGTGCCCTTTGGAAGAACTTGCCGGCTGAGAAGCGGCTGATTGCCGCCACCGCCTTCTGGAACGATGAACACGGCGTTGAGCAGCAGGTGGAGGTCATCGTGACCATCGCCCGCAAACTTAACTTCAGGCCCAAAAGCGTGCCGTCGCTGCCGATCGAGCGCCGCGCGAAGCTCCTGGCGGGCATGGACGACGTCTCGGACGTGGTGGCCTCCCGGGCGCTGATTGCCTACCATCTGGAGGCCGAACGGCCGATGATGGGCGCCTTCCTTGATGCGCTGGGGATCACCCACGACAACGGTTTGATCACCGCCGAAGACGTGGCCGCTCCCGACAAGGCCAGGCTCACCGAGGCCGTGCGAACGCTCAAGACCACATTCCCGGCCGACGCGGTGCAGTTGTATTTGCACACATTGGTGTTGCTGGATGGGGACACATGGGCCAACCTGGACGGGTTGATCAATCCGGCTGCCTAGTGTTTCCGGCCACTCCTCTGTGGCACTCGACTTGCTTCGATCAGGCTGTGGGAGAGCCGTGTGCGTCCTAATGACGTGGCAGCACGATCCCTCTTGTGTCCAATCCTCCTCCTCCTCCTGATTGGAGACGGGGGCTGGCTGTCACAGGCGTCGGCGCAAACCGTCCCTCCCACCACCCCTCCCCCAGCCGTCATCCAGGAAGCGCCTCCCGATCTGCCCGTGGACCTCGGGCGCATCAAAACCGCACTCGAACGGCCGATCCGCGTAAAGATCGACGACGGGCGCGTGCGTTTTTACACGGAGACCGTGGCGCCAGGGGGCCCGTCGTTCAAGGAGTTCTCGAAGAACTTCAACCTGCGCTTCGGGCCCGTGCCAGGCGCGGGCATGACGCACCAGGAGTTCCTGGGGATCGTCACACCCAAGCTCCGGTACTACTCAGATGTTGGAGAGGGCCTGAAGGCGCTGGCGTGGGGCCTTGGCGAAACAGCAGGCTGGTGGGCCATTCGCAAGCTCTACAAGGAACTGAGCGAAGCCACCGATGAACGCCGAATCAAGTCCATCCGCGATCAGATCGATCGGGAACTGGCAGCGCTTCGAGGCGGCAAGTAGAATCCTCTCGTGTTGATCCGAGCCACCCTCGTCGCGTTCGCGTTGTGGGTCATGGTGGGCCAGATGGTCCCCACTCCCAGACCGCCCGAAGCTGCAGCGCAAGCCGCGATCGACCTCGCGAAAATTCGGGCCGAGGTGGATGCCCTCATCGCGGCAAGCGGCGCCGAAGTGGCTGTGGCCTGGCGCCCATTAAGCGGCACGAAGGGTGAAGAGATCCTCATTCGCCCCGACCTGAGGTTCCACGCCGCCTCCACCATGAAAGTGCCGGTGATGATCGAGCTATTCCGGCAGGTGGAAAACGGGTTGCGCAAACTCGACGACAAAGTGCTGGTCACCAACCAGTTCACGAGCATCTTTGACGGGAGCCCGTACATCCTCTCAGCCACGGAAGACTCCGACGGCGAAACGTACAAGGCCATGGGTAAGCCGCTGAGTCTTCGCGCGCTTGTGGATGCGTCGATTACCGTCAGCAGCAATCTGGCCACCAACATCCTCATCGAACACCTGCGGGCGACAAACGTGCAGGCCACGGTGGACACGATGGGTGCCGTTGGCATGCAGGTCATGCGCGGCGTCGAAGATCAGAAGGCCTTTGACGCCGGCAAGAACAACACCACGGATGCGCGCGGCCTGTTGGTGCTCTTTGAGGCGATCGGGCGCGGCACTGCCGTGAACCCGAAGGCCAGCGCGGCGATGATCGAAATCCTGAAGCGTCAGAAGTTCAATGACGGCATCCCTGCGGGCCTGCCGGCCGACACGCCCGTGGCGCACAAGACCGGATGGATCACGCGCATCCATCACGACGCGGGCATCGTGTATGCCGCGCGCCCCTATGTGCTGGTGATTCTCACGCGCGGCATTGCTGATCGCGCGGTCAGCGCGAAACTGATGGCCGACATCAGCCGCGTTATTGCTCGCGCAGCAAATTAACCGGATCCACTTTCATCGCGCGACGCGCCGGCCGCCAGCACGCCACGGACGCGGCGACCAGCAGCAGTACAGACACCGCGATCACTGCGATCGGGTCAGACGGCTCCACTTCATAGAGAATCGTCCGCATCACCCGCACAAGGAAATAGGAGGCGACCAGTCCAATCGCCAACCCTGTGACCGTCAGCGTGAGGCCGTTGCGAAGGATGAGCCTGAACACACCTTCGGGACTGGCGCCCAGTGCGAGCCGAATGCCAATCTCGCGCATCCTCTGCGTCACGAGGTACGACAACACACCGTAGATGCCGGCCACGGCCAGCCCCAGCCCCATCGCGGCAAACGTCAACAGCAGAACGAGCACAAGCCGAGGCCGCGCAATGGCCTCATCGAACAGGTCGTTGACGACGTTGGTTTTCCAGATGACCAGACGACTGTCAATCCGATGCGCCGCCTGACTGAGCGTTGGAATCACCGTCGCCACGTTTTCCGCCCTGACCACAAACGTGCGGTACTCGATGATCGACGGCGGATTCGGTCGCGGCCGCGCCGTCGCGCCCGGGGGCAACCGCATCGGTTGAAACCACTCAAACGCCCCCTCCGCATCGTCCAAATTTAACTGGCGGACTTCGTTCGAGACGCCGACGACGGTGAACGACCGAGCGCTTTCCGCATACCGGAACGTTTTGCCGATGGGCGATTGGCCGGGCCAGAACTTCTTCGCAAAGCTCTGGGAAACAATGGTCGAGGCTGCCGGTTCGTTTTCGGTAAAGGTGCGGCCTTCGATAATCCTCAACCCGATCGTGGAGAAGTAGTCGGGCCAGACTTTGTAGACGGGCACCACCACCTCATCGCTCAACTGCCCGGGTCGATCCAGAAATTCGAGCTGGGCGAACGCGATTCCGTCCGTGTCGGGTGGGACGGAGCCGGCGCTGGCGGCCGCCACATCAGGCAGGCGGCGAAGCTCCGTGAGTACGGCATCAACGAGCCGATCCCGGACGGCCGCGTCTGCGTAGGGTCCCGATGGGAAGCCAACTCTCATCACGACCAGGCCATTCGAATCAAAGCCGCGGTCGGTCGAATGGAGTTTCTGGAAGCTTCTGGCCATCAGCGCCGCGCCAACAAGCAGCACGATGGCGATCGTGACCTCCCCCACCACGAGGGAGGAACGAATGCGTCGAGAGGCCACCGAGCCAGCCGAAGAACGAGACTCCTGGCGGAGGACGCCCAGCACGTTGGCGCGGGATCCGATGATGGCCGGCGGCAGACCAAAGAGCAGCGAGGTGAAGAGCCCGGCGATGACGGCAAATGACAACACGCGCCCGTCGAGGTCGATCGTGTTCATGCTCTGAAACACCATCTCTTCGGGGATGAGCGCGCCCGAAAGCGCGAGGCCACCCCACGCCACGGCCAGGCCTGCTGCCGATCCCACCACGCCAATGAGGAGGTTTTCGACGACCGTCTCTCGGATGAGATCGCGGCGGCTGGCGCCGAGGGCCGACCGCATGGCGAAGTCGCGGCTGCGGGCGAGCGTCCGTGCGAGCGAGAGGTTCGCGATGTTGGCGCAAACAATGAGCAGCAGGAATCCCACAGCGCCGCCAAGGACGACGAGTGATTGGCGGGTGCGTGCGTCGCCGATCTTCTGCCGCGAGCGCAACGTGGCGGTCATCCCGTCATCTCCGCCCGACGCTTTGACCAGACGACCGCCGCGCTCTTTGACGCGTGCGTCGGCTTGTTCAAACGCCACGCCCGGCTGGAGGCGCGCGAACGGCACGACCTCGGCGCCGGCGCTGCGCCACGCCGGCGGCTCCTGCATATCGAGCGGGAGCCACAAGTCCTGCGCCTTGTTTGGAAAGTGGAACGTTGAGGGAAGCACGCCGATCACGATGTGGGGGCGCGCGTTGAGAACCAGGGTGGAGTTGATCACGCCGCTCATCGAGCCAAGGGATTCGCGCCAGAAGCGTTCACTGATCACCACCTGCCCGTCCGTGCCCTGGCGACCGTCGCCTGCGCTGAACAACCGGCCTTGCGCGGGCGCCACACCCAACATCGCAAGGAGTCCGGGCGATACGAGAGCGGCATTCACAGAGCGCGCCCCTTCGGAGGCCTGATGAATCACCGAGTCGGTGTCGTACGCCTCGAAGCGATCGAACAGGTCGCGCTGGCCTTGCCACTCGCGGAAGAGTTCGCGTGTGAAACCTGGAAACGAGACTTTGGACTTCTCTGCGAAGTTGTGGAGCTCGACAAGCCGATCGGCCTGCGCGAAGGGCATCGGACGAATCAGCAACGAGTCGATCACGCTGAAGATGGCGGTGTTGGCGCCGATGCCAAGTGCGAGCGTCAGGACGGCGATTCCCGATTGCACGCGGCTGGCGAGCAGGCTGCGGACGGCGAGGCGGATGTCGTGCGACAGGGTCTGCATGAAGGGCCGGCCTTTGTGATGAGGAACGTTCGGTGTGTGGCCGCCGGTAATTGGCGTGGGGATGCCGGCGCGAGCTTTGACCGATGCGCGTGCGAGGTCGGTGATTTCGGCGCAGACGGTGTGTGCGAAACCCCACCAGCCGCGGGTGGCGCGGGCATCACGACACACCTCCATCAGCGTCTCTTCGGCATCGGCGCTCCACATGCGTTGTTGCGCCGCAGGCGCAAGGCGCATCACCCATCGGGCGGCGCCGGCGACGGCACGCGGAACGTGAGCCGGGCGGGTCACCGTTACACTCCGCCCGCGTCGCTGAGAACGTGTTTGCGCCGAGCGTCGCCGATGAGCCCTTCCAGCCGTTGGGCCTCGGCGCGGAGCACCGCGTCGCCCAGGGTGGTCAGCTGGTAGTAACGGCGGCGGGAGTCGGCGCGGGCGGCGGGGCCGTCGGCGCCGCCGGCGGTGCCGCTGATCGGGGTCCGGAGGTCGCTGATCGGAGTCCTAGGGTCCTGGGGTCCTGGGGTCGATACCTGCCCCCTGGCCTGGCCCGGTTCGGCGATGAGTTCCTGCTCCATCAGCCGTTGCAAAAGTGTGTACAGCGTTCCCGTCCGGAGCCTGACCGCTCCCCCTGACCTCTCTTCGACCTCTTTGATGATGGCGTAGCCATGCCTGGCTCCGTCTGCCAAAGCGAGCAATACCTGGAAGGCGAACGGTGTAAGTGGTAGAAAAGAAAGGTGGTTCTTGTTGTCGGCTGGCATATTAACTAGCTTCTCATATGGATAAGTAGATAATCAATCTACTTTCTTTCTGTGCATTGGACGATTGAATGGGGCGGAAGGTTTGCCAGGGTCCGGCGCGCTTGAAGTTCAGCGCGCCCTACGAAGACACGGATTTCGAGGCGCGGCCTCGTCCGGAATTTCGTAGCGCGGCCTGGGTCTCAAGGCCGCGGAGGTCGGCGCGCTTGAGACCCAGCGCGCCCTACGAGGACACGCATTTCGTAGCGCGGCCTGAACCTCAAGGCCGCGAACTTGCCATTTACTCCGTTCAACGGTATAACGTTGGCCGGAGGCAACGTGACACCCCAGGTCTTCCAGATTTTGCTATCCCTCGCCGACGGCCCTCTGCATGGCTACGCCGTCATCGCCGAGATCCGCGAGCGCACCGGCGGTGAGATGCGGCTCACCGCGAGCACCTTATATGACGCCCTAGCCCGGCTGGTGGACCAGAAACTGATCGAGCAAGCACCGGCCGTTCCGGACGCGGCGCCCGGAGACGCGCGACGCCGCTACTACCAGCTCACGGCAGCCGGCCGCACGGCGGCCGAGCAGGAGTCTGCGCGTCTGGCCCGGCTTCTTCAAATGGCTCGAGAGAAACGGTTCCTCGCGTAACGCGCTCATAGGAATCGCGCATGTATCGCCTGCTGCTTCTCCTCCTGCCCCCTCAACGCCGCGCCATGTACGGCGCGGAGATGACACAGGTCTTCGGCGCGGTGTTGGCTCAAGCAAGGAGGGAAGGTGGATGGGTCGGCGTGCTGACCGCCACGGCCAAAGAAGCGTTCGGGATCATTAGATTCGCCTTGCGCGAGAGGTTCGGCCGTGGCGCCAGGATGCCAGGTCCCTCGCCACTCGGGCCTGAGTTACTTTGGGCGTGGCGCGGGATCCGCGCACGTGGATGGACGGCGGCCTTCACAATTGGGCTCCTTGCTTTGGCCGTTGCCGCAAACGGCATCGTGTTCTCAGTGGCTGACGCTCTGGTATTCAACACGGTGCCGTATCCAGGCGCTGACCGGATCACCACCTTCGTTGACGCTGCGAGGCCAAATGGCCCCACGTCAATCTCGAAGGCGGCCTTCAAGGAACTCGCCGAACAGTCTGACGCCTTGAAATACCTGGCGGCCTACAACGGCACGGCGATCTTCCTGACTGGCGAGGGAGCGGCAGAACGAGTGACCGCTCTCAATGTCACCCCGCAATTGATGGCCGTCCTCGGCGTTCGGCCCGAATGGGGAAGGTCTCTGAGCCCTTCAGACATCCTGCCCACGGACTCGGATGCCGTCCTGGTTTCGGCAGCGCTTGCCACCACTCGCTTTGGCCATCCAGCGGCGGCCGTCGGCAGAACGCTGGAAACCACTGACTTGCCTCTTCGCATCATCGGGGTAATGCCGGCTGATTTCAGATTCCCTGGCGGCCGGGAGCAAATCTGGAGGGGGTTTGACCTTGAAGGCCCTCTTGCGAAGAACGTGTTCGCCACCACGGCTCTGGGTCGGCTTCGTGATGACCTCACCTTCCAGGCAACCGTCGCTAGGCTGGCGACGTCGGGTGGACCAATCCCTCGGCCGTTCGAGGGCCGGCGTTCTGACCCAACAAGATATTGGGCACTACTCGGCGCGGCGGCCTGCCTTCTTCTAACCGCGTGCGCCAACGCTGCAAGCGTCGAGTTGGCTATGGCAGTTGGCCGCAGCCGAACCTATGCCATTCAGCGATCACTCGGAGCCTCAAAGTGGCTCCTCGCGCGGGTCTCTCTCATCGAGGGAGCGCTCATTGTGGGTGCGGCCGCCCTTGTCGGCACCGGAGTCGCGTCACTGGCCCTTCAGTTACTGGCTAGTGCCCTCCCAGACTTGTACAGAACCATTCCTGTGAATCCCATCGACCTTGACTACCGGGTCATCGCGTTCATGGTGGTTGTGTCTGTGTTTGTGTGGGTCGTCACGACGATACCTGTCATTTTGTTCGCGTCAGCCGTGCCACTGGTCGACGTCTTGAAGCGCGCGAGCCATTCGCAAGCAGGCTCGGCCAAGGGAACATGGACTCGACACATCTTGACGGTCACACAGATGGCTCTGGCCACAATGCTGTTGGTGGGCAGCCTGCTGTTCACCCGCACCTATCTCTCTCGCATCAACATCGAGAAGGGCTTCGACAGCACGAATCTAGCAGAAGTCTCCCTCACCATTCCTCCACAGTTGTTCGACCAACGGCCAGTTGTGATGACGGACCTTCTCGGAAGGCTCAAGGCTCTGCCCGGCGTCGAGGCCATCATGCCGACGGTGCCTCCGCAGAGTGCCAACGTGCCCTCGCGCAGTGACTCTCTGGAGATCGACGGCGTGGCTCTCGCGACGCCGAAGCTGCTCCTTTCCACCAAGACCGTGCCGTGGAACTATCACGACGTGCTTCGAATCCCACTGCGGTCCGGCCGGCCATTCACCATCGGAGAACCTCCAGCTCACGTCATCATCAGCGAGCACTTCGCGAAAAAGTTCTGGCCTGATGGAGCGATTGGGCACACATTCCGAGAATCTCCTGCGGACCGGGCGCTGCAGGTCATCGGAGTCGCCGCCCATGTGCGCACGATCGACGATGGACGGACAGGACTGGAAGGCGATCGGTTCCTCTACTACGTGCCGGAGCAACCGCCCAGGCCGAGACCCTCGCAAGCGGGGATCACTCGCCGAACCGAAACCCGCGGAAGCTCGGTAACTGGCTACCTTAGTCTCACTATCAGGGTCGACTCGCCGGATCGCCTCAATGACGTGCTGGACGTTGCCAAATCGTCAGCGCCGAAGTTTCAGGCGTCTGTGGCACTGGTCGATCACGAGTACGCCAAATGGGAAGCGGACACCCTAGTACAGACTCAGGTGATCTCGTCCTTCGGGGTTCTGGCATTCATGATGGCGATAGCGGGCGTGTACGGAGTCATGGCGTTTCTCGTCGCGAGTCGGAGACGGGAACTTGGCGTACGAATCGCCCTTGGTGCGAGCCACGGTGATGTCGTCTCGCTCGTTCTCGGCTCTGCGACTCGACTGGCACTCGTCGGCGCAGGCCTCGGGCTAATCGGCGCTTTCGTAGGGGCACGTTATGTTGAATCACAACTCTCTGGAGTCTCGCCGACGGATCCGCTGACCTACGTGACCGTCAGCATCGTGGTCATCGCAGGCGCGACGTTGGCCACCTGGTGGCCCGCACGCCAGGCCGCGCGCGTTGATCCGGCGATTACATTACGCGCGGAATAGCCGCGCGGACTTCGGCGCCCTTGAGAACCAGGGCGCCCTACGAGGACACGCATCTCGTAGCGCGGCTTGACACGCATCTCGTAGCGCGGCTTGACAGGCATTTCGTAGCGCGGCCTGACGGGCATTTCGTAGCGCGGCCTGAACTTCAAGGCCGCGGAACCCGGCGCGCTTGAAGTTCGGCGCGCCCTACGAGGAGGGCGCCCTGATCGCCGCCATCGCGGCCGCGTCCACCGCCTGCGCGGCGCCGATGCTGCCGTTGGTCATGATCACCACGCCGCGATCGGCCGCGGCATCGAAGGCGACGATGGCGTACCAGAAGGTATTG
>Ga0138256_10009464_pt1 | contig 10219 bp, 7 predicted proteins | sample KNB2016incub_MG_FD_105486 | JGI IMG/M metagenome (GOLD analysis project Ga0138256, IMG submission 105486) | Active sludge microbial communities from wastewater in Klosterneuburg, Austria - KNB2014incub_MG | ecosystem: Engineered > WWTP > Activated sludge > Unclassified | place: Austria... | reverse complement strand
CGACGGCGGCGACCAGTTCAACCAGCGGGAGGGGCGCGTGACCCTCGGGACCAACCTTTCGCACCGGCAGCAGCTCACCGCGCGAGGCGTCGAGCACACCCTGGCGATCGGCCTGCAGCATCGCACCGACCTGGTGGACGACATCGGGCTGCACCACACGCGCGCACGCGTGCGCAGCGCCACGGTGCGCGAGGACGACGTCAGCCAGAGCAGCACCGGCCTGTTCGCCGAGGTGGAGTCGCGCTGGACGCCACGCTTTCGCTCGGTGCTCGGACTCCGCGGCGACGCGTTCGCGTTCGATGTGGACAGCCGGCTCCCCGCAAACTCCGGACAGCGCCGTGCCGGGATCATGAGCCCGAAGCTCTCGTTCGCCTTCGCCCCCTCTTCCACATCCGAGCTGTACCTGAGCGGCGGATTCGGCTTCCACAGCAATGATGCACGTGGTGCCACCATCACGGTCGATCCGGTCTCCGGCGGCGCCGCGGCGCAGGTCGATCCGCTCGTGCGGTCGCGCGGCGGAGAGGTGGGCATCCGCATCTCACCCCGTCCACAGTGGCGTTCGACCGTGGCACTGTGGGCGCTCGATCTCGACAGCGAGTTGCTGTTCGTCGGCGACGGAGGCACCACCGAGCCGACCGGCGCCAGTCGTCGTGCTGGCCTGACCATCGCCAACTTCTACCGCCCGACCTCGCAGCTGTCGGTGGACGCCGACGTGTCGGTGTCACGCGCGCGGCTGCGCAGTGTGGCCCCGGGCGAGGACCGCATCCCGGGCGCGCTGGAGCACGTCGTCGCCGCCGGCGTCACGTGGACGACCGCGGCCGATCGCGCCTTCGCGACCCTGCGCCTGCGCCACTTCGGTGCGTATCCGCTGCTCGAGGACGATCGGGTGCGGGCGTCGCCGACCACGCTGGTCAACGCCAGCGCCGGGCTGCGGGTGGGTGGGGTGCGGGTGCAGGTGAGCGTGCTGAACGTCCTGGGGTCGCGGGCCAATGACATCCAGTACTACTATGCCTCGCGGCTACCGGGGGAGCCGGCTGGTGGCATCGGAGACGTCCATTCCCATCCGGTGGAGCCGCGGCAGTTGCGCCTGGCGCTCGTGCGCGGGCTGTAGCGCCGGCCGACGCGCCCTACTTCTTGCGGCGAGCCCTCGCCACGACGAGCCCAGCGACCACGGTCGCCGCCGCGACAGCCACCGCCACCCGCTTCTGCTTCTTCTTGCGCGCCGCCTCTTTCCCCGTCACCCGCTCCGCCACCTGCTTCGCCACGATTCCCGCCTGCGCACCCGCCGCCTTCGCAGTCCTCACCGCCAGGCGCGCCGTCTTCACCGCTTGCACGGCGGTTACGGCTGCAACGGCCGCGGTCCTCACGGTCTTGCGGGCAGATTTCTTGATGTTGGCCATGTGATCTCCAGTCGTGCGGGTCATGCAACGCGCCGCCTGATCCGCGGGGTCGTGAGGCACCTTGAGTGCGCGCGCGTGCGGGACGCGTAGCGGCCTGAATGATACACCGCCGCGTCGCGGTGTGCCGTCCGGTCATGGCTGCGAGTCCGCGGGACCTCCTCGGCGGCGCCGGGTGGTGAGCCGACATCGGCCGGTCGCCTCCTCACAGGTCGGTGGGAGCGACCCGACCCTCGTTGTCATCGGCCGCGACACCCACCGACGCCATGAAGGCATCGTAGACGTCCGGTCGCCACCAGGCGTGGCTCTCCCGCACGATCTCGAGGGCGCGCTCCCGCGACATCGCCGCCCGGTAGCTGCGGCTGCTCGTTAGGGCATCGAAGACGTCGGCGATGCAGATGACCTGGGCGTTGATCGGGATCTCGTCCCCCTCCAACCCATCCGGATAGCCGCCACCGCAGTGCTTCTCGTGGTGCCAGCGGATCATGGGCTTGATGTCCCACGGGAAGTCGATGTCCGCCAGCAGCTCGAACCCCTCGCCGGGGTGCCGCTTCATGACCGCGAACTCCTCGTCCGTGAGGCGTCCCGGCTTGTTGAGGATCTCGTGCGGCGTGTGGATCTTGCCCACGTCGTGCAGGTACGCCCCGAGCCGGATGGTCGTCTGCTCATCCTGATCCATCCCGAGGGCCTCGGCCACCGCCACCGCGTAGCTGGCCACCCGTTCGCAGTGACCGTGCGTGTAGCTGTCGGCCGATTCGATCGACTGGCCCCATTCGCGCACGATCGAGAGGAAGGTCCCTTCCAGGTCGTCGAGACGCGACGACACGTCGACCAGGTCCGTCCGGGCATCGAGGCGACGGAAGAGCCGCTGCGACACGTTCAGGTGGCGCAGCGCGTCCTGGTTGCGGCGCAGCTGGCGGTAGAGCAGCGCCAGTTCGCGAGCCGCCTCTGCCTCCTCGAGGATCGCGCCTGCCGACCGTGCCATCGTCAACGCGGCCTGCAGCCGGGACTCGGCGAGCGAAAATCGCTCCGTGACCCGATAGACCGCCCCGATCACCCGATAGGCGTCGGCCTGGTGCCGGACGATCCCCAGCGAGCTGAAGATGCGCAGCGCCTCCGTCGCCACGCGGGACGCCTGGTCGAAGTGCCTCAGGGCGAGGTGCACCTCGGTGTGGCTGAGCAGGGCCAGCCCGCGCAGGTGCACGTCACCCAGTCGCGTGGTGATCTCGATGCTCTGGCGAAAACGCTCGTCCGCCTCGTCCCACCGCTTGCGATCGGCGCTCAGGATCCCGAGGCTGTTGAACACCATGGCCGCGCCACGCTCATCGCCGCAGCAGGCGAAGGCATCGAGCGCGTCCACGTAGTGCTGCTCGGCGTCGTCCAGTTCCCCCTGAATGTTGGCAATGATCCCGAGGTTCTGGCGGATGCGTCCGCGCAGCGCGTGATCGACCGCAGGCGACTGCAGCGCCCGCATGAACGTCTCACGGGCGGTGTCGAACGCGCCGTCGGCCAGGTCGAACGCCGCCAGTGTGTTGAGCGCCTGCGCCGCCAGCAGCCCCAGCCCTGCGACTTCGGCCGCGACGTGACTCTGCCGGCACAACCGGCGGGCCTCGTCCGACTCGGAGCGCCGGTGCCTGGCGATCGCGAGCCGCCGCAGCGCATCGGCCCGGCTCCGGTGGTCCCGCTCCGGTACCGACTCGACGATGGCTCGCTCGTAGCCCACGATCGCCTCGTCGAGACGCCCCGCAACGTCGGCATCGATCGCGTCCAGCAGCGCCGCCATGGCGATGCCGCTGGCGCGATGCGGTCCCGGGGTTTCAAGCCGTTGATAGAGCGAGGCGGTCACGCACACAAGACCAGCGAAGTAGCCCTCATGTAACCGCTGGCGCTCGCCCGCCTGGATTAGACCGATTTTACCCTCGCCTTCTCCGCGAAAAGGCAGATCCCCCCACCCTCTTTCGAGGATGGGGGGACTCGGCCCTCTCACGGCATTCCGGACAGCTTCAGTACGCGATCATGTAGCTGGAGAAGTGATCGATCGTGCCGACCACCTTGTCTTCGACCCTGCTGTTCTTGGACGGCGGCAGCTCGAGGATCTGCAGCGACTCGTTTACGTAGGCCAGCCGGTAGCGTTCGCCGGTACCGAGCAGCGTCGGGAGCAGGCAGTGGCCGTAGTCCAGCGTCAGCTCGGCGGACTTCTTGAAGTTCAGGCCGTGCGGACCGAAGACGACCTGCACCAGGGACCCCATCGGCGCCGTGCCGACAATGAGCTCGTCCTCGTCGAGCGCGCCGGCCGGAATCACCAGCTTGTGTGATCCGATGCGCAGCGTTCCGCCATCCGGACCGATGACTTCGGCTTCGACCTCGAGGCCGAGCGGTTCGCACTGCAGGAGTTCGAGCGAAGCGAACTTGTCCAGCTTGCGCTGCAGCTTGAGGTCCTTCTTGAAGGCCTTCCAGGCGTCCTTGTCGAGGCGGAGCTGCGCCTTCAGGAGTTCCTTGTCGAGCTTGGCCGCAGTCTTGATGCTATCGCGGATCGCCTCGAGCGAGTCCTTTCGGGCCTCTTTCGCCGCCTTTTTGGCGATCTGTTCGGGCGACTTCCCGAGCGAGACGGCATCGCTCGACGGGAGCATCGTGGGGGCGGTCGGCGGCGCATCAATCGAACAGGCCGCGAGCAGCACGGCGGCGACGAGCGAGAAGGCCGAGGTGGAGAGAAGCTTCTTCATGACGTGCCGTCCTTTCGGGAATGCGAGAGAGGTGATCGACGGGAGGCGTTGGTTGGCGCTCCCGGACTCCTCTATGGCAACCCGCGTACCCGCAACGACTTGTGATCTTTGCCCACCTCGAGATCTGCGTGGTCCTTTTGACCGAACCTCGGTCATTCAGTCAGAAATTGGGGTCTGAAACCGCCTCCTTCCCGCCTCGCCGTCGGACACATAGTCCCAGAGAAGTTTCCGCACTTCTCTCGTCGAGCGATCGACCGCCGCCGTCCGACCCGTCCCGCAGTGATGTGGACCACCCGCAGACGTTGCGTTCTGCCCGCACCATTGCGCAAAACCCACGGGTCGCGGCGGCTCTGCCCGGTGCGGCTACTCTATCACCGCTTCCATCGCAGCGCCTCGATCTCGTCGAGGGCCTGCGCCGCCGGCCGCCCGAGACCCGAGGCGTCGTCGCGACATCTACCGACGTCCCGCTCCATCGCTGGCGGCCAGCGACCCTTTATCGGCCTGATGCACCGGGAAAAGCAACACCCCTACCCTCTCGCGAGGATAGGGGCATGCCACGCACTCCCGGCAGGTGGAACAGCGTCAGTAGGCGATCATGTAGCTGGAGAAGTGATCGATCTGTCCAGTCACCTTCGACGCGGGCCGGTTGTCGATCGACGGCGGGAGCTCGAGGATGTTCATCCCACTCCCGACGTAGGCGACTCGGAACTGCGCGTTGCCAGGCGGCGCGCAGTGCGAGTAGCTCATGGTCAGCTGGGCAGGCTGGCTGAACGTCAAGCCGTGGGGGGCGAACTGCACCCGCACCAGGGAGCCCATGGGTACGGTGGCAATGATCAGTTGGTACTGGGATAGCGCGTTCGCAGGGATCACCAGCTTGTGCGGCCCCACCCACAGCGTACCTCCCGCGGGTCCGATGACTCCCGCTGCGAGGTTGAACTGTAGCGGTGAACAGCGCAGCAGGGTGAGCGAGCTCAGCAAATTGCGCAGGCCAAGCAGCTGGAATTCGTTCCCGCTCGCATTCCAGGCGGCCCGCTCCAGGGCATACTCTGCCTGATTCGCATCCTGGGTGAGCACGGCGGCAGCGAGCACGCTGTCCCGGACCACGAGCAGCGAGTCCCTCCGCGCCCTGATCGCTGCCTGATCCCGGAGCGACGTGCCCTCCGTGATGGTTCCGTCGAGCGGGCGGTGCACCGGAGCGGTCGGTGGCCCATCGACGGAGCAGGCGGCGAGCAACATCACCGCGACGAGCGAGACGGCGTTCGTCAGTTTCGAGATCTTCATGGCGAGTGATCCTGAGGTATCGCGGGAGAGAGTATCGTCTGGCTTCGCCACCAGGCGAGCCCAAACTCTCCAGTTGCAACCCGCGTACCCGCAACGACTTGCCGCCGATCACCCGCCCGACGCGTCTGGGGTCATTTCGACCGGAAGTCGGTCATTCCGGGAAAAACAGGTGCTCGGACACGGGGCTTCCCGCCGTCTGTTCGGACATCTTGACCGCAAAAAATTCCTGACTCCGATCACCCAGTATCTGCGACCCGCCCGCCGCGGGCCGCAGAAAGTGGAGCCTGTCATGGACATCCGTAGCGTCCCGCCACACATCGACCTGAAAGGGACGCATCGACTACGACCGTCGGGACTGCGAGCGCTTACTGTATCACCGCCTTGCGCCGCAGCGCCTCGATCTCGTCGATCTCACGCGGTGCCGTGGTGATGCGCCGGAGCTTGCCGCCGGAGATGACGTAGTCGTCCTCGATGCGCACCCCGACATTTCGGTACTTCTCGGCTGCCGCCCGCGCGTGAGCGATCAGCGCCCGGTTGCGCGGCGTCTGGGGGAGGTCGCGGAAGACGTGCTCGCGCACGTAGATCCCCGGCTCGATGGTGAAGGCGTCGCCGTCCTGGAACTGGTTCGGCGACACGTTGCTGAACTGCGACGGGTCGTGCACGTCGAGCCCGATCCCGTGAATGAAGCCGTGGTACACGTAGAGGTACCACTGCGGGCAGCTCCCGTCGGCGTTGGCCCACGTCCCAGGACACAGCCCCGGCGGCGGGTCGAACGACGCGGTGGGCGACTCGATCAGTCCGAGCCGCGTGAGGCCGGCCTTGAGTACCACGTACGCCGAATCGGTCGGCACATTGCGCGGCGTGCCGGGCGTCATCTGCCGCTCGGCGGCCTTTTGTGCATCGAGCACGATCTGGTACACCTCGCGGGCAGCGGGAGTGTAGGTGCCGTCCACCGGCAGTGTGCGGGTGATGTCGGCGGAGTAGCCGTCGTAGTACGCGGCCACGTCCATCAGGACGACCTCGCCCGCCTTGGCCTCGCGAAACGAGGCCGGCCAGTGCAGGATCGTCGAGTTCTCGCCGGCGCCGACGATGGACGTGTAGCCCGGTCCGTCCGCTCCCAGCTTGCGATACGTCGCCTCCATGATCGCCTGGATCTCGCTCTCCTGCATCCCCGGGCGAATGGTGCGCATCACCTCCACGTGCGCCTCCGACGAGATCACCGCCGCCTTCTCGATGAGCGCCAGCTCGGCGGCGCTCTTCTTCGCGCGCAGCTGTTCGACCAGCCGAGTCGCGTCAGCGACCTTGACCCGCGGGAGCCTCCGCTGGAGATCGGTGACGAAGTTGCGCCCGAACGAGAGCGAGTCGTTGGCCACGAACTCGCTCGCCTGCGCATCGGAAATGGCATAGACAGGGAGCCCCGAGGCGGCGAGCGAATCGGCGACGCGCTGCAGCTCGTCGGCAAAGCGGGCCTGGAGCCCGAGGTCGGACGCCACCTGCTGCGGTGTCTTGCGATCGCCCAGGTAGAGCGCCTGGCGCGGGTTCGGTTTCTCGACAAACAGCGTCGAGGTGACCCGCCCGCCCCGCTTCACCATGACGAAGGCCGCGTTGGACTCGAGGAAGCCGGTGAGATAGCGAAAGTGCGGGTTCTGGTAGAACGGGGGCCAGTGATTCACGGGCTCGCGCCGCCCGAAGGCAAGGACGACGCCGCTGTCGATGCGCGCCGCAAGCGCCGAGCGGCGCGTCGCGTACTCGGCGACCGGGATCTGGGCCCCGAGCAGCGCGGGCGCGCCAGCATCCGCGAGCAGGGCGACACCCAGCGCCGACAGCAGGGCGACGAGTGGTGAGGCAACGGCAGAATGCACGAACGACATGGTGCTTCCTCGCAGCAGCTGGTTAGGCAAGCCCCAGGTGCTTGAGCACCTCTGGCGGCGGGCCGTCGAACGACGCCAGCGCGACGTTGCCGACGTACCCGATGTCCTTCATTCCCTCGTCGGTCGTATAGAACCCCTCGGCCGTCAGGTCGCGTACCCGGTCGAAGAACTGCGCCGCCTGCCGGAACTCCGGCTTCGCCCTGGGGACGTAGCAGATGTCATCGCAGATCGCGGTGCGCTGCGCGTCGGTCAGCGCGGCAAAGGCGGCGCCGAAGCGCCGGTTGCTCTCCACGTCGATCCAGACCAGTCCTCCGCGCACCTGCACCAGCGCTTTCTGGTACCAGTCGGAGGGTGCACTCACGTACTCGTTGATGTACGCCGGCACCCCGACCGCCGAGGCCGCGGGTGATGTCTCGTCAGCGGGGATGATCATGTCGCACAGCGCTGTCAGCGTGACCAGCTCGGCGGCCGTCAGCTGCATTGTCCACGTGATCACCGGGTTGAGCAGGTCGGGGTCGCTCGGCGTGCCGCGCGGCCCCGCCACCGGCTCTCCGTTGGCGTCCAGCGCCCCCGCGCGCCTCGCCGGCGCATCGACGACCGGGAGCGACCGGCTGTCGCTGTTGCAGGCGGCGAGCGACCCGGCCAGCGGAAGGGCGAGGGCGCCGGCCGCGATCGCCTTGAGGAGTTCACGTCGCTTCAGCGGGTGCGACGGGACGTGCCGCTCGACTTCGCTCGTCGAGTCGCCGGCGTCGGCCGAACCGGTCGAGTCGCCGGTCGGACGCGGCGGTTCGCGGTCGTCGTTCATCCGATGCTCCGCGTCTTGAGTTGCTCGATGATGTGGTCGCACGTCCGCCACGCGAGCGCGAGGATAGACAACGTGGGATTCTTGTCGGCGTTGGAGACAAACGGGGCGCCATCGGTCACGAAGAGGTTCTGCACGTCCCACGACTGGCACCACTCGTTGAGCACCGACGAGCGTGCCTGCGTCCCCATGCGGCACGTTCCCACCTCGTGAATGATCTGCCCGCCGCGGGCGATGACCTTCGCCCCATCGGTCTCCACCGTCCCGTTGACCTTTCCCCCCATGCGCTCGATGATCTGGGCGAAGGTCTTGACCATGTGGGCCGCCTGGCGCGTCTCGTGCTCGCTCCACTTCCAGTGGAAGCGCAGCACCGGGATCCCCCATTGGTCGGTCACGTCGGGGTCCAACTCGCAGTAGCAGTCGTCGTTCGGGATCATCTCCCCGCGTCCGTCGAACCACATCCACGAGCCATAGTAGCGCCGCGCGGCCTGCTTGAAGCGCGTGCCGTACGCCCCCTCGGTGAGCGGCTCGAGCCCGCCGAAGGCGCCGGAGCCGGGCATGTCGCGCCCGCCACCGAACTCCACGTGGTAGCCGCGGGCAAAGCCGAGCTTTCCGGCCAGTTGCGGCTTGTAGAGCCACCACGGCATGTACATGTGCATTCCGCTGGCCCCGTCCTGGTTGTGTGGCGGGGTATTCTCCAGCGCGGGAATCTGCCCGCCGATGCCGGCGCCCACGGTGTCCATCAGGTACTTGCCCACCAGCCCGCTGCTGTTGGAGAGCCCGTTGGGAAACTGGCTGCTGCGCGAGTTGAGCAGGATGCGCGCGGTCTCGGCTGCGCTCGCCGCCAGCACCACCACGCGAGCCTTCACGTGCTGGTCCGTGCGCGTGCGCTTGTCGATGTAGTGCACCCCCGTCGCCCGGCCGCTGGCATCCACCGACACTGCACGCACCATGGCATCGGGGACGATGTCGCAGTTGCCGGTGGCGAGCGCCGGGGGAAGCAGGACCGTGGTGGACTGGAAGTTGGCACGGATGGAGCAGCCGTTCCCACAGGGCGTCGCCCAAAAGCAGGCTTGCCGCTCGCGCATCGACTGCGCCAGCACGCGCTGCGCCAGCGGGTTGTCGGGATGGATCTTCTGCGGCAGCACCTCGTGATCCTGCCGCTGCGTCATGATCGCCAGGTGCGCCGGGATCACGGGGATCTGCAGCGGGTCGCAGGCCTTTTTCGCCAGCAGCTCGGTCGCGCGCGGCCTGGGCGGCGGCATCAGCACACCCGGCGACGAGCGCGGCGTATTCTCCAGGTCGTCGTCGCCGCCGTAGACGCCAATCAGCATCTCGGTCCGGTCGTAATACGAGGCGAGGTCGGCGTAGGTAATCGGCCAGTCGGCGCCGAGTCCGTCGCGCGACTTCGGCTTGAAGTCGTAGTCCCCCATGCGCAGGGAGATCCGCCCCCAGTGGTTCGTGCGCCCGCCGAGCATGCGCGCGCGCCACCACGAGAACTGGCTCCCGGGTGCCGTCGTGTACGGCTCGCCCGGCACCTCCCACCCGCCATCGACCGTGGCGTCGTAGAAGCCGAACGGCTTTTCCTTCGACCCGGCCCCGCGCAGCGGCGCCTGACGCGGGAGGTTGAACATCGGCGTCTCGGTCTGCGGGTCGTAGCGGCGCCCCGCCTCCAGCACGAGCACCTTGAGTCCGGCCACCGACAGCTGGTACGCGGCCATGCCGCCTCCGGCCCCCGATCCCACCACGATGACGTCGTACACGGTCTGCGACTTGGGGCTGCGCTGAAACACCCGGATGCACTCCGTGAAGGTCGATGCCAATCTACGGGACGCCTCCCTGTTGGCGAGTGCAGCGGCGGCGGCGACTTTTTGTGAGATGGCATGTACTTTCGACGTTCGACCATCATCAGGAGCCCGAGCTGCCCACACAGTCCGACCGCGACTCCGCGCGTGCCGAGCATCAACGCGCCGTGGAGCAATTTCTCGCCGCGGCGCGTGCCGTCCCGCGCGAGGCGTGGGAGCGACCCGCGCGCGACGAGCAGTGGTCACCCGCGCAGATCGCCGAGCACGTGCGCCTTGCGTATGCCGTGGTCGCGCAGCAGCTGGCTGGCGGGAGCGGCCTCCGCGTCCGTACCTCGTGGTG
>Ga0138256_10009463_pt1 | contig 10220 bp, 8 predicted proteins | sample KNB2016incub_MG_FD_105486 | JGI IMG/M metagenome (GOLD analysis project Ga0138256, IMG submission 105486) | Active sludge microbial communities from wastewater in Klosterneuburg, Austria - KNB2014incub_MG | ecosystem: Engineered > WWTP > Activated sludge > Unclassified | place: Austria... | reverse complement strand
ATATCTCATGACAAAAATGAAAAGATTCACCAGCATTCTCCGCTTGTTTATTCTGATTGGCCTTACTGCGGCAACGTTTTCTTCCTGTGTGAAGAAAGAATACGATGAGCCTGACACTGCAAACATGGACCCTACTGATCTCGTAGTCACTCATACTCTTGATCAATTTCAAAACCTGGCTACAGGTCCAATTCCTGTACTCATCACTACAGACATTATCCTTTCGGGTATTGTAATTGCCGATGACGAGTCCGGAAATTTCTACAAAGAAATTATTATCCAGGATTCTACCGGAGGCTTGAGTATCAGTGTTGATATTTCGAATTTCTATACAGAATATCCGGTTGGTCGTCGCCTATTCGTGAAAGCAAAAGGTCTCTACCTTGCTGATGACGGCGATGGTAATTTCCAGATCGGTGTAAAAGACAACAACACTATCGGTCGCATTCCTTCCACTCTCGTTGGTCAATACGTAGTGAAAGGCAAATGGGGAATTCCGGTTACGCCATTAAGCTACACACTCAGCAGTCTGGGAAATGCTCCATCCAACGTACTTGTAAAAATCAGTGGCGTTGAATTTGTTACTGCAGATGCAGGAATCTCTTATGCTGATGCGATTAACCTGATCTCTAAAAACAGAGTTGTAGAAGACTGTTCAACTCCTGCCAATACAGTTAAAATGTACAACAGTGGCTATTCTAAATTTGCCGCTGAAATAACACCATCCGGAAACGGTACAATTGTGTGTGTGAACAAATATTACAATGGCAATCCTGAATTGATCATCCGCGATCCTAGAGATGTGGTGATGAATGACATTCGTTGCGATGGCACAACAGGTGCATTGACACAAATGCCGATTGACAGTCTGCGCATGCTGTACACAGGTGCTACAACTACCTGTCCTACCGGCCGTAAAATTAAAGGAATTGTTATTTCTGATCTTGTCAACAAAAACATTGATCCGAAGAACATGGTCATCCAGGATGGAAATGCCGGAATCGTGGTTCGTTTCACTGCAGCTCATACGTTCGCTATGGGTGCTGAAGTTGAGGTGAGAGTATCCGGACAGGAATTGTCAGAGTACAATGGTTTGCTCGAAGTAAATTATGTGGATCTGGGAAATGCTGTTCAAACAGGAACAGGCACAATCACTCCACGTGTTGCAACAGTAACTGCAATTCTCGCTAACCTTCAGGCCTGGGAGTCTACTCTCATCACAGTTCAGGCGGCAACAGCTTCCGGCTCTACCAGCTACAGTGGTTCCAATACACTCAATGATGGAACGGGTGCAATGACTTTGTATACACGCAGTCTGGCTACATTTTCTGCCAGTGCATTACCTGCAGGTCCTATGAGCTACACTGGTTTTCTTTCAGAATACACAGGATCTTCAGCAGTGCCTGCTCAGTTGAGCATCCGTACTTTGTCTGACGTTCAATAAGACAAACTCAATTTTTTAAAAAAGCCCTGTGGAATTTCCACAGGGCTTTTTTTATGGATAAAGTAGAATTCTCTTCCGCACTATTGCAATTTGAGAATTTCGACAAAGAGAAGATGTACTTTTCGTCATCTAGGTCAGCATCGTCAATTATTTTCCTCAAAATAAATTTGTTTCTCAATCCTTCCCGAGGTAATTCTTTACCACCTCCCCAAACTCAATCGGATTCTCCGCATGCACCCAATGTCCAGCATCCTTCACGGTGACAATCATGACACGGGTAAACAACTGCCTGATTTCTGTTTCATCTGTTTGCGAAATGTAACCGGAACGCTGACCGCGGATAAAAAGCGTAGGTACGTCTATCGGTGCGGATGGCTGAAAAGCTTTCCCAATGTTGTCAATATTTTTTTCTATCGCTGAGAGGTAAAACCTCCAGTCCAGTTTTTGTTCTTCATTCCAGTATAAATTTTTGAGCAAAAATTGCAAAGTCGCTTCGTCGTGAATGGATATGCGCAATTGTTCCTCCACTTCTTTTCGGCCGCTTGCATTTTCTGGTTGTGCGGAATGGAGTGCCGACAAGACCGATTGATGATGTGGAGCATAATGACGCGGGGCGATGTCGGCGATAATCAATTTCTCAAGACGCTCCGGATATTTATCCGCGAAAAACATAGCGACTTTTCCACCCATGGAGTGTCCGAGTAAAATGACTTTTGCTAATCCTTCTTCATCCATCAGTTCGCGTACATCCTCTGCCATGCTTTCGTAAGAGAAGTCATCGCTGTGCGGACTCCTTCCGTGATTTCTTAAATCAATCGCATAACAACAGAATCCTATGGAGGAAAAATATTTTGAAAAACTATTCCAATTGTCTCCCAATCCAAATAATCCGTGGAGAATGAAAAGCGCTTTGCCTTCCCCTGTTTTTTTGAAAAATAATTTCATGCGATTATTAAACAAATATGCATTTAGCTTTTTAAACAGCGCAGGTACATTTGCACCGTATTTTCCAAACCGAAGTACAGGGCATCCGAAATCAAGGCATGACCGATTGAAACCTCCAGCAAACCGCTGACTTCAGTGCGGAAGTAGCGCAGGTTATCAAGGTTGAGATCATGACCGGCATTGAGTCCGAGGCCAACACGTGCAGCTGCTTTCGATGCATGAACATATACATCCACAGCCTTACCCGGATGATATGGGAATTCGCTCGCGTAATTTTCAGTGTACAATTCAATACGGTCAGTTCCCGTCCCCGCCGCCAATTCCACCAGCTTCTCCACCGGTGCTAGAAACAGGGAAGTTCTCACGCCGAGACTTTTCAATTCGGAGACGATATCTGTAAGAAAAGATTGGTTCGTTTCAGTATCCCATCCCGCGTTAGAAGTAAGTACATCCGGAGGATCGGGAACCAGTGTAACCTGGTGCGGACGGATTTCACGGATGAGATCTAAAAAATCACGCGAAGGATATCCCTCAATATTGAACTCCGTTTTCACAATTTCCTTTAAAGCATAAACATCTTTTCTCCGGATATGACGTTCATCAGGACGGGGATGCACTGTAATTCCTTCGGCACCGAAACGTTCAATGTCAGCAGCAACTTTTAGCAAATCCGGAACATTCCCTCCCCTTGCATTTCGTAAGGTGGCTATTTTGTTGATATTGACGCTAAGTCGGGTTTTTGAGATCATCACAAAATTGTAAGAAGAAGCCAAAATTACAACAAAAGATTTAGCCTCCCGTTCGAATACTAAATGTAATCCAAATGTCTTTTTATCTTGCGCAGTATTCTTAATTCTTTCCAAAACCCATTCTGGCAAGGCTTTTGAAGTCTGTAAATGAAAATATGTATGTTTGCACCCCGCTAAACCTTAGGGTTTGGTTTTCCGTAAAAAACACCAATGATTGCCAAAGATCTCATTAACGATTCTTTCCCTCCACTCAAACTGAGCGACAGTGGATTGAAGGCTATTAACTGGATGGAAGAGTTCCGACTGGAACACTTGCCATTGGTTGACAGCGTAAATTATATCGGCCTGGCATCCGAAGAAGATATTCTGAAATTAAGTGCACTCGATCAACCTTTAGCAAATCATAATCTACCACTCATCCGCCCTTTTGTCCGTTACAACCAACCTGTGTTTGAAGTGGTGAAGTTGATTTCAAAAGACAAACTCACTATCGTTCCTGTTCTCGATGCAGCAGATCATTACATCGGACTGGTTACGCTTCAGGATATTCTGAAACATTATTCCGAAAGTGGAATTTTTGAAGATGCAAACGGTGTGCTTGTGCTGGAAGTCGGCGCAAAAAGTTACAGCCTCAGCGAAATTGCTCACATCATCGAATCTGAGGATGGAAAAATTATAAGCTCCTATATCACTCCGAATCCGGAGAATGAAACTATTGATATCACGATTAAAATCAATCAACGTGAACTCTCCCGCATCCTTGCTTCTTTTAGCCGTCATGGTTACTTTGTAAAAGAACATTATCACCAGAATGAGTTCATGGATGATATCAAATCACGGTACGATTCCCTGATGAATTACCTTGGCATTTAATCCTGAACGATGCGTGCAACCATGAAACTCAAATGGTTCTTGTTTGCATTTCTCTTGCTAAGCATTCCTTCAGCTGCACAAATTTCCCCGGTCGCAACATTTACAGATTCGCTTTCAACAAGCGATTCTTCGGAAGTGGAGATTGTGGATGTCGTTCTCATCGGAAATAAAATTACCCGTGAACACATTCTCCTGCGTGAACTGACATTCCGTAAACACGACACAATTCCTGTGTACGATGTAGAAAAACGATTTCGACGGAGTGAAGAAAATCTGCTGAATACTTCCCTCTTTAATTCCGCACGAATTACATGGTTGCGTGAAGGCCGGGAACTTCGTGTGTACATCATCGTTGCTGAACGCTGGTATATTTTCCCATTACCTGTTTTTGAACTGGCAGAAAGAAATTTCAATGTGTGGTGGGAAACAAAAGATCTTTCTCGAATTGTATATGGAGGAATTCTAAACTGGAATAATTTCAGAGGTCGCAATGAAGTGCTGGCTGCTTCCATACGCCTTGGCTATACCCAACGCATCAGTTTTTATTACAACATCCCGTATATCAACAAAAAACAAAACGCGGGCCTTTCTGTTTCATTTTCGTATGCACGAAATCACCAGGTAGGTTTCAAGACACTAAAAAATGCAACGGTCTATTACAAAGACGAAGAAGAGTATGCCCGGAAAGAATACGGAGGTTCCGTGCAATACATTTACCGTGACGGATTGTATGAAACTCATGCAGCTGAAATTGGTTACCGGGAAGCACAGATCCAGGATACAGTCTCCCTCTTGAATACCGATTATTTTGGTGCAGGACGATCTCAAATCCGCTATTCTACTTTTCGTTATTTCTTCAAGTCCGACCATCGCGATCTTGTTGCCTATCCATTAAAAGGACGGTACATGGATCTCGAATTGAACCAGAAAGGTTTTGGCTTTCTTAAAGATGATATCAACTATTTTTCAGTTACAGCGCGTTACCGGAAGCACTGGAAATTGTCGGAGCGCTTTTATTTCGCCGGTGGATTGACCGGCATGTATTCGCCCAACAAAACAATTCCTTACTTTTTATACAGAGGACTGGGTTATGGGAAAGAATTTCTGAGAGGGTACGAGTATTACGTTATCGACGGTCAACAATTCGCTTTGCTTAAAACGAATTTGAAATTCCAGCTGCTCCGTACACATTCTGTTCATGCTTCTTTTATTCCACTCACCAAGTTCAATACAATTCCCTATGCATTCTATCTGAATTTTTACGGAGATGCCGGTTATGTGAAAGATCCATTGTATTCCACTGGCAATCCCCTGGCCAACAGTTTGCTTTACAGTTATGGAACCGGATTGGACTTCGTTACGTATTATGACATAGTATTTCGATTTGAATATTCGATAAACAAATTAGGAGAATCAGGATTTTTTCTTCATTTTACTGCTCCGATCTGACCTGCCTGATCGGCAAAACAATTCAACCTCAATGAACATTGCCATCTATGGCCGCCCGGTAAATCTTAACCAGATAGAACTGGCGGAAACATTGGTAAAACTGCTCATACAGTCCGGGCACCGTGTAGTCTTGCATTCTGACTATTATGTTTTTCTGAAACAACATCTTCCGCTGGAACCAAAGATGCCGGTCTTTACCAGCCATGAGGAAATTTCGAGCGACATCGATTTTCTCTTCAGTATTGGTGGCGACGGGACTTTATTGGATACTGTTTCGCTGGTGAAAGATTCGAAAATTCCTGTTGTCGGTGTGAATGCAGGCCGACTGGGTTTCCTCTCAAGTGTTTCCAGGGAAAACCTTGAATTTGCAATTGATAGTCTGGCAAAAGGACATTATTCAACAGACGCAAGAACCCTGCTCCGTGTTGAATCCAACTTCCCGATTTTTGAAGGACAGAATATCGCCCTCAACGAATTCACCATTCATAAAAAAGAAACGTCATCGATGATCACCATTCATACCTACCTGAATGGCGAATACCTCAATTCTTATTGGGCCGACGGGATAATGATTTCTACACCCACCGGCTCAACCGGATATTCCTTAAGCTGCGGCGGACCTATTATTGTCCCGCAGTCTGAAAGTTTTGTCATCACTCCAATCGCGCCTCACAACCTGAATGTGAGACCTATTGTGGTTTCTGACAAAAATGTGATTTCCCTGGAAGTGGAAGGTCGCAGCCAGCATTTCATGGCAACACTCGATTCCCGGTCCGTCACAATTGATTCCGGTTACCAGCTCGCTGTACGAAAAGAAACATATTGCATTAATCTGGTCCGATTGAGTAATGAAAACTTCCTGAACACGCTTAGAAAAAAACTAAATTGGGGATTGGACACGAGAAATTAATGCTTTCTTCGCTAAATTTCGCTTATATTTTAGGGGAATCGGAACATTTAAGTTCGTGCTGCCCGTATAATGTATCATATTTTTTAATTACTATATTTGCCGAGTACTGTCTGACCGCATGAAGAAAATTGTACTTCTAATTTTAACAGCTCTGTTGCTGGCACCGGCAATTTCTGAGGCCCAACGCTGGAAACGTCAACGCTACGAGTTCAGTTTCGGGCTTGGAATCAGCAATTTCCTTGGGGAATTGGGTGGAGCAAACCAAATCGGCACCAACTATTTTCGTGACCTCGAATGGTCATTAACACGAATGGCGGCTTCTGTCGGACTCCGCTACAAACTCAGCAATTACTTTGCTTTGAAATCGCACCTGACCTATGGTCGTATCACCGGTGACGATAAACTCACGACTGAATATTTCAGAAACTACCGCAACCTGAATTTTTTCTCTGACATCTACGAATTCAATGTGAATTTTGAAGGCGCTTTCCAGCAGGAACAGGTTGGTCACCGTTACCGCTTAAGAAAAGTAAGAGGAATGAAAGGATATGAATTGTATACCTATGCTTTTGTTGGTGTGGGTGTCTTTTATTTTGACCCGAAAACCACTTACAAAGGAACTACCATCCGTTTACAACCACTTGGAACAGAAGGCCAGGGCCTCATTCCTTCTCGGAACAGATATTCTCTTGTTCAGCTTTGTATCCCTGTTGGTATCGGATTTAAATACACCATCGACCGCACCTGGGGTGTCGGACTTGAATTGGGTATCCGTAAAACATTTACTGATTACATCGATGATGTAAGTACCACTTACTTCGATTTTAATAATTACCCAAATGCGAACCAGGATGCTGCTGCTTTATCGGATCGCTCGAATCAAAGTGATCCTGTAGTTACAACTCCCGGCGAACAGCGTGGTGACCCAAGAGATAAGGATTCCTACATGTTTGGAATTTTCAGTATTAACTATAAGCTTAAGAACGGTCGTAATAATTTACCTCGTTTTTAAACCCAGCCTGAGAATTTTTCAGGGTTTCATCCGTTGAAGCAATCTACACCCGAAACCGGGTTTCCCTTCATGAGCTTTACGCGATTTCTCATCATCCTCCCTCTTGTTCTATGTCTGTCCGGCACATCCAGCTACGGACAATACAATGAATTCGGGATTCAGCTTGGTGTTGCGAATTACAAAGGGGAATTGTCTCCGCATACTTTCAATACAGACTTCATTCATCCTGCTTTCGGTGCATTTTATCGGCATAACTGGAACAGGCACTGGAGCTGGAAACTGGAATTAAATTATGGACGCATTTCAGGTGATGATGCCAAAGCAAAAACAGGTTTTGAACTCGACAGAAATTTGTCCTTCCAATCCAATGTTCTAGAATTATCCCCACAGATCGAATTCAATTTTTTTCCCTATGAAACAGGGAATGCCGATTATCCTTTTACGCCTTATGTTTTCACAGGAATCGCAGTCTTTCATTTCAATCCGAAGGCCGATTTGAATGGAGAACTGTTTGAATTGCAACCTCTGGGAACAGAAGGTCAGGGCTCAAACGGGAAGAAAACATACAAACGAATTCAGCTCGCGATTCCAATTGGTGGTGGAATTAAAATTACCGGACATGGAAGATTGGGAGTCGGAATTGAAGTTGGAGCACGTCGCACCTACACGGATTACCTCGATGATGTGAGCACAACTTATCCGGATATGCCTACGCTATTCGCTAACAGTGGTCCTGTTGCTGTGGCATTGTCAGACCGATCTTATTCGCGTGCCGACACATCCAATCATGTCCCTGTTTTTCAAAAGCAAAGAGGAAATTCGAAAGATAAAGACTGGTATATTTTTGCCGGAATCACCATTTATGTAAGGCTCACAAGTCTTCAAAAAGACATCTGCAGACCATTCCGAATGCGTCGGTATTGATTTATTTAATCAAATGAGCAATACCGTTCATTTTTGATGATAAAAAACCTGTTTTTATAAGTTTTTAACACATTTTATCTTTTCGCTTTCGAAGGATTTCACCCCTCTTTTTACCTATTTTAATTAACTTGCGCCGCTTTTCATTATTGGCGAATGAGCCTCAAAGACAAAATAATTACAGAAAAACTTCCGTTGCACATTGCAGTCATTATGGACGGCAATGGTCGCTGGGCTCAGAAACAAGGACAAGTCCGTGTTTTTGGTCATCAGAATGGCGTCAAAGCTGTTCGTGATACCACAGAAGCTGCAGCCGAAATCGGAATTAAATTTCTGACACTCTATGCTTTCTCCACGGAAAATTGGAATCGTCCCCGGGAAGAAGTGGATGCATTGATGGAACTACTCATCCACACCATCAATCAGGAGAAAGAAACATTGAACAAAAACAATATTCGCCTGCAAGCGATTGGTGATCTTCAATCGCTCCCCGGCAACTGTTATAATGAATTGCAGGAAGCAATAGCAGAGACAGCCAAGAATACCAGAATGACATTGATACTCGCATTGAGTTACAGTTCAAAATGGGAACTCACCAATGCCGTGCGACAATTGGCGAAACAGGTTGAAGAAGGAAAAATAAAAGCAGAAAAGATCGATGAGCAAATGATTGCCTCAAATCTCAATACTGCCGGAATTCCGGATCCTGAATTGTTGATCCGCACAAGCGGCGAACACCGCATCAGTAATTTTTTGCTCTGGCAAATCGCATATGCAGAATTGTATTTCACAGACAAACTCTGGCCGGAATTTGGCAAAGAAGATTTGTACGAAGCATTGATTGACTACCAAAACCGCGAACGTCGGTTTGGACTAGTTAGTGAACAATTACCTAAATGATATCTTGTAATACCTAATGATGAAACGAATTCTTTTTACTGTTCTCCTTTCCATTTCTATTCTATCGACTTACGCACAGGTTCAATTGGGTGGAGACAGCCTCATTGTGGATTACGGAAATCCAAAACAATTTGTAATCGGTGGTGTACTCGTTACCGGTACACAATACCTGGACGAAGGCGTGCTGATCAACCTCTCTGGTCTGGTGGTCGGAGATACCATCGAAATTCCTGGCGACAAAACAACCAAAGCAATCACCAATCTCTGGAAGCAGGGTTTGTTTTCTGATGTAAAAGTTGTTTCGACAAGGACATTGGGTCAAACCATATTTCTCGAGCTCCGCCTGCAGGAACGCCCACGTCTTTCAAAGTTTTCTTTCAAAGGCGTGAGTAAATCCGAAGCTGATAAGATCCGCGAAAAAATTAAACTCGAAAGAGATAAAGTCGTCACGGAAAATGTCATTGCTGCAACACAGAATACTGTAAAGAATTTTTATATCGATAAAGGATATCTGAATTCCGTTGTCACCATTCATGAAATCAAAGATACCAGCTACGCCAACCGTGAAATTCTTGAAATTGTTGTAGACAAAAAAAGCAAAGTAAAGATTCACAGAATTTATATCGATGGTAATACTGCCTTCAAAGACGGCAAACTAAAACGGGCAATGAAGGATACCAAGGAAAAGCGTTGGTATAAAATTTTCACTTCTTCCAAATTCCTCGATGAAAAATATCAGGAAGACAAAACCAAACTCATCGCCAAATATGCCGATAAAGGATACCGTGATGCGGCTATCGTTTTTGATACTGTTTACGCGCACGATGACCGCACATTAGACATCCGAATTAAAGTGGATGAAGGTCATCAGTATTTCTTCCGTGAAATTACCTGGGTTGGAAATACGAAACATACTTCCCAGGAGTTGAACAGCATTCTTGGAATTAAAAAAGGAGATATCTACGATCAGAGCATTCTCGACCAGCGCTTATTCATGAGCCAGAATAGCCGGGATGT
>Ga0138256_10009462_pt1 | contig 10220 bp, 8 predicted proteins | sample KNB2016incub_MG_FD_105486 | JGI IMG/M metagenome (GOLD analysis project Ga0138256, IMG submission 105486) | Active sludge microbial communities from wastewater in Klosterneuburg, Austria - KNB2014incub_MG | ecosystem: Engineered > WWTP > Activated sludge > Unclassified | place: Austria... | reverse complement strand
TGGTTGAAGTTGAGGAACCACAATTCGCCTTCGGCCATCGGTACGCGTTCGTCGTCGAGCACGAACTCGACGTCCGGGTGCGTGCGCACCGGCACGTGCAGGCGCACTTCGCCGTCCTCCGGCCCGAGGTAGTAGTCGCGGTGGCGGCGGATGCTGGACCCTGCGGCAAGTTTCAATAGTCGCACCGAGTTCTTGGTGCAGGGAATGGCGTCGAGGACCGCGGGTATGTAGTTCATCTTCTGCATCGCCGCGGTGTCAGCAAACGCCAACTTGGCCGACGGATCCGGAAACAGCGCCACATTGGCCCCGGGAACGGCGCGCAGGGCGATGCCGCTCCAGTCGCCCGCATAGACCGAGCGATTGAAATGCGCAGTCCACTCGGCGGCGGAGAACACGGCGGCGTCTGCCTGCAGGCGTTCGCGGTCAAACACCAGCGGCAAGCGCAGGCGGCTGATCGTGGCGCTCATGGCGCCGCCTGCCAGCGAATGGCGCGCAGCGCTTCATAGGCTGGCAGCAGCATCGAGTCGCACACCTGGCGTGCTTCGGGGCTGGCCGATTCCTGCTTGCGCCCGGAGTCCGCAACAAAGTCCGACGCCGGCTGCTTGGCGTTGCGCCTGGCTTTGGTCAGCATGCGTGCGATCTCCGATGCGTCCGGCGCCATGCGCCAGTGGGCCAGGATAGCCGGCAGTGCGGCTTCCGGCAGATCGGCGTAGTCGACGTACAAACCGCGTGGACTGTTCCGGTGCTCCAGCGCGCTGCGCATGTGTAGCTTCAGGATCATTGCCAGGTATTGTTCGGCCGGCATGCTCACCGCCGAGCCCAAGTCCAGACCCGGCACGCCATGGCTGCTGGCGCCGGGCAGCGTCGATGCCGAACGCAGCGCCAGATTGGACACCAGTACTTCGAGCGGGTGTCGGAACAAGAACACCCAGGGGACTTCGGGGAAGGTCTGCTCGATCAGCCCCAGACGGTCGACATGCCAGGCGTCCAGCTTGACCACATGGCGCGCGAACGGCGCTGGCGCGCTGGCGCCATAGGCCAGCACGATCGCGCGCAGCCATTCCCGATGCGTTTGCGCCGGCAAGCCGGGCAGCAGGCGGTCGGCGTACAGCACCCGGTCGATCGTGGTCGCCTCGGAGATCACCCGGGTGGCCGGCAGCGCGGTGAACATCTGCGACAGCAGCGTGGAGCCGCAACGCGACATATGGAAGATGAAGGCATCCGGCGGACGGCAGTTGTTGGCCTCGGCGAAGTCAGTCAGCGCGGCAATCGGCGTCTGCGGGCGAAAGGCGCGACCGAACGGACGCCGGAGGCAGCGCAGCAGGGTTTCGTCGAAGAACGGGTCGTCGAAATCGAGGCCGCCATCAAAGCACCAGGACACGTCGGCACCGGTCTGGTGGAATGTCACCCGCATCGGCACGAACTGCGGCGGCACCGGGTCGCCGCTGGTCACAGCCATCGCTCCAGCCACTCGCGCTGGCCTGCGCTGAGCGCTTCGCGCACTTCGTCCTCACCGAGATTGATCTCTAAGGTCTGTGCCAGCGCCAGCGTGGCAGACACAAATTCCTGCTCGCTGGCATGGCCACAAAGTGCCTCGCGCAGCTCGGCACGGGTGAACACCAAGTGGCGAAACTGGCGCATCTCGGCCGACTGCATGGCGCGGACTCAGGGATTCTTCCTGGTCAGTATAGGGACGCTGCTTGTGACTCGTCATGGCGCGAAATGTCTCGGCCCGCACCGACCAACGGCCACCGACCCTCGAAGGGCTTTGGTAGGCCGGGTCCTCGCGTCGATCGGGCTCGATTGAGCGACAGAGTATTTACGCGAGGCGCCCGGCGCTTTGCGGTGTGCCGCAAAAGCCGCGGCCGCCGGCGCGAAAGGCTGGTCGCTGAAAGCCCGGGCCGCGGGCGCGCCGAAGCCGCGCTACGAAAGCTAGACTCTGGCAGCTTGTCCCCCAGCAGAGTCCGCCTGCCTTGATCGCCCTGCACCCGTATGTGGTCCGCCCGGCAGTTCCGCAAGACCGGGAATTCCTGGCGCAGTTGTATGCGAGCACGCGCGCGGACGAACTGGAAAGGGCGGGATTCCCGCTGGATCAGCGCGCCGCCTTTTGCCGCATGCAGTTCGAGGCGCAGCAGCATCACTACGCGCTGTACTTCGCGCGGGCGGTCGACACGCTGCTGGAGGTCGATGGCGTTCCGATCGGCCGCGAACTCTTGGCGCGCGCTGCCGATGAGTTGTTTCTGGTCGATATCGCCTTGTTACCCGAGTTCCGCGGACGCGGCATCGGCAGTCAGCGCCTGGCGCTGTTGATCGACGAGAGTCGCGCGCTGGGTTGCCCGATTCGCCTGTACGCGGAACAGGGCTCGCGCGCCGAGGCGCTTTACCGTCGCCACGGCTTCGTCGTCACCGGCGAAGAGGGCGTGCACTTCCTCATGGAACGCGCCGCAGACAGCGCCAGGACCAGCGACCGAGGCTGATCCAGCGGCAGACTCAGAGCCTGACGAAGGTGGCGAGCAGCACCAGCGTGTTGCGCAGGTTTCGGTGCGGCACAAGGAACAGGTCGAAGTCGCCGAGCACCGGATGGTGCACCCGGTAGGTGTCCTGCAACAGCGCGCCCTGGCTGGTGATCGGCTGGAACTCCATCGAGAACGCCTTCTGCGACCGGTCGCCGCGACCCAAGGATTGAACCGTCGTCAGTTTGGCAATCGTGTAGCCGCTCGCGGATGCCATTTCGAACTCGTGTCCGACCAGTGTTTGCGCCACTGACAGGTCGAGCAGGCCGAGCGCATCCGGGCTGGGTGGTTGCACCGGATTGGTCACTGGCCCGGCGAACAGCCATCCGGGCGTCGCCAGCGCCAATGCCGCGGTGCCGGAGGCGCGAATCCAGTCGCGGCGGGTCGTCGGAATCGGCGAATCGGGTTTCATGGGCGAGTCTCGAAGTCATCCGGGCTGATCGACGCACCAGGCACCGGGGATTCGGTGCCGTTGCGGTCAGCGCGAACCGCCACATGAAGTGCGGTTCACTGCTGCGGGTCAGTGTAGCTCCCCGATCCGCGCGCGGCAATCGAACGCCCGGGCTTTTGGGCATCCAGGCAGCCGAGTTGCGTGCGCAATGGCACGGCAGTCGCGCTCCGGAGATCAACTTGCAACGACCGTAGGGAGCATCGGAGGCATCCTGGTGCTTCCCATGGACGGCGCTCGCGGAGTAGCCTGTGCAGGGTCAGGGCCGATACATCAGGCGACCGATTCGTGCTGCGAGATGGCGGCGACGCGTCGCGCCACCGGCACCGTCGACTCGGCTCCCCGGCGATCAAGGCACCCATGAGCGACTATCCCAGCAAAGCCGAGTTTGAAGCCGCGGTTGGCAGCGAGTTCAGCATGGAACTCGAAGACGGCGCATCGGCGGCGGCGCTGCTGAAAAAATGTGAGACCAAGGCCGATACGCCGCAGCAGCAGTGCTTCTCGCTGATCTTCGTGGCGCCCGACGACACCCCTGCGATACAGATGATGCGGCCGCTGAAGCATGCCCTGCTGGGTGCAATGACGGTCTTTCTGGTCCCGGTCAAGCGCAGTCCGGCCGGGCTGCATTTCGAGGCGGTGTTCAACCGCTTGCGCGGCTGAATCTTTCGGGGGATATCCATGGCTACTCCGTTCATAGGTAGCGTCACCATGTTCGGCGGAAATTTCGCGCCGTTGAGCTATGCGTTCTGCGATGGTCGCCTAGTGCCGATCGCGGAGAACGATGCGCTGTTCGCCCTGATTGGCACCACCTTTGGCGGCGATGGCCAGAACACCTTCGCGCTGCCCGATCTGCGCGGTCGCGCGCCGATTCACCAGGGTACCCTGCCGGGCGGCGGCACCTACGTGATCGGCCAGCCTCTCGGCAGCGAAACGGTGACCTTGAACGCGACGCAGATGCCGTCACACACGCACCCGCTGGGCGCCAACAGCGGTCCCGGTAGCGGCGCCGGCCCGAGCGGCGCAGTGTGGGCAGGCTCCACGGCCACGCAGAACTATGCCACGGCGCCCAACGTGGCCATGAATGCCGGCGCAGTGGCGTCTTCGGGCGGTAACCAGCCGCATGAGAACATGCAGCCGTATCTGGCCATCAACTTCATCATCGCGCTGTATGGCGTCTTCCCGTCGCGCAACTAGGAGCGTCCGATGACTACCCCATTTATCGGTCAGATCAGCCTGTACGCGTTCAACTTTGCGCCGAGGGGCTGGGCCACGTGCGACGGGCAGCTATTGCCCATCGCCCAGAACCAGGCGCTGTTTGCGCTGCTGGGGACGACCTACGGCGGCAACGGCGTTCAGAACTTCTCCCTGCCAAATCTGAGGGGACGAGTCCCGGTTCATTGGGGCCAGGGCCCGGGCTTGTCGAATTATGTCGTGGGGGAGTCGGTCGGTAGCGAAAACGTGACGTTGCTCTCGACGCAGATACCCCAGCACGCGCATCAGGTCGTGGCCAGTGGCAACCCGCCCTCGCAAGGGGGGCCGGCCAATGCGGTATGGGCTACCGGGAGCACCAGTCCCTACGCGAGTTCCGCCAATGCCGCCATGGCCGCCGGCGCATTGACCGCGGCCGGTGGCTCGCAGCCACACCCCAATATCGCGCCGTCGCTCGTGCTCAATTGTTGTATCGCGCTGCAAGGGATTTTCCCGTCGCGCAACTGATTCCAGGGGAAAGGTCATGTCTTCACCTTTTGTTGCGGAAATTCGCATGGGCGGTTGGAACTTTGCGCCGCGTGGCTGGGCCACTTGCGACGGCCAGATCCTGCCGATATCACAGAACACCGCGCTGTTTTCGCTGCTCGGCGTGAACTATGGCGGCAATGGGCAGACCACATTCGCATTGCCCGATCTGCGCGGGCGCATGCCCATTGGCGCCGGTCAGGGTCCCGGGCTCAGTGGCCGCGTCGTTGGCGAAATGAGCGGCAGTGAAACCGTCACCCTGTTGCCGACGCAGATGCCCGCGCACAGCCATGTGCCGCAGGGCAGCAGCGCCGCCGGCACCACGACCGACCCCAGCAACGCCGTCTGGGCTGCCAGCGTTGGCGGGCGCACGCCGCCACCGCTGTACACCGCCCCGGGTAACCCGCAGAACATGGCGGTCACCCAGGTGTCCGGGGGATCGCAACCGCACTCGAATCTGCAGCCGCTGCTGGCCGTCACTTTCATCATCGCGATGCAAGGGGTTTTTCCCGCGCGCAACTGATCTTGTCGTACCCGTCCTTTTTTCCTTCCCGCGGCGCGAGTACGCGTCGCTCGCCGACCGAGGTTGGATATGAATCGAGTTTCGACGCCGCGCTGGATCCATTCAACGCAGGTTTGGCTTGCCGCAATTTCGCTGGCTCTAGCAGGTTCCCTGCCAGCGGCGCCAGTGGTCGAGGGCGGCAAGCTCGGGATTGCGGGACTGCAGTTGGGTTCCCCGTATGAACTGGGGTCAGTAGCGAACAAGGGTCCGTCGAGTGCGCGGGCACTGAGTCTGGCGGCGGCGGATGCCAACGGCGATGGTTTTCCCGACCTTTTTACCGGCTACGCGCTTGAAAGCGGCGGCCTGGTTACCGTGCACCGCGGCAATCGGGAAGCCTGGGCGCCAACCACGCCGCAGTCGCAGGCACTGATTCGTTCCGGCCAGTATCCGCCGGGCTTCGTCAGCGAGGCCATGTCGCTGAAGCTGCCGGTGGCGCCGGAAATGATGGCCGCGGGCGATTTCGATCACGATGGCGACGCCGATCTGGTGATCGCCAGGCGTGGCGACAATGCGGTTTACCTGTTGCGCGGCAACGCCGCGGGCCTCGGTGCGCCGCAGAAACTGGCACAGCCGGGCGGCGTCGATGCGCTCGGAGCCGGTCCGATCGACCGCCCCGATGGCTTCGCCGATGTGGTGGTTGCCGTATCCAGCAAGGCCGGTGCCAGTCTGCAGATCTACACCGACGGCATCGACGCCAAGGCGCGCACGCAGGCGTTGCCCGCAGCGGCGAGCGAACTGCACGTCGGCCAGATCGATGCCAGCCCGTTGGGCGATATCGCCGTGCTCAGTGCCGGCAACGTACTGTTGCTGCATGGCGTGGATCGCAGCGCCCGCGCGGCTGGCGGCGACAGGCTGGAGACGCTGGATTTCGCTTTCGCCGTGCAGACCATGGCGCTTGGCGATTTCATCTGGGATCGCGATGGGGCGACTGAACTGGCGCTGCTCAAGGACGATGGCACCATCCAGATCGCCGCGCGCGGTGCGCTGAACACCGCGCCATTCTCCGTCGACGAAATTCGTGCAAAGCGCCGTGCGCAGATTGCCGCCACAGCCGTTGCCGTCAAGTCCTGGCAGCCCGGCAGCGATGCCGGCTGGAAGATCGCCGAGTCGATTTCGGCGCAGATGAGCAAGGCGTCCACCGGTGCGTCTCCGCGCCTGTTTGCGGCGCGACTGTCGAACCAGCCTGCCGATGACCTGCTGGCCGTGGATGCACTCGGCCGTACCGTCAGCGTGCTGTCCGTCGAGGCCGGCAAGCGCAAGAGTGCGCAGTTGGCTGCCAATGTGCAGCCGGTCGCCGCGCTGTCGCTGAAGACCAGCGCCTTCGTGCGTCCCAGCCTGATCGTGCTCGGTGCCGGCGCCGCTGCGGCCACCGTGTTGCCGTCCGCGCCCAACGCCAGTTTCAACGTCAGCAAGACCGCCGACACCAATGACGGCACCTGCAACGCGGATTGCAGCTTGCGTGAGGCTATTTCGGCGGCGAACGCGGCGGCCGGCGCCGACTCCGTCATTGTTCCGGCCGGAACCTATACGCTGACCTTGGCCAACGGGGGCGGTAACAATGAGGACAACAACGCGACGGGTGATCTCGACGTCAACGATGCGACCACGATCACCGGCGCCGGCAGCGCGAGCACCATCATTCAGGCCGGGAACAACACCACCAACGGCATCGACAAGGTGTTCGCGTTCAACCCCATCTGCGTCAGTGCGGTCACTTCATCGATTAGCGCCGTGACGGTGCGCTTCGGACGAAACACGCAGCCCAACAGCGCACCCGATTTCAGCTTCACTGGCGGCGGTATCGACGTCTGCAACACCGGTGCCGGCGGATTCACCATGAGCAACGTCGTCGTTGACCAGAACACCGTCCTCAACGGCTACGGCGGTGGCGTCAACTTCGATAGCTTTGCCGCCAACGGTACCTTCTCGATCAGCGGCAGCACCATCTCGAACAACCAAACGACTTCCACGGCCTCGATAGTCAAGAACGGTGGCGGGCTCAATCTGTTTGCCGATCAGCACAACGTCAACATTACCAACACCACCATCAGCGGCAACACATCAGCTGGGGAAGGTGGCGGCGTGTTCGTCCGGCATACCAACGGCGGTGCCGTCACGATCTCCGGTAGCACGATTTCCAATAACACCGCGGCCAGTCGTGGCGGTGGTGTGTCCAACATCAATTTGGGTGCGTCGACGCTGACCATCAACAACGACTCGGTGATCAGTAGCAATGTCTCGCAAGGTCTGGCCGGATTGGCGGCAGAGGGTGGCGGGATCTATAGCAACGCTAGCGCTATGACCACCATCAACGAAGTGACGATTACCAACAATGCCGCGAACGGCGTCGGTGCCCCTGAACAACGCGGCGGCGGCGGTATTGCCACGGGTGGCGGTACAGTAAATGTTACCTTCAATCGTATCGTTGGGAATACCGCCCTCGGATTGGGTGGTAGCGGTATCCATAAGGACTTGAATCCCGGCACCACCACGGCAACCAATAACTGGTGGGGTTGCAACGCCGGTGCTGCTGCTGCGCCTTGTGATCGCGCCGTCAGCGCCGGTGGGGCGGGTGTTACATTGACCAGCACGCCACATTTGGTGCTAAACCACACGGCGACTCCCAATGCGATAGTTTTTGGGCAAACCAGCGCATTAACGGCAGATTTCTTGACCAACTCAGCGTCGGCAGCGATTGCCGTTGCTAATCTTGACGCCATTATCGGTACCGCGCATGCACACCAAAATCCGGTGCTTGGCACCCATTCGGCGACGCAAACTTCCATTCAAGCCGCTGGCAACGCGACTGCGACGTTTACCGCCACTGGGGTAGGCGCAGGCAGCTCAGATAGCGTGGTGGATTCGCAAACGCGAACCGTCGCGATCACGATTAGTAAGGCCAATACGACCACTACGATCACCGCAGATTCACCAGATCCATCGATTTCTGGCAACGCGATTACCGTTGCTTACTCGGTTGCCGTTGTTGCGCCGGGCGCAGGCACGCCAACTGGTAATGTAGTGGTCACCATCAGTGGCGGCGCGGAAACATGTACTGGGACGGTTGCTGCGGGCAGTTGCTCCATTACCCTGGTCGGTGGCGGCCCGCGCACGCTGACGGCGACTTATGCGGGCGATAGCAATTTCAACTCGAGCAACGACACCGAACCGCACACGGTTACGGTCTGTCCCACCATCGTCACCACCGGCAACGATACCGGCGCGGGCAGTTTGCGCGACGTTGTTGCAAACGCCTGCCCCGGCAGCACCATCACTTTCCAGGCGGGTGTCAGCACCGTGACGCTGACCAGCGCTGAGATTTCGATCAATAAAAACCTCACGATCGATGGCGGCGCTGGTTTGGTCACCGTCACCCGCAGCACCGCCGGTGGCACACCGAACTTCCGTATTTTCAATGTGCTGAGCGGGAACACGGTCAGCATGAATGCATTGACCGTGAGCAATGGCAATCACCCGAGTCAAGCGGGCGGTATCCAGAACAGCGGGTCGCTCACCTTGACCAATATGCACATCACCGGCAACCGTTCGCCGCAGTCAGGCGGTCTCCAGAACGACTCGGTGTTGAGCTTGAGCAATTCGAGCGTGACCAACAATGTGGCCTCGCTCTTTGCCGGCGGCTTGGGCATAGCGGGTGCAGGCACAACGACTTTGGCCAATTGCACCTTCGCCGGCAATCAAGGCGGTAGCGACACGGGTGCGATCGGCGCGGGTGGCACGTCTCTCACCATCACCAACTGCACAATTGCTGGCAATACCCTGGTAAACGTAGGTGGGCTTGGTGCTGGCATCACCATCAACACTGTACCAACGACAATTCGCAACACCATCGTATTCGGAAACACGGAAGGTGGTGGATCGCAAAGAAATATTGAAGGCAGCTTGCAAGCAGCGAGTGCCTTCAATGTGTTGGGCACAGGCCCCGCAGGTGGCTTGATCAATGGCACGAATAACAACCAGGTAGGCGTAACAACTGCATTGTTGGGGAGCTTGGCCAACTACGGCGGATTGACGCCAACGTTGCCTTTGTTGCCCGGGAGTGTCGCGATCAATACAGGGACCGGTGTCAGTGCGCCGGCCAACGATCAACGTGGCATTGCCCGCGTAGGCATCACCGACATCGGCGCCTTTGAATCGCGTGGCTTCAGTGTGGCGCTGACTTCAGGTAGCCCGCAAACCGCGGTCATCAACACGCCCTTTGCTTCACCTCTGGTCGCCACCGTGGCCAGCGCCAACAGTGAGCCGGTAGTCGGTGGCGTGGTCAGCTTTACGGCACCGGGCGCGGGCGCCAGTGCAGTGCTGGGCAGTGCCACAGCAACGATCGCTGCCAACAGCCAGGCCAGCACCAGCGCAACCGCGAACGCGACCACTGGCATCTACGCGGTCAGCGCAAATACCGCTGGCAACCTTGGCAGCGCCGTGAGCTACAGCCTGACCAACCGCGACTTGTCAGCGAATCTGTCGATCACCAAGACCAACGGCAGCACCACCAGCATTCCGGGCGGAAGCACCACGTACACGATCACGGCGAGCAATGCCGGCCCTGATCCGGTCACCGGCGCCACTGTGGCGGACACCTTCCCGGCCAGCCTGACCTGCACCTGGACCTGTGTCGGCGCCGGTGGTGGCACTTGCCCGGCCAGCGGCAGCGGCAATATCAACAGCTCGGTGAACCTGCCTGTGGGTGCTTCGGTGACCTTCACGGCCAGTTGTGCGATCGGCGCAACGGCTACCGGTTCGCTCAGCAACACCGCGACGATCACCTCATCGATTTCCGACCCGACGCCAGCCGATAACAGCGCCACCGACACCGACACCGTGACCCCGCAGGCTAATGTGTCGATGACTAAGACCGATGGCCAGACCAGCGTCAATGCCGGCACGAACACCACGTACACGATCACGGCCAGCAATGCCGGCCCGGGCAACGCGCCGGGAACGACCG
>Ga0138256_10009459_pt1 | contig 10222 bp, 8 predicted proteins | sample KNB2016incub_MG_FD_105486 | JGI IMG/M metagenome (GOLD analysis project Ga0138256, IMG submission 105486) | Active sludge microbial communities from wastewater in Klosterneuburg, Austria - KNB2014incub_MG | ecosystem: Engineered > WWTP > Activated sludge > Unclassified | place: Austria... | reverse complement strand
TCGCTGAGGCCGCAGCGGCAAAGCCGGCCCGGGGTGGCCGGTGCCGCGCGACCTCGGCGGCCGGCCCTGCGGGCCGACTGCGCTGTGCTGCTCGGTCTTGCGGCCCGGCGTGCAATTCACTTCGTTCGCTTCGCTCACTGCGTTCAGGGCCCGCCGAGTCAGTTTACGAGGCGCGCGCGTTGCGCGCGCTGGCCGCAAGCCCTGCGCTGCTCGCCGCCTCCCACGCGCGTCACCGGCCACCCCGGGCCAGCTTTGCTCCAGCACAGGTGGCGAGCCGATAGCAGGTCCGCCGCGCTCGCTCAGTGCTTGGTACGCAAGACCGCCAACCTATAAAGCTCACGCGACCCGCCTGTCGAAGCGGCTGCACTCAGCCTCATACCGCAAAGAGCCGCACCTGCGAAGGCTCCAGCCCCAAGCTCACCGCGCCGCCCACCGGGAACTTGTTCAGGCCCACGTGGTGCGGGTGGTCCACCGCCAGGCTGTGCGTGCCCACACGCACGCGGTAGCGCGTGAACTCGCCCAGGAATTCGCTGGCTTCGATGGTGCCTGGCATCCACACAAAGCGCGCGTCGCGCACCGCATCGGCCACGTCCACGCGCAGCGAATGCGGGCGGAAGCTCACCATCAGCGTTTCGCCTGCGGGTGCTTCGGCCGGTGTCGGCAGTTGCAAGTCACCCACGCCTTGCACCTCCAGCGTCAGCCGGTCGCTGTGGCGTGCGCGCACCTTGCCCGGCAGCAGGTTCATGGTGCCCACGAAACCGGCCACGAAAGTGTTGACCGGGTAGTCGTACAGCGTGGCCGGTGCACCGATCTGCTGCACCACGCCCTGGTCCAGCACGGCCATGCGGTCGGCGGTGCTCATGGCTTCTTCCTGATCGTGCGTGACGAAGATCGTCGTCAGCCCCAGGCGGCGCTGCAGCGCCAGCAGCTCCTGGCGCATCTGCACACGCAGGGTCTTGTCCAGGTTGGAGAGTGGCTCGTCCAGCAGCAGCACCTGCGGTTCGATGACGATGGTGCGGGCCAGCGCCACACGCTGCTGCTGGCCGCCGCTGAGTTGATTGGGCCGGCGCTGGGCGTAGGCCCCCAGGCCCACCAGCTCCAGTGCCGCGCCGACCTTGGTCTTGATCGTCGCCTTGTCGGCCTTGCGTTCCACCAGGCCGAAGGCCACGTTGTCCCACACCGTCATGTGCGGCCACAGCGCGTAGTTCTGGAACACCATGCCGATGTTGCGCTGCCAGGGCGGCAGGGGGCTCACGTCCTGGCCATCCACCAGCACCTCGCCGTGCTGGTGGCGGTTGAAGCCCGCGATCAGGCGAAGCAGTGTGCTCTTGCCGCTGCCCGAAGGCCCGAGCAGCGCGAAGAACTCACCGGGCTCGATGTTCAGGTTGACGTTCTTCAGCACCTCGGTCTTGCCATAGGCCAGCCGCACATCGCGGCACACCACGCCCACCTTCTTCATGACTTGTCTCCTTGTGCTGCCACCGTGGGCAGGGGCGGCAGGTCTTCATCCACTGGGCGCACCGCAAAGCGCTGGCCCGTGCGTTCCACCACCACGTGCGAAAGCCAGGTGCCCACCGCCACCACGCCAATCGCCAGCACACCCAGGGCCGCGCCCGGCCCGCGGCCGGCCACGCTTTGCATGTACAGGTAGATGCCGTAGCTCATCGGCGCCATCGAATCAGCCGAGACGAGCAGGATGGTGGCCGACAACTCCACCGCCGCCGTGATGAAGCTGGTGACAAAGCCGGCCAGGATGCCGCCGGCCATTAGCGGCACCACCACGCGCTGGATGGTGCGCAGCTTGGTGGCGCCCAGGCTCTCGGCGGCTTCTTCCAGCGAAACGTGCACCTGCTGCAGGGCCGCCACGCAAGAGCGCAGCGCATAGGGCATGCGCCGCACGGCGTAGGCCAGCATGATCATCACCCAGGTGCTGGTCAGCAGCACATCGGTGCCCGGGATCGTCATGCCCTTGAAGAGGCGCAAGTAGCCGATGGCCAGCACGATGCCCGGCACGGCCAGCGAAGCGGTGGCGATCCAGTCCAGCCATTGCCGCGCCGGCAGTTGGGTGCGCAGGATCAGGTAGGCAATGGTCACGCCCAGCACCACGTCCAGGCCGGCGGCCAGGCCGCAGTACAGCAGGGTGTTCTGGATCATGCCGCTGCTGTCCTGAAAGACGGTGGCGTAGTGTTCCACCGTGTAGGCGTCGGGCAGCGGGCTGAAGCTCCACACCTTGGCAAAGCTCAGCAGCAGCACGCCGATGTGGGGCGAGAGGGTCAGCAGCAGGATGAAGCCGATCCACGCATAGGCCGCCACCGATGCGCCCGCCGAAAGCTGCCGCCGCTGGATGCTGCCACCGCCCTTTTGCAGGGTGCTGTAGTCGCGGCCCTTCAGCGCGCGCGCGCTCAGCGCCATCGCCGCGATGGAAAAGCCGATCATGATGACGCTGATGACGTAACCCAGCGGGTCCTCCAGCCCGACCTGGGTGATGCGCAGGTAGGCCTGTGGTGCCAGGAGGTTGGTCTGGCCCATCACGAGCGGCGTGCCCAGGTCGTCGAACACCTTCACGAAGACCAGGGAAGCCCCGGCCACGAAGCCCGGCGCGGCCAGCGGAAAGATCACGCGCCAGAAGAGCCGCCAGCCCGTGCAGCCCAAGTTCATGGCCGCTTCTTCCATCGCGCCGTCGATGTTGCGCAGCGCCACCGTCAGGTTCATCAGGATGAACGGAAAGTAGTGGATGGACTCGACGAAGATCACGCCGTTCAGCCCTTCCATGATGGGCAGGGTGAAGCCGAAGTTTTCTTGCAGCAGCAGGTTCACGCTGCCACTGCGGCCGAAGATGAGCTGCAGCGCCACCGCGCCGACGAAGGGCGGCATGATCAAGGGCAGCACACCCAGGGTCTGGATCAGGATGGCGCCGCGGAAATCAAAGCGCACCGTGAAGTAGGCCAGCGGCACGGCAATGAGTGCCGCAAACACGGCCGACATCACCGCCACGTACAGGCTGTTGTAGAAGGCCTCGCGCATCAGCCCCTGGCTGAAGAAGGCGCTGAAGTGGCCGAAGGTGAACGTGCCGTCACCGTCCAGAAAGGCGGTGATGAAGACCCGCCCCACGGGCAGCACAAAGAACAGCAGCAGGAAGGCCAGCACGGCCGCGCCGGCCAGCCACACGCCAGGCCGCGTGCCGCTGCCACTGGTGGCAAGACCCGGCCCACGCGGCCCGCTGGCCGCGCTGAGGGGTGCACTCATGGCGGTTTAGCGGCCTTGCGCCAGGGCTTGCTCGGCCAGCGTCTTGGCACGCGTGTAGTTGTCGCGTGCATGGCTGTTCCAGCGGTCTTCCAGGCCGGTGACCTGCTTGTTCACCGAGGCGTCCTTCTTGTTGGCCGTGAACAGCGCCAAGAAGTCCTTGTTGCCGGCCATGGCCTGGCCCACCACGGGTGCGAAGGCCAGGTCGCGCGCCTGCTTGACGAGGCCTGCCGCGGCGGCGTTGGGCTTGGCGGCGAGCGCCGCTTCAGCCGCGTGGATGGCCTTGGTGGCGGCCTGCAATTCCTTCAGGCGGAAGGTGATGGTCTGGTCGAACATCGCCGAGACCACGTTGTAGCGTGTCTCGGACAAGTCGCTGTTGAACTGCACCTTGGCGCGCTTGGCGATCTCGTACGCGTTGGGGTAGCCGGCCGGTGCCTTCAACTGGTCCAGCGGCAGGATGGGCAAGCGGCTGATCTTCGGATCGAACAGCAGTTGCTGGCCTTCGGTGGACACCGTGTAGCGGATGAAGGCCTTGGCCTCGGCCGGATTCTTGCTGCCGGCCACCAGCGCGATATTGGCCGGCACCACGGCCGTCACATCCGGGTAGATGAACTCGACCGGGAAGCCGCTGTACTTGCCCGCCAGGCCGAAAAAGTCGATGACGAGGCCGATGCCGAACTGCCCGTTGTTCACGCCATCGGGCACGCCAAAACTGCGCTCGGTGATGGCCGCGCTGTTGCCGGCGATCTGCAGCAACTGCGACCAGCCCTTGTCCCAGCCTTCGCCCTGCAGCAGCGTCTCCACCGTGAGGTGCGTGGTGCCCGAGCGCGAAGGCGAGCTCATGGCCACGTGGCCAAAGTAGACCGGCCTGGCCAGATCCGCCCACTGCTTGGGCGCGGGCAGCTTGTTGGCCGCCATGTAGCGCGTGTTCCACATCAGGCCGTAGCCGGCCAGCGCCTGGCCCAGGTACTGGCCTTGCGGGTCGTTGATGGGGTAGGCGCCCACCTTGGCGGGCGCCGCCTTGTTGACCAGGTCGCTGGCGTTTTCCAGCAGCTTCTGGCCGGCCAGCACTTCAAAGGCATCGGGTGCACTGGCCCAGAACACATCGGGCCGCTGGCCCACGGGCAGTTCACGCACATAAGCGATGCCCTGCACCGTGTTCTTGTTCAGGATCTCGATCTTGATGCCGGGGTTGGCCTTCTCGAAGGCCGCCTTGTAGGCCTGCGTCAGTTCCTTGGGGAAGGAGGTGACGACGGTGACGGTGCCGGCATGGGCGGCGCTGGCCAGCAAAAGGGCGGTGGTCAGGGCAAGCAGGGCAGGGCGCATTGGTTCTCCGCAGCGGTTGGTAGCGTAGGCTGAACGATAGCCCGTGGCCGCGGCTGCGGCCAATCGGGATTGCCGATCAGTCGAGTGTGCCGCCCGGGTTAACCCCGTGCAGCGCAATCGCAGGCCTGGGCGCGTCGTAGCATGGCGCATGGCCGACGACATCTCCACCCTGCGCCGCATCCTGCAGAACTGCCACACGGTGGCCATCGTGGGCTTGTCCGAACAATGGCACCGGCCCAGCCACTTCGTGGCCAAGTACCTGCAGCACCTGGGTTGGCGCGTGGTGCCGGTGAACCCGCGCTACCCGCAGATCCTGGGCGAAAAGAGCTATGCCCGGCTGGAAGACATTCCGTTTGCCGTGGACATGGTGGACGTCTTCCGCAAGAGCGAGGACCTGCCGCCGATTGCCCGCAGCGCAGTGGCCATCGGCGCCAAGTGCCTGTGGCAGCAGTTGGGTGTGTCCAATGCGGAGGCCGACAGCATCGCGCGCACGGCCGGGCTGGACAGCGTGATGGACCGCTGCGTGAAGATCGAATACGCACGGCTCTTTGGTGGGCTGAACTGGGTGGGTGTCAACACCCGCGTCATTTCGGCGCGGCGGCCGCGGCCATGACCTTGGATGCCGCGTCGCCCATCAAGTAGCGTGGCCCCGGGCCCAAGGCCGCGGCGCCGTCGGCCGGGTTGTACAGAGCGCAGCGCTTGAGCGAGAGGCAGCCGCAACCGATGCAGGTGTCGAGCTGGTCGCGCAGGCGGGTCAGCTCAGCGATGCGCGCGTCCAGCAAGGGCCGCCAGCCGCGTGACAGGCGTGTCCAGTCGGCTTGCGTGGGGTTGCGTCCGCCGGGCAGGCCACGCAGCGCGGTGGCCACCGCCTCCAGCGAAAGCCCCACCGCCTGCGCTGCACGCACGAAGGCCACACGGCGCAGGTCACCGCGGCTGTAGTGGCGCCGGCCGCCGGCGCTGCGGCGGCTGGTGATCAGGCCCTGGGCTTCATAGAAACGCAGCGCACTGGCAGCAATGCCAGCGCGCCGGGCCAATTCGCCGATGGGGATCCAACGCTCTTCCATGCTTGCTTCGTTCCAAAGAGTCCAAAGAGGCTGACTTCATCAAAAGATCTTGACTTCAAGTGCACTTTAACTTGAATCATCCAGAGATCGTCAACGACCGAGCGCGCCATGAACCCCTCATCCACCATCGCGTGCCTGCACCACTTGCTTGACCAGGGACTGCGGCTTCACCCAGAGACACCCGAAGGCCTCACCAGCCACCTGCCGATGGCCTTGCAGGCCCTGCAGGCCCTGGGTGCAGACGACGCCAGGATGCGTGCCTTCGCCGCTGGCTATGACGCCCGTTTTGCGCGTGACATTGGCGCGCCGACACCGGCACCGCTGCCCGACTGGCGTGCGCTGCGCGGGCAAGGTGACACCTATGCCGCGCTGCGGGGGCACTTCCAGGCGCAACTGGCCGAGCGCGGTATCGCCGCGGTCTTGCCTGAAGTACTGCCCGATCTGTTCAACGGTGCTGCGGCAGCCGCTTTCCACGGCCCCATCCGTGCGGCCCATGCTTTGCAAGCAGGTCACCGGGATGAACTGGCCTGCGCGCTGGCCTACTGGGCGTGGCGCTGGCAGCCCGTGGCCGCACCGGCGCAGCCCGTTGCGGCGCTGGGCTTCGAAGCCTGGGCTCGTTCGCTCGAAGCCGCGGCGCTGCAGTGGACGCCCCAGGCGCCATTGATTTCGGCGCGCATCCGCATGGCCGAGCAGACACCGGCCTTCCGGGCTCTGGCCGGCGCGCTGCAACTGGACATGGCCACGCTGCCGCAAGTCAACGCCTGGGCGGCGGCGCGCTACGCGGCCACCCGCAGCTTCACGGTGTTGCACATCGTCACCGGCCTGCAAGCCATCGAGCAGTTGCTCGCGCAGAGCGATGAGGCCGCTGCGGTGGTGCCCAGCCTGGCGCCGGCGCTGACCGCAGCCTACCTCGCGGCGCGCATGAGCCAATGGCCGGACCTGCCGCCGCCGCCACAGCGGGAGTGGCTGGAAATCATCATGGCTGCCATTGCATCCAACGACGACCATGTGATCAAGCTCGTGCACGTGGCAAGGCAGCGCTTTGTGAAGACGGCCGACGCGGTCTACCACCGGGCCGCGATGCGCGCGGTGAGCTGATGGTCCCTCCGGCAGGCCTAGTATTGGCACATGGCAGACCACATCTTCAAACCCGAAACCCTGGCCATCCACGCTGGCCAGATACCGGATGTCGCCACTGGCGCGCGGGCGCTGCCCATCTACCAGACCACGAGTTTCGTTTTTGACAGCGCCGAGCATGCCGCCGCGCTGTTCAACCTGCAGACCTTCGGCAATGTCTACAGCCGCCTGAGCAACCCCACCGTGGCTGCGCTGGAAGAGCGGGTGGCGGCGCTGGAGCAAGGCCGCGCGGCGGTGGCCAGCGCCAGCGGCATGGCGGCCGAGGCGATGGCGCTGATGACGATCTTGCAGGCTGGCGACCATGTGGTGGCGGCCGGTGCGCTGTATGGCGGCAGCGTGACCATGCTGGCGGTGAACCTGAAGAAGTTCGGCATCGAGACGAGTTTTGTCGATGCCACCGACTCGGCCGCCTTTGCCGCGGCCATGCGCCCCAACACACGCGCCGTGTTTGCCGAGACCCTGGGCAACCCCAGCCTTCAGGTGCTGGACATCGCGGCGATTGCCGCGGTGGCCCATGCCCACGGCGTGCCCCTGGTGGTGGACAACACCGTGCCCAGCCCCTTCTTGTGCAACCCCTTGCTGCACGGCGCGGACATCGTGGTGCACAGCGCCACCAAGTACCTGGCCGGCCACGGCACCACGCTCGGTGGCGTGGTGGTGGAGAGTGGCCGCTTTCCCTGGGACAACGGCCAATTCCCGGGCATGACCGAGCCCAGCCCTGGCTACCATGGTGTGAAGTTCTACGAGACCTTTGGCGATTTCGCCTTCACGATGCGCTGCCGCATGGAGAGCCTGCGTGTTTTTGGCGCCGCACTCTCACCCACCAGCGCCTGGCAGATCCTGCAAGGTGTGGAAACACTGCCGCTGCGCATGGAGCGCCATTGCAGCAACGCGCTGCAGGTGGCGCAGTTTCTGCGCGACCACCCGGCGGTGGCCTGGGTCAACTACCCGGGCCTGCCCGATCACCCGCAGCATGCGCTGCTGATGCGCCAGATGCGCGGTGCTTCCGGCCTCTTGGCCTTTGGCGTGAAGGGCGGCGTGGCCGCGGGCGTGAAGTTCATCGAAGGCGCGCAGTTCATGAGCCATCTCGTGAACATCGGCGACACGCGCACCCTCATCAGCCACCCGGCCAGCACCACGCACCGCCAATTGGACGAAGCGCAGCAACTCGCCGCCGGTGTGCCGCCGGACATGGTGCGCATCTCGGTGGGGCTGGAGCACATCGACGACATCCTGTGGGATCTGGATCAGGCGCTGGCCACTGCCACCCGCTGAGCCGCAGGCTGTGGACCCAGGCCCATCCAGGGCCGCAGCCAGGGCAGGTGGCGCGCCAGTTGCCACGCCGCCAGGCCACCGGCAAAAGTCCCCGTCACCAGGATCGAGGCCTGCACCTCCACCGGCAGGGCCAGCGGGGCCAGCGCCACCGCGCCGGCGATGATGAGCGTCTGGTGAACGATGTACAGCGGAAACACGGCTTCATTGAGCACGGCGCGCCAGCGGTGATCGTGGTTGAGATGCCGGCGCGCAAAGCCGAATGCCGCCACGATGGCGCACCACTGCTGGGCTGCAAAGACAAAGCGCAAGGGCAGCCGAATGAATTCAGGCACCTCAGGCCACGCGGCCCACCGTGCTGAAAAACCGACCAGCGTCGCCCAGGCCGCGCAAGCGATCAACAACGCGGGCCAGCGCAGACCCTCCAGCCGCGCCAGCAACACCGGGCGGCGCGCCAGCAGCACGCCGCAGGCAAACAAGAGCCCAAACGTCACGTGGTTGAACCAGTCCCCCAGCAGCGCATGCGTGTCGCCAAAACGCGGCAGCAACAGCGCGCGGATCAGGCCAATCACCACCCAGGGCCAGAAGATCAACCGCCAGCCTGCAAGCGCTGCAGCACGGTCTGCCCAACGGCTCAGCCGCGCATGTGCCAGCCAATGCCAGGCGGCCAGCAGTACAGCGGTGTAGACCGCCAGGTAGGGCAGAAACCAAAGGTGGTTCCACGTTGGCAAGCGCAGGCAGGTGCCCGCCTGGCAAAAGCCGCTGAAGCCGCTGAAGTACAGGCGCAGAAAGTCCAGGTAGCTGCCGGCATAGCCCACTTGCTGCTGCACCTGAAAGTAGGCCTGCGGCGGCACCACGATGGCCATGCCAAAGAGCAAGGGCCAGAGCAGACGTTTTGCGCGCTGGCCGCCGAGCCCCACGCGGCCCAGCATCAAGCCAGTGGCCAGACCCGAGATCACAAACAGCAGACTCATGCGCCACGGGTTGGTGAGCCGCATCCACGGCTCCAGCACGGCGTAGGTGCTGGGGCTCTTGAAGTGAAATGGCCACGGCACATAGACCATGCCCACGTGGTACAGCACCAGCAGGCTGAAGGCGATGATGCGCAGCCAATCCAGGTACAGCAGGCGGCTCTGTGGCGGGGCGCTGGTTGTCATGAGCAGACTGAGAGTTTCGCTCACCGTGACGAGCCCGCGGCATCCAGGACCCGCCCCGCCACCCTGCCGGATCCTGCGGTGGTGTGGGTGTGGCCCGGCGCAGCGAATCTCCCTGAGCGAAGCCGGGCCACACCCACACCGCCGCAGCGCCCCGGACCCAGGCACACCCTTCGCGCGAGATACCTCCTGTCTCGCTTCGCCGACCGCTAACATGCCCGCTCCACCACCCCGCCGGCCGCCATGAGCATCTACGACCAGCACCTGGACCGCAACGCCGCCAACTTTGCCGCCTTGTCGCCGGTGAGCTTTGTCGAGCGCAGCGCCGAAGTTTTTGCCGACCTGCCTGCCGTGGTGCACGGCGAGCGCCGCTACAACTGGGCGCAAACGCGCGACCGCGCCGCTCGCCTGGCCGCCGCCTTGCGCGCCCTGGGTGTGGGCCGCGGCGGCACGGTCAGCGTGATGCTGCCCAACACGCCCGAGATGGTGGAAGCGCACTACGCCGTGCCGGCGCTGAATGCCGTGCTCAACACCCTGAACACGCGCTTGGACGCGGCCTTGCTGGCCTGGCAGATGAACCACTGCGAAGCCAGCATCGTCATCACCGATCGCGAATTTGCGCCCGTGATGGGGCCGGCCCTGCGCGCGCTGCGCGAACAGTTCGGCCGCACGCCCGTGGTCATCGACGTCAACGACAGCGAATACACCGGCCCCGGTGAACGCCTGGGCACGCACGAATACGAAGCCCTGCTCGCCGCGCACACGCCGCTGGCCCGGCTGGAAGGCCCGGCCGATGAATGGGATGCCATTGCCGTGAGCTACACCAGCGGCACCACGGGCGACCCCAAGGGCGTGGTCACCCACCACCGCGGTGCCTACCTCAATGCCGTGTGCAACGCATCCACCTGGACGCTGCCGCACTTTCCGAAGTACCTGTGGACCTTGCCGATGTTCCACTGCAACGGCTGGTGCTTTCCGTGGACGGTGGCCATGCTGGGCGGTGTGCACGTGTGCCTGCGCAAGGTC
>Ga0138256_10009458_pt1 | contig 10223 bp, 6 predicted proteins | sample KNB2016incub_MG_FD_105486 | JGI IMG/M metagenome (GOLD analysis project Ga0138256, IMG submission 105486) | Active sludge microbial communities from wastewater in Klosterneuburg, Austria - KNB2014incub_MG | ecosystem: Engineered > WWTP > Activated sludge > Unclassified | place: Austria... | reverse complement strand
CCAGCGTCGACAATATAATCGATAAGTTTTTTCTTTTCTTCAGAAAGCGAATTAAGAAGTGCTTCTACTGAATAATGCGGTGACTGACCTGCTCGATTTGCAGAAGTTGCCGTAATTGGCCGATCAAACGCATTAACGAGCTCATTCACAAAATCAGCTTGAGGGACTCGAACTCCTAAAGTTCCGTTTTCTGCCTCAAGAAGAGATGAAACCTTATGTTTTGAGGGTAAAACTAGTGTATAAGGCCCAGGTAATAATTCATTAATAATGTTTTCTTGAGAGACAGATACCTCAACGTATTCATGCAACCTCACAATTGAACCACAAAAAACAGAAATGGCTTTTCCTGGTGGACGAGACTTAAATTCAATGAGCTTTTTAACTGCATTTTCGTTTGTCGCATCAACCGCAACGCCATACACCGTATCTGATGGCACAATAACAAGTCCGCCGTTTTTAAGAACTTTTAGTGCCTCATGTAATTTAATTTTCATATACATCTTTCCTCAAACTCCAATAAAATCTGTTACAATAGGGATTCCATGGCAAAGCCAGAGACTCCAAAAAAACAATCTATTGACCTGAAATTAAAGTTTAATATCAGGACAGTTTTCCTTTCAATTCTCGTTCTAATGTTCATTTTTACTGCTATAGCAGGCAGTTCTGGACTTAACAATTTTATCAAAGAAAAGCCAATTAGTGCAGTAATCGATGATATTAAGGCTGGAAAAGTAGATAAAATTGAGCGAACAGGAAATTCTTTCGTAGTTATATATAAAAATAGCGATCGCGTAGTTACAAAAAAGGAAGCCGAGGATAGTTTTAGAAAGATACTTCAAGAATCTGGTGTTGATCCAGAAAAAGTAAATATTGAAGTAAAAACGAATGACGATACATCTCTTTTAACCAGCTTCATAATTAATGTTATTCCCACAATTTTAGTCATTGTATTCTTTATGTTCATATTCCGCCAAGCTCGAGGTGCACAAGACTCAATATTTTCGTTTGGACAAGCGAAGTCAAAGCGATTCTCTAAGAAAGTATCGAGCATAACATTTAAAGATGTTGCAGGCGTAAATGAAGCAAAGAAGGAATTAGAAGAAATCGTTGATTTCTTAAAAAATCCAAAAAAATACAATAAGCTGGGAGCTCGTTCTCCAAAAGGAGTAATTCTTGTCGGGCCAGCTGGAACAGGTAAAACACTTCTTGCCAAGGCAGTCGCCGGCGAAAGTAATGTGCCCTTCTTCTCTATAGCCGGCTCCGAATTTATGGAAATGCTTGTTGGTATTGGTGCAGCGCGCGTAAGAGATCTTTTCGCTACTGCGAAGAAGAGCGCTCCTTCTATTATCTTTATCGATGAAATCGATGCCATCGGCCGCACGCGCTCCGTTGGAGCTATGCCGGCCCATGACGAACGTGAGCAAACCCTTAATCAGATTCTTGTCGAGATGGATGGGTTTGCACCCAACGATAAAGTAATTGTTATTGCAGCAACAAACAGAGGTGACTTGCTTGATCCTGCTCTTTTACGCCCGGGTCGATTTGATCGACGCATAATGGTTGATTACCCTGACCTTGAAGGTAGAAAAGATATTCTTGCGATTCATGCGCGTAACAAGCCATTCAATAAGGACGTGGTCTGGGAAAAAATCGCTCGCAGAACTGTAGGATTTTCAGGAGCTGATATTGAGAACATGCTTAACGAGGCGGCGATTGCTGCTGCACGACATGAGCGAACCACGATTACCATGGCTGATCTTGAGGAAGCAGCAACCAAAGTTAAACTTGGCCCAGAAAAGAAACGACTTCAATCAGATCTTGATAAGAAAATAACAGCTTTCCATGAAGGAGGCCACGCAATTGTTACCCATTTCCAACCAGATACTGACCCTGTGCATCGTATTTCGATCGTATCCCGCGGCATGTCGCTTGGACATACGCTTATTCCACCTAGTCAAGATCGCCTGCATCAGACAAAAACACGCCTACTTCATATGATCGTATCAATGCTGGGCGGTCGCGCAGCAGAAGAAGTTGTATTTAATGAAATAACCACAGGTGCTTCTAATGATTTTGATCAGGCAACCTCAATAGCACGCGCTATGGTTGTAGATTATGGCATGAGCGATCTTGGACCAATAAATTATGGCGCAAATCAAGATATTACAAACTGGGGCGGCTACTACGGCCAAAACACTGTTTCTGAAGAAACACTTAACAAAATAGATCTAGAAGTGCAAAAGATTATTCAATCTAGCTACAAAAGTGCAGTTGCACTCGTAAAGCAGCATCGTGCTAAACTAGATAAAGTAGCTGAAGCTCTTATGAAAACAGAGAGTCTTGATGAAGATGAATTTGTGACAATCGTAGGTGTAAAACCAGCGTCTTCCTGATATCCTAAGAGTATGAAGAAATTGCTGATCATTGATGGTAATGCATTAATGCATCGAGCCTTCCACGCACTCCCCGACTTTTCTAATATTGAGGGTGTTCCCACAAATGCAGTGTACGTTTTTGCTTCTTTACTTCTTAAAACACGAAAGGAGCTTAATCCAAGCAATATTCTTGTTTGTTTTGATCATCCTGCCCCAACATTTCGCGATGCATTGTTTAAGGAATATCGTACTCAAAGACCAAAAACCGATGATGCTCTTATCAGCCAGTTTCCCATTGTACGTGATTTTCTTACAGCTGCCGGCATTTATCACGTTGAAAAAGAAGGATTTGAAGCTGATGATCTTATTGCAATGGCAGTTAAGAAGGCTGAGGCAGAAGGATTTACCACAATAATATTGACCGGTGATAAAGATATATTTCAACTTATCAGCAAAAAAACTTTTGTTCTTACTCCCCAAATTGGCTACAAAAAGGAGGGAACTCTATACGACGAACAAAAAGTTGAAGAAAAATTTGGTGTTTCGCCTCAACATATTCCAGATTATAAGTCACTCGTCGGCGATCCATCAGATAATTATAAAGGTGTTCCAGGAATTGGACCAAAAGCTGCGTTAGATCTCTTGCAAAAATACCTTACTGTTGAGAACGTTTATGAGCATCTTGAAGAGCTAAAAAATACAAAAGTTTACGAACTTCTCAACACACATAAAGAAAGTGCTCTACTAGCTAAAGAGCTCGCACTTTTAGTAAATGTGTCTGATGAAGTACAGCTGGAGCTTGATCAAACATTTTTTGATCACTATAATGAATCATTAAGGGACTTTTTTAACACCTATCAAATTCGAAGCTTGCAACAGCGATTCTTTGCGGATGCAAAACCAAAACCCGTTATGAAGGAACAGAAAAATCAGGATTCTGAAAATCAGATTAAACTTTTTTAACCATGATTATTAAAAAGATACACGGACTCGAAGTGCTTGATTCTAGAGGCAATCCCACAGTACGCGCATATGTAGAACTTGAGAATGGTATTGTCGGGTCTGCATCAGTACCTTCAGGGGCTTCAACAGGCACGTATGAGGCTTGTGAGCTACGTGACGGCGATGAGCGATATGGAGGCTTAGGGGTACAAAGCGCTGTAGAACATATAGATATTGAAATCAATGACTGTTTAATGGGGAAAAGTATTGAAGATCTGAAGATACTGGACCTACTTATGATTGATCTTGATGGAACAGATCAGAAAAAAGAGCTAGGTGCTAATGCAATCTTAGCAGTATCGATGGCTTTAGCCCGTACGTACAGCTTATATAAGAATGAACCTCTCTGGAAATCGCTCAATAAGTATTACTTCCAAACAGAAAAACCATCGTTTCCTCGCCTCATGGTTAACGTTATTAACGGCGGTGCTCACGCTAATTGGGTTATGGACTTCCAAGAATATATGATTATACCTAGAGAAAGTGAGCCCTCTTCATCAATCCGGCAAGCATCAGAAATATTTCATAGTCTAAAAGCGCTTTTAAAGGAGCAAAAGCAAATTATTTCGGTCGGAGACGAAGGCGGTTTTGCTCCAGAATTGGAAAATAATGCACATGGCTTTAAGCTCCTTAATGAAGCAATAAAAAATGCACATTATTCACGTGACGAGATTGACCTGGGTACAGATATCGCTGCCAGTGAGTTTTATAAGGAAGGACAATATATTCTAGCTAAGGATAATAAGAAGTTTACATCTGCTGAACTAAGTAAATATTATCAGGATCTTATAAAAGAACACAATTTGCTTTCTTTAGAGGATCCGTTTGCTGAAGATGATTGGCAAAGCTTTTCTGATTTTACAAATATAGTTGGTTCGACACAAAATACTGTTGGCGACGATCTTTATGTTACAAATATCGATCGGATAAAAAAAGGTGTCGAAATGCATGCAACTAATACAATATTGATCAAACTTAATCAAATCGGCTCGCTTTTCGAAACTGTGCAGGCTATTATGATGGCGCGAAAAGCAGGGTGGAAAATTATTATTTCACATAGATCGGGAGAAACTGAAGATCCTTTTATCGCCGACCTAGCAGTAGCATGTGGAGCTGAATTCATTAAAACAGGATCCATGTCGCGGTCTGATCGCCTCGCAAAATACAATAGACTTCTGGAGATTGAGGCGAGAGAGTTCTCAAAGTAGTCTATACTCTAACTTACCACCTCAATTGTGGTATAATCGGACTATCCTATAAGATTTTCGTCAAACGCAGTTAGTTTCTCTAATTCTGTTTTTCTTAACTCTCAATTGGATTATCAAACACTATGTCAAACTTATTCTATAAGACCAAAACTATTAATGGAGAAATCGAGCTAAAAGGCATTGGTAAAAGCACTATGATGGTGTTAAAAGAGGCAGAAAAGCATGGTGTAGTATGGGAAAATGTTCCCTATACAAAAATGTTTAAGCTTAAATACATGGACCTCACTAAGTTTTTCCATGGACAAATACCTTCAGAAACAACAGAGTATGCATATCATTGCTGCAAAAATAAAGACATTACTAAAAAAATTCTTGAGGAAGTAGGTGTTGCGATTAATAAAGGATTTATTCTTAGACACTCAGACAATAAAAAACACAGATCCTCTCTTTTTAGAACTTTGCAAAAACCACTTGTTGTAAAACCAGCCAGCTCTTTGCGAGGAAACAATGTCCATATTAATATTAATACCCCACATATGTACAACAAGGCTATTGATGAAATATACGCAAACCATAGTCGAAGAAAAGTGGATATTATTGTTGAAGAAATGTTCTTAGGAAATGAATACAGAATATTAGCAAGTCAAGAAAAGATATTGAGTGTCATTAAACGAATTACCGCCAATATTGTTGGCGATGGCAAATCGACAATTAGACAACTCATATTTCTTAAGAATCAGAATCCTATAAGATCTGAAGTAGCTACATATCACCATATTGTTGCTAGTAAAAAGGTCGTAAATTTCCTGAAAAAGCAAAATTTGGACCTAAATAGTGTGGTAAAGAAGAATAAAAGGATTTTTCTTCATCCGCGTGGTCCACTAGATATTAGCCTTGGTGGTGATACGGTTGATGTTACTGATAATATTCATCCGAGCGTTAGTAGGATTGTAACAACTATTATGAATACAATGCCTGGTCTGGCTTTGACTGGTATCGATTATATTACAGAAGATATTACTGCTCAACAGACTGCTGACAATTATAGAATTATTGAAATTAATGCCTCACCAAGCCTTGATTGGAATGAATTTCCTTTAGAAGGACCTAGAAGAAGAATTGCATTCGAATTTTTGAAGATCATGTTCCCAGATTTAAGTCAGCTTAACTAAGTTAGTTCGGATAGTGGCATTTTTTGTATTTCTTTCCTGAACCGCACCAACACAAATCATTTCTTCCTAATTTTTTAGGAGTAGCAGACGTATTTTTCACTTCGACTTCAACTTTTGCAGGCTCTTTTTGCACAGTAATCGCGCTTTGCGCTGATGCAGCATGTAGGTGTATTTTTGGAGATACCTCTTGAGCTGCCTTCATATCCTGTGGCGTTTCTTGAGCATCGACTTGGACCTGGAAAAGGCGTCGTACTACATCAAAGTATACATCAGTGAGAAGTTTTTCAAACATGCCAAATGCCTCATTTTTATATTCTGTAAGAGGATCTAGCTGAGCATATCCTCGCAGATTTATTCCTTGACGCAGATCGTCTATAGCAGTTAAATGATCAGTCCAGAAACGATCAATGGTATCTAAGAAAAGATATCTCTTTACCTCTGTCCATAATTCTTTGCCAACTTCTTTTTCTCTCTTTTTCAATAGAGTAGTAAATTCGCCCAGAACTATCTCACGTATCGCCTCTTCACCAATTGCATTAGAAAGTTTCTCACTAAGCTGTTTAGACGTAGCTGGCAAGAGCATATCGAGCTCTTTTATCATGCCCTCCATATCTGGCTCAACGCTCAATAAAATGAATGTGTTAACAAGTGTCGTAACTTGATTATCGATAGCAATGCCAACTTCCTCATCAAGCTGCTCGGACTTCTCTGGCGTTGATTCAAGAATATGGCGGCGCATACTATACAAAATCTCACGCTGTCTATTTATGACATCGTCATACTCAACAAGATTTTTTCGCATATCAAAGTTGAATCCTTCAACTTTTGCTTGGGCTTGTTCTAATGCTTTAGAAACCATACCGTGTTCAAGTGGCTGATCTTCTGGTAGGTTAAAAAATGACATAACTTTACTTACTTGTTCTCCTCCGAAAATACGCATAAGATCGTCTTCAAGCGATACAAAGAACCGCGTTTCGCCAGGATCACCCTGTCGGCCAGAGCGGCCACGAAGCTGATTATCAATGCGTCGTGACTCGTGGCGATCTGTACTTATTACATGCAATCCTCCTAGCTCAACAACTTCATCATGACGTTTTTGCCACGCATCCTTTAGCTTGTTGAATTCTTGTTCCATTTGCTTTTCTGTTTTGTCCGGGTCAACACGGAAGCGGCTTGGTGGCTCACCACCCAGTACAATATCTACTCCTCTTCCTGCCATATTTGTTGCGACAGTGACAGCTCCTTTTTTACCGGCTTCGGCAATGATTTGCGCTTCTTTTTCGTGATTTTTTGCATTAAGTAGCTCGTGAGGAATATTTTTTTTCTTTAAAAGACGAGATAATATTTCATTCTTATCTATTGACGCAGTTCCTACGAGTACAGGCGCACCTTTATGGTGAAGACGCGCAATTTCTTCAACAACCGCTTTAAACTTTCCTTCCTCAGTCTTATAAATATAATCAGAATGATCTATACGACGAATAGTTTGGTGAGTAGGAATAACAAGTGTCTCTAGTTTATAGATTTTATTAAACTCTTCTGCTTCTGTTTGTGCGGTTCCCGTCATACCTGCTAATTTTTCGTACATACGGAAGTAATTTTGGAGAGAAACAGTAGCGAGAGTGCGAGATTCTTGCTTAATCTCAACATTTTCTTTAGCTTCTATTGCTTGGTGAAGTCCTTCAGAAAAACGCCTCCCCTCGAGTAAGCGGCCAGTAAATTCGTCGACAATAATGACTTGGCCGTCTTTTACAATGTAGTCTTTATCATTTTTAAAAAGCGTTCTTGCCTTTAGTGCGGCTTCAACGTGATATAGCGTTTCGTAATCTTTCTCATATATATTTTCAACACCTAGTAATTTTTCAAGCTTCGAAATACCTACTTCGTTCATGTGTGATGTACGAAGCTTTTCGTCAATAACATAGTCTTCTTCGCTCAATTTATCAACCAAACGTGCATAATCATAGTAGCGCGAAACATCTTGTTCATACGCCGAAGATATAATATGAGGCGTTCTGGCTTCATCAATAAGAACTGAGTCAACTTCATCGATTATTGCATAGTGAAAATCTCTTTGAGCAACTTGCTCAAACGACTTTGCCATGTTGTCGCGAAGATAATCAAAACCAAATTCTGAATTTATTCCATAGGTTACGTCGGTGAGATATCCTTCTTTGCGCGAAACAGGCTTTAGATTCTTTAAGCGCCAGTCTGATACATTTGCATCCTGGTATTCAGCATCGTATTGATATGTCTTATCTGAGATTATTGAAGATACGGTTAGGCCAAGAAGATTATACACAGGTCCCATCCAACCTGCGTCACGACGAGCTAGATAGTCATTTACTGTAACTAAGTGAGCTCCTCTACCCGTAAGCGCATTTAAATATAGAGGAGCTACAGCAGAAAGTGTTTTTCCTTCACCTGTTTTCTGTTCAGCAACTTTGCCTTCATGCAAAGCGACCCCTGCAATAAGCTGCTCGTCAAACTGTCGGAGCCCCAGCATTCTAAACGATGCTTCTCGCACCAGTGCAAAGGCCCATGGGAGCATTTCATCAAGCGTTTTTCCTTCAGCAAATTCTTTCTTTAGTTTTTCGGTTTCTTTAGCAAAATCGGTATCTTTAAGTTTTTTTACCGCCTCCTCTTGGGTATTTATGAGAGCAACTATCGAAGCAACACGTTTTATTTCACGCTCGTTAAAGTCGAATATTTTTTTTACAAATCCCAGCATGTTAGTGAGGTTTTATTGTATCAAATCCCACGAGAGGTTGAAGGACTTTCGGCACACTTACGCTACCATCTTCTTGCTGGTAATGTTCCAAAATAGCTATTAATGGGCGTGTAGAAGCAATTGCCGTATCATTCAACGTATAACAGAATTCAGTTGCCCCATCAGGCTTTTTATAACGAATCTTTAATCTTCGTGCTTGAAAATCGCCCATAATAGAGTTAGAGGCTACTTCGCGATATGCATTTTCAGATGGAATCCACACCTCAGTATCGTACTTTAACATTTGTGGTTCTCCCATATCGCCTGTACACATTAAAAGAACATGATACGGAAGCTCTAAATCTTGAAATATTTCTTCGGTATTTTTTTGTAACTCGTCGTGCAAAATTCGTGCTTCTTCTAAGTTATTCTTTGCAAGAATTACCTGTTCGATTTTCCAGAATTCATGAACACGGAGAATGCCCCTTGTATCTTTTCCATAGGCACCTGCCTCACGGCGATAACACGGCGATAATGCGACGAATCTTTTTGGTAGCGATTCTTCTGTAAGGATCTCGTCACTATGAAAGGCAGTTACTGGAATTTCAGCAGTTCCGGCAAGATATGCATCGTCATCATTTAATTTATACACATCTTCAGCTCGTCCCCATGGAAAATGGGCCGATCCAAAAAGTGTAAATTCTTTAACTACAGCTGGAGGAATCATCGGAGTATATCCTTTATTTGCAAGTTTCATAAATGCGTATTGCATGAGCGCAGTCTGGATAAGTGCCAGTTCATTTAGTAGAAAATAGCCACGAAATCCACCAATCTTTGATCCTCTTTCCATATCAATAAGCTGGAGTGATTCTGCAAGCTCAATATGTGACTTTGGCTCAAAAGAAAATTTTGGCAATTCTCCCCAGGTTTTTATTTCTTTGTTGCCGCTTTCATCTTTACCAACTGGGACTTCATCGAGTGGCACATTTGGAACAAAAAGCATCATAGTATTGAATTCCTTCTCAACTGGCTCTAAGTCTTCTTGAATCTTCTTTAAGGAGTCCTTTATTTGTCTTCCTTCTTCATGAGCTGTCTCACTGTTGCCTTGTGTTGCAAGCTCGTTACGCTTTTGACGAAGCTCTTGTTCTTGAGTGTTTAACGTTCTTCTCTTTTCATCAAGCTCCAACAACCTATCTATGTCAAATGGTCGGTTCTTATTTATCGCTGCCTGCTTAACCTTTTCCTTATTTGTGCGAATATATTCAATCGATAACATGTTTTATTTTTGCAACAAGTAACTTAACTGCTTTATCTCTATGATTATACATCTCATGCTCCTTAGGTGTTAGCTCATCGTAGTACTTACCATTCTTATGCACAAAGAGCGCGCGCATTGGGAATCCATTACTTTTGTAATTTGTTAATGCTTTTTCTGCTATATAGCCTTCTGTTCTTCCAGATTCCTGAAAAAAATTTGTGCCATCAAAATACGTAACACATGTAGCAAATACGGTCCTTCTTTGTTCTTCGCCTTTCAAATGAGCCATTCTTTTAAGTACATATTGAATAATTTCTTCATCTGTCGCATTATCATGCCCAATCCATCGACGCGTATATACACCTGGCTCATTATTTAGTTCTGCAATCATTATTCCGCCATCGTCCCCAACTGTAGGCATAAGCGAAGCTTTGTAGAAAAATTTTGCTTTTATTTTTGAGTTCTCCTCAAATGTCGTACCAGTTTCGTCTGCATCTG
>Ga0138256_10009457_pt1 | contig 10223 bp, 8 predicted proteins | sample KNB2016incub_MG_FD_105486 | JGI IMG/M metagenome (GOLD analysis project Ga0138256, IMG submission 105486) | Active sludge microbial communities from wastewater in Klosterneuburg, Austria - KNB2014incub_MG | ecosystem: Engineered > WWTP > Activated sludge > Unclassified | place: Austria... | reverse complement strand
CTTAAGTTTGAAATCCTGAGAGTTAATAAAATTGAACGTACAAAAGCCGGGAAGATGAAACATTTTTATTCTTATCTGAACTAATATTGAAGCTTGTCATATTAAGTCAGTATTTCTATCCGGAAACGGGAGCACCGCAGAACAGGCTTCTGGAATTATCTAAAGGTTTCAAAGACAAAGGCTGGGATATATTGGTTGTAACAGCAATGCCCAATTATCCTAAAGGAAAAATTTATAATGAATACACGGGAAAATTCAGCATAAAGGAAGAAATACAGGGCATAAAACTAATCAGATACTGGTTATATGCTTCTAATTCTGCAAAGAGCATTCCGAGAATAATATCCATGCTGTCGTTTTCTTTTGCAAGTTTATTCAGTTTTGGTTTTATAAAAAAATTTAAGCCTGACTTTATCTTTACTGAAAGCCCTCCGCTGACACTAGCATTAAGCGGATATCTGTTATCAAAATTTACCGGATCGAAGTTAATTATGAATGTATCGGATGTCTGGCCGCTTTCAGCAAAAGAATTAGGAGTGATCAATGACGGATCTCTGTATAAGATCCTGGAGAGATTTGAAAAATTTCTTTACAGGAAATCGTTTTTATGTTCAGGGCAATCTGAAGAAATAGTTGCACATATAAAACAAAACGGAGGAGAAAGAGTCTATTTATTCAGAAATGGGGTCGATGTCAATAGGTTCGAAAGAAAAGAATCAATATTCAGAAATTCAGACATCATAAAAATAGTATATGCCGGTCTTCTCGGCGTAGCACAGGGGATTTATGATCTTGCATGGAACATAGATTTCAGGGAACTTGGCGCGGAGCTTCATATCTATGGTGAAGGAGCAGAAAAGGAAAAGCTTGAAATCTATCTGAAAGAAAATCAAAATAGAAATATTTTTCTTCACAAAAGCGTAAGCCGGGAAGAGATCCCGGAAGTGTTATCAGGATATTACTGCACAATAATTCCGTTAGTAAATAATATTTACGGCGCTGTTCCGTCTAAGATATATGAAGCAATGGCTGCCGGGTTGCCGGTTTTGTTTTCTGGATCAGGAGAAGGCGCTAAGATCATTCACGAAAACAAAGCCGGACTGGTTTCAGGTCCAAAAGATTATAAAGCTCTGACAGATAACATTATTGAAATAAAAAATTCTGTGAATTTAAGAAATGAAATGTCTCTGAGAGGAAGAAAACTTGCAGCGGAAAGATTCGACAGGAATATCTTAATAGAAAAATTCTCTGAAAAACTTTTGTCATACTTAGGATAAGTGAATAAGCCGGGAATAATAAATTCACAGAATTCAGATCTTGAGAAAATAGCGGTATGTCACATTTCGGCATTCCCTGATTCTCTAAGTTCAAAGATGGGACTTAGTTACTTAAAAAAAATGATCGAATGGTACCTTGCAGATGAAAAAAGATTTCTGTTTCACATTGAAGAAAACGGAAAATGTGCAGGATACTGCGGAGGAATGATACATGACGGAACTCAGACCAGCGGATCTGCCAGCGGAATGATTCAATACAGTTTTAATGAAGCAGTAATATCAATTCTTCTGAGACCATGGCTTCTATTTCACAAGGAGATAATTTCAAAATATACTCTCATTACAAAAAATATAAAAAAAAGATTTAAGAACAAGAAAAATACCGTAAGTACTGATCAAAGAAAAAAAGCATATTTGAAAATAGAACCTTCTGTAGGACTTGTTGTAATAGGTGTATCCAGTGAGTTTCAGGGAAAAGGATACGGCACTTTACTTTTGCAGGAATTTGAAAACAGGGCAAAGGAAATGAACTATAAATTAATAAATCTGACTGTCCGCAATGATAATGCCCAAGCAATAAAAGCTTATGAGAGAAACGGATGGATAAGATCAAAGCTCAGCGGTAATTCGCTTGAAATGTACAAGAACATAATTAATTAATTAAAAAAATTCAGAATTTGAAAATAATAGTAACAGGTGCAGCAGGTTTTATAGGATTTCATCTCAGTAAAAGACTGAGTGAAGAAGGATATGAAGTCAAAGGTATTGATAATCTGAATCCTTATTACGATGTAAAATTAAAGAATGACCGTGTCAATATTCTGAATCAGTTCGGAAACTTCAGTTTTACGAAATTAGATATAGCGGAAAAAACCGATCTTGAAAAATATTTTGAAAAAGAAAAAGCCGAGTATGTAGTAAATCTTGCTGCTCAGCCGGGTGTGAGGTATTCCATAACAAACCCGGAAGTAAGCATACGAAATAATTTAATTGCTTTCTTTAACCTTCTCGAATGCTGTAAAAATTATTCAGTGAAGAAGCTCATTTATGCATCTTCAAGTTCGGTTTACGGAAATAACAGCAAGACTCCTTCTTCGATAGATGACAATGTTGACAATCCTGTTTCTCTTTATGCTGCCACGAAAAAGTCAAATGAATTAATGGCATTTACTTATCAGCACCTGTATAAGTTTTCTGCCATAGGTCTGAGGTTTTTTACTGTGTATGGTTCTTACGGAAGACCTGATATGGCTTACTACAAATTTTCTGAAAATATAATGTCCGGAAAACCGATCAATGTTTATAACAACGGAGATATGGAAAGGGATTTTACTTTTATTGATGATGTAATAGAATCAATTTTCAGACTTGTAAAGAAGGAAATAATAAATGAATACAGGATCTTCAATATAGGCGGAGAGCATCCCGTGAATTTATTGTATTTTATAGAACTACTGGAAAAACAGTTAGGCAGGGAAGCGATTAAAGTATTTAAAGAAATGCAGCCGGGAGATGTAAAGAAAACTTTTGCGGATTCATCCGAACTGGCAAAGTTCATTAATTATAAACCTGAAACACCAATAGAAGCTGGTCTGGAAAAATTTATCAGATGGTTCAAAGATTATTACAATTACAGTTAAAAATTAAGACAGTATAATTGTAATAAGTAAGTTACCAGATAGAAATAATTTTTTAAATAACCCCAAATTAATTTTTTAAATTTAAAAAACTATTATGTTTTCAATTGTAATTCCGGCATTTAATGAAGGTTCAAGAATAGCAGTTACTATTTTCGATATTCAGAAAGTTCTGTCGATCAACAAGTTAGAAGGTGCTGAAATTATTGTTGTTGATGACGGCTCCACAGACAGGACCGCTGAAATGAGCAGTAAAACAGGAAATTTGTCATTAAGTCATCCGCATAATATAGGTTACGGGCGCTCTCTGAAAGACGGCATTGAAATGGCAACTAATGATACAATAATAATAACAAATGCTGACGGTTCCTATCCTCCGGAAATGATCCCAGTTATACTCAATGAGTTTAAAAAAGGATTTGATATGATAGTAGGAGCCAGGAAAGAAAGCAGGTTAACCGGTACATTTAAAAAAAGACTTCTGCGTTCTGTTATAAAGAAAATCACAGAATTCAGTACAGGTGAAAAAATTGAGGATATTGATTCGGGATTCAGGATATTTTCAAAGAAAGATATCACTTCAGTTTTCATCAGGCTTGGAAATGACATAAGCTTCACTTCTTCACTTACGCTTTCATACTTGATGGAGGGAAAATTCATAAAATATATTCCTGTTGACTATAAAAGCAACAACGATAAAGAAAGCTTGAAAAACAGGATCAGGTTTTTCAATACTTTGCTTTTTATAATAGGTGAAGTATTGTTTTATGATCCGATGAAAATATACCTGCTTTTCTGCGGATGCCTGCTTGCATTCACGGCATTATGTTTTACTACGGCATTACTAACTAAATGGCTTTTATTTTCTTACCTGGGACTCGGATGCATCTTTATTTCCATTTTATTTTTTGGATGCGGGCTATTTTCTGTTCAAGTAAATAATATATTCAAAAAAAATAAATGACGGAAAAAATCATCCGGTGAAATTTTATTAATAAATCAGCCAGTGAAAAATAAAACATCTTCCCGGAAAAATTTCCTGTACGGTTCATTAATAATATTTGCTGTATTCCTTCTTACCAGAATGCAATACTATATATTTTATCCTGTAGTTGATCTTTCTGGTGACAGTGCTTCTTACTGTGCAGTTGCACTAAAAATATTGAGCTTCACTCCTCCCTTACTGGATATGAGAACTCCCGGATATCCAGTTTTTCTCTCTTTCATATGGATATTATCAAAAGATTTTATTGTAACATATTTCTTTCAGAGTCTTGCAACCCTTTTTTCTGCGATCTTCTTTTACAGGACATTATGTAAATATTTTGAATCGTATACTGTTTATTTTGCAATTGCCATTTCAGTATTTATATCATCAACATTTTGTCTTGTTCTTGAGTTTTCTGTGTTATCCGAATCTCTGTTTGTATGTTTTCTTCTTATCAGCAGTTCATACCTTATACGATCAATTATGGATAACAGTACTGCAAACTGGATAATGTTCTCATTTTCAACAGCAGCTCTGATTTTTATCAGACCTGCAGCATTGTTTTTCATACCTGTAATAATTATTATTCTAATCTATTTTTATATTAATAAATACAGCATTAAATTTTACTTTAGTCTTATATTACCCCTGTGTGTATCTATATTAATATTGTGTACATACAATTATTTTACAATAAAAAAATTCACATTGTCACCGGCAGGTGATCTTAGCTTTTTCGCCTGCACAATTTTGTTTATGGAAGAATCGCCGGATTACCCTCCGGAGATAAATTCTGCAATAAGGACAACACTGGATTCCATACCGAAAAAGGAAAAAGGTTATGTACGAGATCCTAAAGAGTTATCCAAATTGAACAGAATATTTAATGATAATCTTTTCAGATCCTGGAGGTTTGTGGGATTAGTTATGAAAGAGAACAAAAGCCTTACATATATGGATATGCAGCCGTACCTGGTTAAGATTACATATGATGCTATAAAACGAAATCCTGAAATATACGGTAGGATCATAGTTAGCAACATTTATCAGTTCCTTGGGAATATATCAGATGAATTATATTTTTACAGCCAGATTGAAAGGTCGTATAAAAGAATCTACATTGATAAATATTATGTGGAAATTCTGAAAGATGATTGGTGGGAACAATTCTACTCAGACAACACTTCAGCCGGTGAAGTTATTGATCTTTATAATTTGCAGACGGCGGAATATAGTGAATTTAAATATGTTAGATATGAGGAAGGGAAAGTTATTTTTGAAGATACATTGTTAAAACAAATTTATATTCAAATTGAAAAATTCAACAATTTTGTTTTTAGAAATAAAATATGGCTTTTATTTTTTCTGATAACATTTATTTACAGTTCATTCAGAGTATTAAAAAGCAGATTTAGAGATCCTGTAAGTTTCACAGCTTTTATATTCTGCATGATCTTCATAGTCAATGCTTTGTTTATAAGTATTCTTGGCACGGCAATTTCAAGATACAGCTATACTGTAGAGTTCATAATTTATATTAGCCTGCCATTATTATTTCATTTAATGAAAAATTCTAATTCCGATAACATAAAAACAAAAACTGTATGATCCCGTTTTCACCACCTTATATTGATGAGGATGTAACAAATGAAGTAATGGATTCTCTAAGGTCAGGATGGATTACTACCGGCCCGAAAGTAAAAGCGCTGGAACAGGAAGTCGCTAAACTGACCGGTGTAAAGAATGTGCTATGTGTAAACTCAGCCACATCTGCAATGATGCTTATGCTTCACTGGTTTGGTATCGGCAAAGGAGATGAAGTAATAATTCCTGCTTATACATATTGCGCTACGGCACTCGCTGTTTTACATCTGGGAGCTAAACCGGTGATAGTTGATGTTAACAAAGATTTCTGTATTAATACGGAAAAGATCAGAAAAGCAATCACGCCAAGAACTAAAGCAGTTGTACCGGTTGACATCGGAGGATATCCCTGTGATTATGATGAAATAAATAAGATAGTAAATGATGATGAAGTAAAAAAGATGTTCATATCGGTCAATGAAAATCAAAGGATGCTGGGAAGAATTTTTGTAATGGCTGATTCCGCACATTCTATCGGAGCATTTTATAAAGGTAAAGAGAGCGGTTCTTTGTGTGATGCAACTGTTTTTTCTTTTCATGCTGTAAAGAATGTTACAACTGCTGAAGGCGGAGCAATTTGCCTGAACCTGCCGGGTAGATTCAATAACGAAGAGCTATATCAGTGGCTGAGGCTGCTTTCTCTTAACGGTCAGACAAAAGATGCATTTACAAAATCACAGGGAGGCAACTGGAAATATGACATTGTATATCCCGGATTCAAAATAAATCTAAACGATCTCTGTGCTGCAGTCGGGCTTGCGCAGATAAGAAAATACACAAATGATCTGATTCAGAAGAGAAAAAAGATTTTTGAAAGATATGATGATGCATTTAAGGCAGACGGGTGGGCGGAGATCCCCCCTTCTTTGACAAATGAAAAAGAAACATCTTATCATGTTTACCTGCTTAGGATCAATAATATAACTGAAGAGCAGAGAGATAATATAATAGAAGAGATAAATAAAAGAGGAGTTTCCGTTAATGTTCATTTCATACCATTGCCAATGCTGAAAATCTTCAGGGACAGAAATTACAATATCGAAGATTATCCTGTCAGTTATGATAATTATTCAAGAGAGATCACTCTACCCGTTTACCCTCAGTTAACCGAACTTGAACTGAATACCATCATTAGTTCAGTAAAGGTTGCCTGCAAAAGCGTTATACATAAGTGATAATTTCTAATAAACTTTTTTTAAATATGAGATTAATATCCGTATATATATGAAAAGAATATTTGATCTTATTTTTTCAATAGCGGGATTAATACTTCTTTCACCTGTATTTCTTATTATTTCTTTATTGATTAAATTAGATTCAAAAGGTCCTGTGTTTTATAAACAGTTACGTGTAGGTAAGAATAATTCGGATTTTAGATTATTAAAATTCAGGACGATGAGAACGGATTCTGACAAAAGCGGACTGCTTACTGTAGGGGGCAGAGATCCGAGAATTACCGGAGCTGGATATTATCTTAGAAAGTTCAAGATAGATGAACTTCCGCAGCTTTTAAATGTTGCAGCCGGTGAGATGAGTTTCGTCGGTCCAAGGCCGGAAGTCAGAAAGTATGTGGATTTATACAACGATGAGCAGAGAAAAGTTCTATCGGTTCTTCCCGGGATTACAGACGTGGCATCAATAAAATACAGAAATGAAAATGAGCTTCTTGAAAAATCGGAAGATCCTGAATCATACTATATTGAAAGCATAATGCCGGATAAATTAAAGCTTAACCTTGATTATATCGAACAGAGATCGTTTGCTAATGATTTAAAGGTGATTTTCAAAACTTTAAGTACAATAATCAGATAATAGAGGCACGAATAATATTTTGACATTTTTAAAAAAGTTTGTTGAAACAATAGTATACATTTTGTAATTTGTCTTAATCCAAAAACAAAACCCTTAGTTATAGATTGTTTTTTAAGTTTGTGTTCTTTTTGAATGTATGAAAGATATAATTGTATGTATGCTAAGGTAAGATAAAACAAATCTTATGCTAGAAAATTTTTTAAATAACAAATTACTGAAATTAAGAAACAGGCATTTTCTGTTTTTTGACTGCATGTTTCTTCTAATATGTCCTTTACTTGCTTTAGAATTGAGATTAGACGGACAGGTTGATTTTGAACTATACCTGAGCGGACTGATCTCATGCACTTTTGTTTTTTTAATACTCGATATAATAGTATTCTACAAGCTTGGTCTGTATAACCGTTACTGGAACAGCGCAAGTATAGATGAACTTGCAAAACTTATCTTCATAATCTTCTGGGCAATAATAATCCAAACCACAATATTTATCGTATTTAACCGCATCGAGATCCTTAATTTCGAAGTACTTCCATTATCGCTGCCGTTATTAGACGGAATTATTTTATTTTTCTTTGTAGCAGGTGCAAGATTCAGTATCAGATTAATTGAAAGATTAAATGAAAGAAGAAAGATTTCCTATCACGGTGAAAGAGTACTTGTAGTAGGTTCCGGTAAAGCAGGAAATTCCATTGTTCAGGAAATGCAGAGAAATCCTCAGCTGGGGTTGAATCCTGTAGCTTTTGTAGATGATGATATTGAAAAGAAAGGACTGAAGATAAGAGGTATTCCGGTAATGGGAACAAGGCACAGCCTTCCGGAGATCATTACAAAAATGGACATTAATAAAGTGATCATTGCTATGCCGACTGCGCCGGGTTCGGAGATAAGGGACATCGTTTCGATCTGCAGAAAGACCGGTGTGCAGGCGAGGACGATTCCGGGCATATATGAAATACTCGACGATAAAGTAAGAATAGACAGTATCAGACAGGTTCAGATAGAGGATCTCCTGAGAAGAGAACCGGTAAAGACTGACATTAAGAAGGTTGAAGATTTTTTAAAAGGAAAGAAAGTTCTTGTTACAGGTTCGGGAGGATCTATTGGAAGCGAACTTTGCAGACAGATAATAAAGTGTCATCCTTCTGAGATCATTCTTCTCGGTCAGGGAGAAAACTCCATATTTGACATACAGCATGAGATACAGAAAAGACTGTCCCTGACTAACGGGAAGCAGCACAATACTAAGATCAATACGGTTATTGCTAATATAAGATCGTTCAACAGACTGGATAAGATATTCGGAGAATTTGAGCCGGATGTGATCTTTCATGCTGCAGCACATAAGCACGTGCCTATGATGGAAATGAATTCCTGCGAAGCTATCAGTAACAATATTAAAGGAACACAGAATCTAATAGATCTATCACTTAAGCACAATGTTGAACATTTTGTGTTTATATCCACTGACAAGGCAGTAAACCCTTCTAGCATTATGGGTGCCAGCAAGAGAGTTTCTGAAATGATCGTGCTGAAAGCAGCAAGAGTTTACGGCAAGAATTATTCAGCAGTAAGATTCGGGAATGTTCTAGGAAGCAGAGGCAGTGTAGTTTTAACTTTTAAAAGGCAGATCGCTGAAGGCGGACCCGTCACTATCACTCATCCCGACATACAAAGATATTTCATGACGATCCCTGAAGCCGTTCAGCTTGTTCTTCAGGCATCGGTCATAGGTAACGGCGGTGAGATATTCGTTCTTGACATGGGTGAACCTGTAAAAGTATTAGACCTTGCAAAAGATATTATAAGGCTCTCAGGTTATGAAGTCGATAAGGATATAAAGATCGTTCAGACCGGATTAAGACCCGGAGAAAAACTTTATGAGGAGCTGTTTATTCCCGGCGAGCTTTACGAAAAGACCATTCATGAAAAGATCCTCATTGCAACCAATGCCAGTCATTTTATACCGGATCATTTTGATTACAATCTTGAAACACTTCTGGAAAAAAGATATGACAGTGATAAAGAATTAATAGTCAGCATGCTGAAGAAACTTGTTCCGGAGTATCTATCCGAAGAACAGCAGATTCCGACCGGAGTTCAGTCGCTTTAAAATCCAGCCTAATAAATTCTAAATTGTATTTTCAGAGATATTGTAATATTAATTTATATTTTCAATTCACAATAAAGCTTATATGAAAAATCTTTTTACTCTATTGTTTATCATAATTATCAGTATGATATTTTTTGTGAGCAAGTCTGAAGCACAGGTCGAACTTGTTCAGCCGAATCATCCTGTTTATGATTTCTTGCAGAGAATGCAGACCCTGAAGATTATATTTGATTATAACAGGGCAAATATTCCCATTTCAAGAGAAAACGTAGCTTCATATTTAAAAACAATAGTTGCTGCGAAAAACAAGATCACATCCGTCGACAGAGAGATCCTAAAAGATTACGAAATCGAATTTGAATATGATATGTACGGAACCCTGAAAAATGCAGCCCCTCTTTTCAAAGAAGGATTTAAAAATGTTTTTTCAAATAATAAGCAGAAGTATCTTTATACTTTCGCTGACAGCAATGCAAGTTTGTTTCTTGATGTGCTCGGGGGATTGTCGCAAAGAGAATCACGGGGTGATTCAATCGGAAGGCATTCAATTTTATTGGGTGAACTCGGATTCAGAGTGAGAGGTACTCTCTTCAACAGTGTGGGGTATTATCTCAGAGCATCCAACGGACAAAAGCTGAGCGGGGATTCTGATGATGTGAGATTTGCAAGATATACCGATCCCAAGTTATATGCGCAGTATAAATTTGAATATGAACAGAGAAACTTTGATACTTATGACGGATATCTCCGCT
>Ga0138256_10009454_pt1 | contig 10225 bp, 10 predicted proteins | sample KNB2016incub_MG_FD_105486 | JGI IMG/M metagenome (GOLD analysis project Ga0138256, IMG submission 105486) | Active sludge microbial communities from wastewater in Klosterneuburg, Austria - KNB2014incub_MG | ecosystem: Engineered > WWTP > Activated sludge > Unclassified | place: Austria... | reverse complement strand
TGAGAATTAAATTCCTCTCCGAATTAGGCAATTGATGGTCTCCAATTTGTAAAACCGGGAACTTTTCCGGTTTTTTTTTGTTGAAATTCTATGCCAACGGCTGGATTCTTACTGGCTATTGGCCATGAATAGCCCATTCAGGGGCTTCGGGAGCGATTCTCCAATGAATTGTTGGATAAAAAGTCAAAACTGAAATTAATGCTTTCATATTTTAATTCATGTTTATAATTTCGCATTCATTCAAATACAACCATAAAAAATCTAATTATGAAAGTCACTGTAGTAGGAGCCGGAAATGTGGGTGCAACTTGTGCTGATGTCATTGCACGTAAAGAATTTGTTCACGAAGTGGTACTCCTCGACATTAAAGAAGGTGTATCTGAAGGGAAGTCGCTTGATATCTGGCAGACAGCGCCGATTAATCTTTATGACACCAGAATGATTGGTTCTACCAATGATTATAGTCGTACAGCAGATTCAGACGTTGTTGTGATCACGTCAGGGCTTCCGAGAAAGCCGGGCATGTCAAGAGATGATCTTATCGCTACTAATGCAGGCATTGTGCGTTCGGTGACTGAAAACATCATCAAATACTCTCCTAATACCATCATCATTGTGGTTTCAAACCCCCTTGATGTAATGACATATTGTGCATACCTGACAGCTCAAATAGATTCATCAAGAGTTTTTGGAATGGCAGGAATTCTTGATACAGCCAGATACCGTGCTTTTCTTGCGGAGGCACTGAATGTTTCACCTAAAGATATCCAGGCCGTCCTGATGGGTGGTCATGGTGATACCATGGTTCCTTTGCCTCGTTACACTACAGTGGCAGGAATCCCGGTGACAGAATTAATTTCCACCGAAAAGCTTGATGCCATTGTTGAGCGTACAAAAAAGGGTGGTGGAGAACTCGTAAATCTGATGGGTACCTCTGCATGGTATGCTCCGGGAGCGGCAGCAGCACAGATGGTTGAGGCAGTTATTAAAGATCAAAAAAGAATATTCCCTTGTTGTGCCTGGTTGAACGGTGAGTATGGTTTGAAAGATATTTATCTCGGCGTTCCGGTAAAGCTTGGACGAAAAGGGATCGAACAAATCATCGAGTTGCAGCTCAATCCGGAAGAGAAAAAACTTCTTACTGATTCAGCAAAAGCTGTTAGAGAAGTGATGTCGGTATTGGACAACATGTCTCAGGCTGCCAGTAAGTAATCTAATTTATTATAAATGGAAAGGCATTCTCTTCGGGATGCCTTTTTTAATTTTTTTCTATGGCATCGCGCGTTGTACGCATTCCTATTAAACTTGTGGCCATTGAAGAGGATGGTTTCCACCTCACAGTTAATGTAAACATTGACGGCAAGAATGCTCTCGTGCTGATTGATAGCGGTGCTTCACGTTCAGTCTTTGATATAAACAGGATTAGGAAGTTTACGCTTGAACAGTCCTTTGAACAGCATGATAAACTTTCTACCGGACTGGGTACAAATTCCATGGTTACTCATACTACCAATTTGAAAAATTTTAAAATTGGTGATTTGTTTTTAAAGTCTTTTGAAGCAGTTTTACTGGATCTCACACATGTAAATGAATCCTATTCAAAATTGGGACTCGAACCGATTGATGGTGTGTTTGGAAGTGATTTGCTTCATCGTTACAAAGCCGTGATCGACTACGGAAAATGTGAGCTTCAACTTACTCCTTCATATCATTAGCGCAATATTTTTTTTGTAAACTTTTCGTCGGTCGAACATTTTTTCGCTTTGCCAAAAATCTTATACCTATTTCTTGCAATTGTATAATAGACAGAATCTCTGAATTTTACCGGGAGAACCCGCAGGCACGTCCCCAGCCAGGAGTAATATTTTAGCTGATTTAGGATTCTGCATATTGCTTCTGAAGCTTCGTAGATTGCATTTTGTTCAAGGAGAATCAGTCGATCTTTGCCAGGATTGTCGATGTGATAATTTTCTAATAAAGCCAGTCCTTGTATGGAGTCCAGACCTGTGATCCGAAATAGATCTTTTGAATCGGCAGCTGCAACCAACCTGATTAACCTGTTGCACATTACACATTCATCATCGATCAGAATGATTGAATGTAACGTACCTTGACTCATTTGCGATAGTCTACGTAGTAAGGGAAGTTTAACAGTTCGTTTTTATATTGAAAGGAACTGCCATCCGAAAGCTCCTTCCTGAAAAGTTGCAAGGTAGTCATGTCAATGACTGTGAGATACCCGTTGCGTCCGCCACAACCTGAAGAGTGATGCGGTGCCGGGCCATTTTGATCTGCATTAAGGTTGGTAACAAATACACAGTCCTTATCATCATCAACGGCAATACCATGAGGCTGGTATCCTGTATATACCGAACTCACCACGCTGTTTGTATAATAATTCAAAGTATAAACTGATCCCTTTTTATTCGGGTCGATATAGGCTTCTGTACACGTAACAAAAATATAGGGATGCGTTAATGAAACTGAAAATTCTTGTGGTTTTTCTCCGACGGGAATGACTGCAAGTAAAGAATCATTTGAAGTTTGCAGAACTCTCACTTCATTAGATTTTTGACAACTCACAAAGTATCGTGAACCGTCCGGACTAAGCATCATTTCGTGCGGATCCAGCGTTGAAGCGGTGGTCTTGCTTGCGCCGGGTTGCATAACAATCGCATCGAAATTATAGAATGGATCAGTCAGGTCAACTTTGTTTATAAAATTTCCTAATTGAGAGGTAAGATAGAGCCAGTGTCCATCGGGTGTTATGAATCCTCCGTGCGGGTATTCAGGACTAATATTTATTTCTAATGTGAGTGTCTCTAAATTAATAATTGCAGTTCGCTGTGCTGTAGTTGCACTGACAAATCCTTTTTTAGAGTCAGGAGTAATGATTATAGTATTCCAGTCAGCGGGCCCAATGTTTACTGATCCGACATAGGTGTCATCTGAGGTTCTGAATTTTTGAATAACTTGTCCGGAGTAAAATACTACATACCAGTACTGCCCATCCGGTGATACTCGCACCATATGCGGTGCTTCATAGACCAGGTCATCTTCACCAACCGAGATGTATCTCATGATAATTTTAGAATCAGCATCAAGAACAGCAACCTGATCGCAACCTTGCATACATATATATGCTTTTTTCCTATTAGGGTTGTCAGAAAATTTTACAAAACCGTTTTTGTTAGGTGCTCCGCTTAGAATCCAATTGTACAAAGTATTGTATTCTTCTCTGCTTAGCGGAGTGCTTTCGTATGGCATGGTCGGATTGAGTACGGGACCTAATGTGGAATCTGTGTTCACCGAATATAAAAGATAACTGTATTGAGGGCTGAAAGGAATTACGCTGCTGCCGTTTCTTCCGCCATCAAACATTACATCCCACGTTGAGAAGTCTAAACCTCCTGCATTTCCTCTGCTGAGATTATTGTGGCAGCCTGAAGTTGCACACTTTTTTACCAGAATGTCAGCAATGGCAGGGGGGAAGTTGGATTGGGGAATTTGCTCCTCTTTTTCATAAGTACATGAAGATACACTAACCAGAACGAACAATAAAACTAAAAATGTAATGTTTCTGTTCATACTCATTCGCTAACCATTAGAGTAATGTGAACAGGTTCGTTGGGAGAGGCGGGATTTGTAAGACTAACCGCTGTTGAGCCAATTACATCTGCACCAAAATAATAATCATACCCTTTTGCAAAAAGGTAGTATTTTCCGGGGTACAACTTTTCAAATAGTGCTTTGCCGTCACTATCTGCATAAGTCATTAGTTCGTAAATGCTGGTATCATATCCCGGGAATTCAGTAGCATTTTTCTTTAGGTAAAGAGGAATGTTTGGAACATTCCAAGAATGGTGCATTACCTGAACATCCAATGAGATGGTACCCTCAATGATTTGCGGAGTATCAGAATTTTTCTTGCAACCGTTTATTGTCATCACAAGCATTGTGAGGATCGCAATCATTTTCGCGGGCTGAAAAATTCTCATTGTTATAATTTCTGATCTGTAAAATTTTCTTTTAGACCGGTTGCTATAGTTGATTTATTCGGTTACAGCAATGTCGATTGGAATTTCACCGCTCGTCTGTTCAGTCGAATATGCACGTCCGCCTCTGACAACTTCTGAGATTGAAGCATCCCATCCTGAAGCATAAAAGTAATAGTCGCCACATTTCAATCCGGCTATGTGAACGTGATCTTCAGGGTATTCTCCGATAAACATAGCATCTGAACCTGCTGGAGCCCCACTCCAGTCTTGTGCATTGTATTTGATCCATACAGTATCAGGTCGTATCGAATCATTAATAATAACTGAGCCATGATGTTTCAACTGGGCTACAAACGTCAGACTTCCTCCACTACCTGCTTCACATTTGTTGTCCTTTTTGCAGGATACAACAAGAATGCATGCCGCTGAGATGAATAATAAGCTAAAATATTTTGCAAGTTTCATAAGGTGGTTTATTCGTTTTTTTGCTTAAATGGATTTATGAATTAACAATTTTTAATGTTCATAGTTTTCAATTCTCACTTTGATCCTATGGTATTTGTGTACTGTTTTATTAAACTTAGGTATCCGTACCCCTTCAATATGTTGTTTTTGTAGTCTGAGGTGAAATTACAAAATGCAAGGTTACTATGGTCATAAATTTAACAGATTTTATTGCATAATGGCTGTTCATACTCATTTTATACCAATGGGCAGCATGAGTCCAATACTAAGGTTTCTCCCGGTTCCATTTATTCCAACTTCTTTTAACCGGCTCAGGTGGTCAAAATATGAGGTATTAAATAGATTACTGACTCTTGCAAAAAGAACTGCCGTTTGCTTGGATATTTTCAAATTTGATCCAATTCCAACGTTCATCAGGCTATATCCTTTCGTCTTTGTTTCAAAAAGATCTAATCTGTTTTGGGTTAAAGAACTTACGAGTTCAATTTTTATATATGAATCTTGAAATCGTTTGCTGCTTTTACTTGGGATTTCATACTTCAACTCGTTTACCACTTTCATAGGCGGAATAAAAGGTAAGGGTTCGTCAATGGCCTCATTTTGTCCATGTACGAATGAAAGACTATTTTCGAAATGGAGGTTTTTGATGGGATGAATATCGAGTGTAAATTCTCCCCCTTTCAAGGTCGATTGACCTTGCACATACCTATAGAGCGGGTAGCTGATCCCATCGATGGTGATTTGTTCTTCGTTTATGTTCCTGCTATAAATAAAATTGTCGATATTATTCAGAAATAAATTTAGGCTAAACTCTATTGATTTACTGTCATACGATATTCCAAAGTCAAATTGCAAAGAAGTTTCAGGTTTTAAATTATTGTTTCCGACTTCATAGCGTTGAGTCCCCTCATGAATTCCGTTGGAAGCCAATTCTGGAATATTCGGAGACCTGAACCCTCTTCCGATATTTGCTTTTAAGTCAAGCTTTTTACTCAGTTTGTGTGTGATTCCGGCAGAAGCAGAAATACTTGAATAGTTTCTTTCAAAGGCGTTGAAAAGTTCAAGGCTATCCTGAATTAAAACATCCGTGCTGATATTTCTGTGATCATACCGCAGACCTGCATTTAACGTGGTTAGTTCGAATGATTTTTTTAGTGAAGCGAAAATCCCATTATCAGCTAAATGATAGTCTGGAATGAGAAATTCGCGACCCAGGTTCTCATTTGATTGACGCATTCCGGAAATCCCAAATGCAGTTTCTAAATTTTTTACCTCCGGTAAATAATATTTCAAGTCATAACTTATGGTGTTCAATCGAAGAGATAATTCAGGAGTTTCTTTTGTAATGCTGAATTCTTTCCTGTCATTTTGTTGGACACCAAAATTAAAGCGGAGTTGACTTTTTCCAAGTATAAAATTATTTACTGCCGAAACCTTTGAGTGAGTGACATGCTGAAAGGGAATTGATAGAGACCTTGATTTGAGTTCAGCATCCGAAGCAATATCTCCTTTATCATCGAGCAATTTACCTGTAAGTGAATCACGCTCTCCTTCGGTTATCCCGATTTCATTATACCATTTGCTTGCATGAATGTGACTATATCCCCAACGTCTGTGCAGGCCAACGAGAAAATCAGCACTGGTTTCTTTGTATGCTGAATTATAGACGGTTTCTTTTGGTGTTTTATAAGCTGCAGCACTTTTGTACGACCCTCTGGCTCTCCAGGTAAATCCATCAGCATTTCCTTCGGTCATTACCGAGTTTGAACTCAACGAATTGTTGGATGAGTACTGGGAATTAATTTCTGCCCGGATTTTTCCCGGAGGAGGTAGAATAGGTTCAAGAATATTTATCACTCCGCCTAATGCATCTGAGCCGTACAGCAAACTTGATGGTCCTTTCAAAATTTCAATTCTGTCTGCTGTATATTGATCTATCTCCAATCCATGTTCATCACCCCATTGTTGACCTTCTTGTCTTATTCCTTCATTCACAACTACAACACGGTTATAGCCTAAGCCTCGAATAACAGGTTTAGAAATGGAATTCCCTGTGCTTATGGTGGATATTCCCGGTGTGTTCGAAAGTGATTGGACCAGATTATCTGATGCTGAGCTCAGGATTTTCACTTTGTCAATTGGAGTAATAGCAACACTGGTCCGTTTCGCATCAGTAGTAAAAGCACTTCCGGTTACAACGATCTCATTTTTTTCAATAATGCTTACCTGTAGGAAAAAATCTTTTTCTGCAGATAGACTTAAATCAACAGTTTGGCTGACCGTAGAATAACCAATCAATCTCACTTGTATGAGTAATTTTCTCTTTGGCAAATTGCTGATTGAATACTTACCATCCAGGTCTGTAACTGCACCGGTTCGAAGGTCGGGGATGTAAATCGTTGCACCGGCTAACACTTCTTTACTCTGTTCATCTCTTACATAACCTTTGAGTATCTGGGCCTTGCTAAAAAAGCCTGTAAATACCAAAAGCGTTAGTGTAAGCAAAATATGCTTAAATCTATTCATGCGAATTTTACTTTTAAATTTTGTGAATGCTTTTGACTGGATAGCGTTTTTAATTCCGGACAAAATTTTGTCAGTACCTGTAAATGGAGTGTGGGCAGGAATTATTTGGCATTAACAGCAGGGTGGACCCCTTTGATCAGGGATAAAAAGCACAAAATTACTGGCGAGCGAAGTGATGGATGCCAACAGTAAAGATTTATATAAAGCAGGTTGAAACTGAAAATCTGAAACAGAGGAATGGAGTGGAGGTATTGAAAATTGAAAATTGCAACAGTGCTCATGCATTTGTCCGATTTGATCATCGGCGGTATTAGAACATGGCACAGGTTTTTTTTCATCACCATGCAAGAGTTCGTGCAAATACATAGGCGGTACAATGATGCTGGCCAGCACCATTAGTAAAATTCCTGCAATATATTTTTTTTGCTTATTCACGATTGTCAAAGATAATTATTTATTAGTGACCTAAATAGTTACTTTATGTAGGAATGATGAAGGTCATTTGGGCACCTGAAGAACTATCAGTTAAAATAGATTAGTTTTGTTATTATTGATTTTGAATCAGGCACTGATTGTCTGATATGCTGAATTATTAATTCAAATGGAAACCTTCAGATACTTCGCCCTGAACAAGCCTTATGGTATGTTATCTCAATTCACACACGAAGGCGATAACAAGTCTTTGGCTGATTTGAAATTCAGTTTCCCTAAGGATGTTTATCCCATCGGGAGACTTGATTCAGATAGTGAAGGATTGATTTTATTGAGTAATGATCCTGCGATAAATCATGCAATATTGACACCTGAGAAAGCTCATTGGAGAAAATACCTCATTCAGGTCGAAGGTCTGATCACTGAAAAAGAATGTATTCCATTAATGGAAGGTGTTCGGTTTAGCCTTAAAGGGAAGATTTACACATCACTCCCATGTAAGGCAGAAACGGTTTTAGGGCCGGTTGATTTCCCTGAAAGAGAACCTCCGGTACGATTCAGAAAAAATATTCCTACATCCTGGCTTACCTTGGAATTAAGAGAGGGTAAAAACCGTCAGGTTCGAAAAATGACCGCCGCCGTTGGTTTTCCAACCTTGCGTCTCATTCGGATCGGAATTGAAAAATTGAGTCTGGGAAAACTGGAGCCCGGTGAAGTTATTGAGTATGATAGGCGTGTTTTTTTGCAAAAACTGAATTTAAAAGCTTGATAGATGTTTGGTTTGTCACAACTCTGCTATAAATGCTAGCCTTCATGTTAAAATTAATTTAATACAGTATTTTTGTCCTTATAAATTCACTTAAAAGCAAATAATTAATGAAAATGAAATTTTTACTCAATTCATTCCTCATCATCTTATTCTGTAGCTCTGCGTTTGCTTCAGATAATGATATGAGAAAAATTCGGTGCGCTACTGTTGAGTACGTAAATCGTATGAAGGCTGAAAACCCAAATTATTTGGAAAATAAGCGAAAAGATGAGCTTTTAGTCCAGGAACTCATGCAAAATCAGGTTCAATCCAGACTTAATGACGTCGTCTATACTTTGCCTGTTGTTGTTCATGTTGTTTACAAAACGACGGCTCAAAATATTTCAGATGCACAAATATTCTCTCAAATTGATGTATTGAACGAAGATTTTGCACGAATGAATGCTGATACAAGTTCGACGCCTTCATTTTGGAGAAGTATTGCCGGAGCGAGTAATTTTCAATTTTGTCTGGCTGCAACGGATCCACTTGGAAACCCTACCAATGGCATAGAAAGAAGGTTGACCACTTCTTCGTCTTTCAGTACCAATAATAATATTAAGCATTATGCTAACGGAGGCTTAGATGCATGGGATGTAAACCGGTATTTTAATATTTGGGTTTGTAACTTAGGAAGTAGTTTGCTTGGTTATGCCGAACCGCCATCAGGAACTCATTCAGATGAATATGGAGTTGTTATTTTGTATGATTCATTCGGACGTGTAGGGAATGTGTCAACGCCATATCACAAAGGACGCACAAGTACACATGAAGTTGGACATGCATTTGGTATGGAACATATTTGGGGTGACGATTCCAATTGCTCAGGAAGCGATGGAATTTCAGATACACCAAATCAGGAAGTTGAAACTTATGGCTGTCCTTCTACTCTTCCAAAGTATGATAATTGCAGTACATCACCTGGGAATGGAATCATGTACATGAATTATATGGACTATACCGATGATCTATGTATGAATATGTTCACTGTCGGTCAAGCAAGCAGGATGAAATTGCTCATGGAGGCATACTATCCAACTTTGCTGGTATCTACAGCTTGTACCATAACAAGTTTACGTGAAAGCACTGATCAATTTTCTTTCAGTATCTATCCTAATCCGAGCGATGGAATTGTCAACCTCGACATGTTCTTAATGGAGAATGTCGGTGCAACATTAAATGTAAATGTTACAAATCTACTGGGAGAGGTAGTTAAGGCCGAACAAATTTCTCATCCGAATGGTAGAACACATCAACTGAATTTAAGTGATCAAAGTGCAGGAATTTATTTCATCACTTTATTCAATGATAATTACAGGAAAACTGTTCGTCTGGAGTTGAGCAAATAATACTGCCAAACAAAAAAAACGCCGGGCATTTTGTCCGGCGTTTTTTTTGTTTAAGATCTGAACTTTTATTTCATGCTTTCATTCTACGTCTCACTAAGGTATTTGAGGAAAAGGTCCAGACTTTCCCTTTTTTTATCGTCTAATAGATATTGAATATTCTCAGAAAAGTAATTTTCTATATCTCTTTTGCTGAGACTGTAGTCTGCATGCATTGCCACAACTTCCGGAATAAAATTTAAGGTATTTTCAAGAGCGGTATTCAGCTTATTCAGGACTTGAACATCAATATCCTTATTGGCTACCCAACAGGCAAAAACGAAGGGTAACCCTGTTAACTTTTTCCAGTCCTCTGCAAGGTCATAAACATATGGATAGTTTTTTTTCTCCACTAAGGCTCGGTCTCCGATAACAACTCCTGCAGTTTTTCCAAGGATTTTTTTTTCATATCCGGGATCTGCACTCAACCATTTCGGTATAATTTTCCAGAACTTCTCAGCTAGAATTTTAACCAGCTGAACCGAAGTCCTTGACTGATAATCGAGATAAATGTTTTTGATTTCAGACAAAGGTGCATTGCTCAGAAGGAGAACTGAACCCACTTTACCATCTGCGGCGATGCAATAATTGCTAATAATCCTGGCTTCACT
>Ga0138256_10009453_pt1 | contig 10226 bp, 9 predicted proteins | sample KNB2016incub_MG_FD_105486 | JGI IMG/M metagenome (GOLD analysis project Ga0138256, IMG submission 105486) | Active sludge microbial communities from wastewater in Klosterneuburg, Austria - KNB2014incub_MG | ecosystem: Engineered > WWTP > Activated sludge > Unclassified | place: Austria... | reverse complement strand
CGTTACCGGCGTAAGCAACATCTTCCAGGATGCTGACGGTGATGGCACCTGCGACGCGAACGATGTTTGCCCCGCTGGTCCTGAGCCTGGCACCGCGTGCAACGACAACAACCCGAACACCATTGGAGATGTGATCGGTACCAACTGTGTCTGCGCGGGTACCCCGATCGGCAACTGCACCGAGCTGCTCACGCTGGACATCACACTGGACAATTTCGGCAGTGAGACCACGTGGGAGGTTTACGATGAGACAGGTAATGTCCTGATCGTGGCCGGTGGGCCGTATACGGATGGTGTCGGTGGTACCACGGTCTCGGAGACCATCTGCCTGAACCAGCTCTGCTACCGTCTCGTAGTGAACGATGATGGTAACAACGGCATCAGCGGTGGCGGCTATGTGCTGCGCGATCCCCTGGGTCGTCGCATCATCGATGCCGATGGCCAGTTCTCCAGCACCAGCTCGAACATCCTGCCCTTCTGTCTGCCGCTCAGCGCGAATAAGCTGATCAATAGCCAGTGCGATAAGACCACCCTGGTCTATGCGTACACGACGCAGATATACGCCAGCAACAACCCTGCTGCCAGCGGTTACCAGTTCTGGATGGCCGATCCGCACGGCACCTACAGCCGTCGTGTGTTCAAATCCACGCAGAACCTGCAGCCCACCAACTTGGTGAACTTCCCGCCGCCTGCGGATCTGGACCTGAACGTGCGCGTGCGTGCCTTGGTGAACGGAGTGTACACTGCCTTCGGCCCGGCCTGCATCATCCGCCTCAACACCCCCGGTGTTGGCAGCGGTCGCAGCACGATCCTGTTCGATGAGGCCAGCGCCATCAGCCTGAGCCTCTACCCGAACCCGAACCGTGGTGAGCAATTGTTCCTCGCCCTCGGCGGTGTGCAAGCGGATACCAAAGTGGAACTGGATGTGATGGACCTCTTCGGCAAGCGCGTGTTCGCCGATCAGTTCGCCGCACCATCGGAAGAGTTCACCCACAGCATGGATGTGAACGGCCTTGCCAGCGGTGTGTACTTGGTGAACGTCCATGTGGGCGATCGCCTCTACACCCAGCGCTTGGTGAAGCAGTAAGCACTGCGACCTAGGACGCCAAAAAGCGGAACCCCCGCGCCGAAAGGTGCGGGGGTTCTTGCTTTGGCCCAACGGTATAAAACACACCCGGCGTTCAGATCGAGGTCAACACACCTCACCTTCGTCGTATGAGGATGCCGCTCCTACTCCTTCTTGCCTGTATGGTGTCGGTCGCACGATCACAAACGGTGGAGGACAGCCTGCTGATCGATGGCAGCTACCGCACCTTCCGGATCCACACCCCACCGGGTTTCAGCGCAGCGGAGCACCTTCCGCTGGTCCTTAACCTGCACGGCCTCACCAGCACCGGTGCGCAACAGGAAGCCTACAGCGAAATGAACGCCGTAGCCGATGCGGAACGCTTCATCGTCGTCTATCCGGATGGCGTGAACAACAGTTGGAACCTTGGTCTGGGTGCCGTGGACGAGTACGGGTTCTTTACCGGCCTCATCGATCGCATGGTGCTTACGCACACCATCAACACCGATCGGGTCTATGCCTGCGGCATGTCGCAGGGCGGCTTTATGAGCTTCGTGCTTGCATGCAGCATGTACGATCGGATCGCTGCGATAGCGACGGTGGCGGGGAGCATGGCCCCGGGCCTCGACCTCGTGTGCGCGCCACCTCGGGCAGTGCCCGTGCTCATGATCCACGGCACTGCGGATGGCATCGTGCCCTTCACCGGCGGTATCCAGAACCTGGCCGTTCCCGATGCGGTCGGCTTCTGGGTGCAACACAACAACTGCGATGCGGTCCCGGTGATCTCGTCCATCCCTGACATCGTCCCCTTGGACCTCTGTTCGGCCGAACGCCAGGACCACTACAATGGCGACGCCAACAGCGAAGTGGCGCTGATCCGCGTGAACGGAGGTGGCCACACCTGGCCCGGCAGCGCCATCCCCATCGGCGTTACCAACCAGGACTTCGAAGCCAGCCAGGCGATCTGGGATTTCTTCGACCGCTTCGACATCGGTGGGGGGTTGTCCGCGCCGGATGCGATCGACCTGAGCGGGAACTTCGTGATATCGTCCACGCTCTTCAACGAGCGCGTAGAAATATACCAGAGCACCAACGCCACCGCGGAAGTGCAGGTAACGGATGCGACAGGCCGGATCGTGGCGAGCGCCATGGTCCCATCCGGTCAACGAGTGTGGTTCGAAACACACCAATGGGCACCTGGGCCCTACCTCTGGGTGCTGCGCACCTCCGAACTACGCTTCGTGCAACGCACCCTGTGTGCGCGTTGAACGCACTACAAGCAAACGTTCCCGAACACGTTCACGAACAAGCCGAAATCCGTGACGTTCACCTGGCCGCTGCTGTTCATGTCGGTGGCACAGCCCGTACACGAGGTGCCGAAGGCGTTCACCAGAATGCCGAAATCCGAAACGTTCACCTGGCCGCTGTTGTTGAAATCGCCGGGGGCCACTTTCACCGGCACGGTGCTGTAGATCGCATCGGTACGCTCCAAGCCGTTCAAGGACATATAGAAGTTCTTGTTGTTGGCGGTGGTGTAGGCATCGTTACCGATGGTGAAATTGGCGCACCCGGTGGCCCCGGTCACTGGAATGGTCATGATCACCCGCTCGGTGTTCGCGGCCCAAGCCTGACCCGGGCAGGCGCTGGCGATCTGTGCGAAGCCAAAGCCGCTGAAGGTGTAATAGCGGAAGCTGCCATTTACCACCTGGCCATCCCCACTGGGCGCGATGCTGAAGCCCCCTTGGCAGAACTGCGCGAGCGCGGCCGTGTTCAAACTGGCGCCGGAACTGTTCTCCCAGCGGATGGTGAAGGTGACCTCCGACACCACCAGGTTGAAAGAGGCATCGGGCCGCACACGCACCTCGAGGGTGTTCGGGGTGCTGCTCGGAAAGAGACCGATATCCACGAGCGGTTGGGCGCGCATGGATAGCGCACAGAAGAGAAGAGAGGTGCCAATGGCACAGGAGCGGAAGGAGCGATGCATGGGGTTGGTGTTCGGAGCGTATCGGTTCGGCTTTCGGGAGCAACCTAGTGCGCCCAGGTGAACCCTACATTACTGGAAGGTTGATCCCTCATTCGCGAACTCAGCGTACCGATCGTAACTAGTGTTGCGTCCTGTCGCGTTCGTGATTGTACCGGTGTTCGATCGTGAAATGGTATTGGCGCTCATTGCGCAGCCTCCGCTGGCACAGGCGGTGCACCATAAATGGAATGACCGTTCAGGTATTTCGATACCAGGAACGCGAGCGCTGAAGCGATCATGAGCGGCACGAAGAGCGCGTAGCCGCCGGTGATCTCGGCAATGAGGAAGATGGCCGTGAGCGGCACATGGATGGTGCCGCTAAGCACCGCGGCCATGCCCACCACAGTGAAGTTGACCTCGTTGAGCTCGGTAAGGCCCATGAGATTCACCGCGCGCGAGAAGCTGAAGCCGAACATGGCGCCGACGAAAAGCGCCGGCCCGAACATGCCGCCGTTGCCGCCGGCGTTGATGGTGAGGCTCGCGGCCACTACTTTGAGGAGAAGCAGCCCTATGGCCAGAAGCACGATGCTCCAGGCGCCCAGGTCCAGTTGCACCGGTGCCAGATAAGCCAGTGCTCCCGCATCACGGGCCAGCAACAGGCGCACACTATCGTAACCCTCTCCGAACAAAGGGGGAAAGAAGAAGATCAATCCGCCGAGCACGAGCGAACCCGCTATCGCCTTCGACCAAGGGTTGGTAACGCGTGCCATCCGCGCCGCTATCTCCTTTGAGACGCGTATGGTGTACGCTGCTACGACCGCACCGAGCAAAGCGAGCAGCACGTAGTAAGGAAGCGAGGCCGCGTTCCACGAATCCGTGATGAGCACGAAGGGCTGGCCGAAGTTGATGAGGGAGGACAGCAAGGTAGCGGAGGCCGAAGCGATGAGGACCGGGACGACCAGGGTCATGGCGTTGTTCACCAGCAGGATCTCCAGTGCGAACACGGTACCGGCAATGGGGGCGTTGAAAATGGCGGCCACCCCTGCCGCCGCGCCGCTGGCCAGGAGCAACATGCGCTCCGATGCGCCGAAGCGGAACCAGCGCGCCGTGTTGCTCCCAATGGCCGCACCAGTAATGGCAAGTGGAGCTTCCAAGCCCGCGGAGCCGCCCATGCCCATGGTGAGGATGCTGGTGACCACCTGCGACCAAACCTTGTGGCGTGGCACCACACCTGCGTTCAGGTTGACATCCTTCAAGAGGTTCGGCAAACCGCGCTCCAGATCCCCTGCAAGGAAGAACCGGGTGATGACCACGGACGCCAGAATGCCAACGCACGGGATGACCAGAACAAGCCAGGCATGATCACCGGTGAAAAGGACCTTGTTCGCGAAGCCGGTGGTGAAGTGTACGCCCTTCTTCAACGCCACCGCGCACAAGGAGGAAAGTAGACCGATGAGCACGCTGATGATCACGAGCGAGGTGCGGGCTCCCAGATAGCGGCGTCGCCAAATACGCATCCGGGCAGGGCTTCGGTCCAGGAAGTTCGGCATGTCTTGCAATGATAGGCCCAATGATCCGCCGCTCCTTGATATGGCGATCGTTGCTCCCTGCCGTGCAGCGGACAGCCATGATACGCGGGGGTAGAACCGAGGTCGATCGTTCAGTATCCTCCAATTGAATCGTCGCCACGCGGATCGGCCCCGCCTTGCAAGCGACCATCGGGAAGCACCCTGATCGCGTCCACGCGGCCAATGGGTTCACGAACCACCAGGCCATGTCCCATGCGCACGAGCGTTGCACTGTCGGTGGAGGTAATGGCGCCCGCTTCCTCCTGGATCACATCCCGCAGCCATTGATGATGGAAGCGTGGTGCGCTCACGGCTTCCTGCATGGTCATGTCGTGGTCGACAACGTTGAGCAACACTTGGAACACCGAGGTGGGTATAGTGGAACCACCGGGAGTACCCAGCACCATGACCAAGTCCCCATGGTGCGTTACGATGGTGGGTGTCATGGACGAGAGCATGCGCTTTCCAGGTGCTATCGCGTTCGCCTCCCCACCAACAAGCCCGTAGGCGTTGGGCGCACCGGGGGCCGTGCTGAAGTCGTCCATTTCGTTGTTCAACAGGAACCCGGCACCACCCACCACCACGTGGGCGCCATAACTGCCATTGAGAGTGGTGGTGCATGCCACGGCATTGCCTTGTGCATCCACGATGGAGAAGTGGGTGGTCTCCTCCTGCTCGTCAGGCACACCGGCACCGATCGCGGCACTCGGTGTAGCTTCCTGTTCGTCGATATCCTGCATGCGCTCGCGCATGTACACCGGGTCCAGTAAACCGACCACCGGTACGCGAACGTGGTCGGCATCACCCATATGGGCAGCACGATCCGCATAGGCCCTGCGTTCTGCTTCCACCATGCGATGTACGGTGCTGGCGCGCTGCCAGCCCATGGTCCGCACGTCCACGGTTTCCATGGCCGCCAGCAATTGCAGCAGGATGATACCCCCGCTGCTGGGAGGGGCCATGCCGTGGATATCCAGATCCCGATAACGGCCGTGCACGGGGGCCCGCCACACGGGCGTATAGGCAGCTAGGTCCGCTTTGGTGATCGCTCCTCCCCCACGCTCCATTTCAGCAACGATCAGATCAGCGGTTCGGCCGGTATAGAACCCTGCCGGACCGCTGTCCCGCACGCGGCCAAGTGTCACGGCCAGCTCCGGAAGCCTGATGCTATCACCCGCACGCCAATGGGACTTGGTGGTGAAGGCGTTGGGGCGGGTGCTGTGTGTGCGCAGCCCCACAAGGGCCTCGTTCAATCGCTGCGCTTCGCGCGCCGTTAGCCCGAAGCCCATTGCGGCAAGATCGATGGCCGGTTGGATCAAGCGGGCCATTGGCAGCGATCCCAGACTATCATGCGCGGCTTGTAGCCCGGCCACGGACCCTGGCACCCCCACGGCCAGATGCCCGAACTGGCTCAAACGCGGGTTGGCCACTCCGGCACTGTCAAGGAACATGTCCCGGCTGGCCCGCATGGGGGCTGTTTCCCTAAAATCCAAGGTGATCACCTTACCGTTGGCGGTTCGCACGACCATGAAGCCACCACCTCCGATATTCCCTGCCCATGGTAGCACCACGGCCAGCGCATAGTGGACAGCGACCGCAGCATCAACCGCGTTGCCTCCTTCGCGCAGCACCGCAACACCCACCTCTGTGGCCAGGGGATGGGCGGTGACCACCATGGCATGCTCCGCAATACCATCGTCGATATCGCTACGCGGGGCACCTGCGCGGCCACATGCCATGCACCACAAGGGCACGGTCCAAGTGAGGATACTACAGGTTCGCTTCATGGATGGAATGCGCGGTCAAGATCGGTACGGAACTGCGCGTTCCGGCCCAAAAAGAAATGGGATGGAACGGTACCTTGTCCACATGACCCAAGAGGAACCATTGCATTTCGCTGGCCATGCGAAGGCCTTCACGCTGGGCGTGGAAATGGAACTACAAGTGCTGGATACGCGATCGCTTCGGTTGGCGCCCAAAGCACCGGAACTCCTGGCACGCGTGAACGACCCGCACCTGGTGAAAGAGATCTATCAAAGCATGATCGAACTGGTCACGGGCGTTTGCGACGATGTGCTGGCCGCCTGTCGGGACTTGGACCTGTTACTTGCCAGAATGGCCCCGCACGCTACCGAGTTGGGTGTGTGCTACGCAGGTACAGGAACGAACCCTGTGGCGGATTACAATGAGCGGGTGATGACACCGGGCCAACGTTACCACCGGCTGCTCGACAAGAACCAGTGGATGCTGCGCCGCATGTCCGTGTTCGGCCTCCACATGCATATCGGGATGCGTTCCGGAGATGCATGCATCCGTTTCCTCAATCAATTCCTGCACGTCGTACCGCATTTCATCGCCCTCTCGGCGAGTTCGCCGTTCTGGCGCGGGATCGATACCGGCATGGCCGCGAGCCGGCCCACGGTGTACGAGGCCCATCCCACCGCTGGGATCCCGCCACCGGTACACGACTGGTACCAGTTCCAAAAGCTCTATTCGTCCATGATGCACACCGGATCCATCGAGACCATGAAGGACCTCTGGTGGGACATCCGCCCCAGCCCTGGCTTCGGCACCTTGGAGCTGAGGATGTGCGATGGACCTGCGAGCATGTTGGAGTTGGGCGCCATTGTCGCCTTCGCACATGGGCTTGCACATATGTTCCAAGAGGAGCAGGACCGCTTCCAAGGCACATCCGCCCGCCCGCCGAAACGATGGATCGCAAGAGAGAACAAATGGAGAGCGCTACGCTATGGGCTCAACGCATCCCTCATCGACCACCGAACACTGGAACAAAAGCCGCTACGGAAGGACATCATGGAGCTGCTGGAAAGGATGACCCCTTTCTTTATTGCCCACGGCTATCACGCCCAACTGGATTGCTTGCGCTCCATCTGCGAGCGCGGCAACAGCAGTGACCGGCAGCGTGCTGTTTACGAGCGGCGCGGCAACATAGAAGATGTACTGGTGCTCAACGAGCAGGAATGTCGAACACGCGAGCCCTCGTGGGCTTGAATACTCTTCCGATGCAGAGGAGGCCCGGTGCGGTCCATAGCGGGCATTCGAGATCCAATGGTTTTCTTACCCGACCGATCCGCTTGGAGGGAGCGCACGTTCGATGTGTCGCACGAACTGTGATCCGCGCATATGAGGAACTAATGGTACGCGACGGGATGAGAGGTATGCCCGCGCAAGGCCCTTACGGCCCCACCCAAGGAAGGCGAGCGAGCGCTGAGGTCTTGATCAGCGGTTGTCGTGCTCGGCCACCAAGGTGCCGTTGGGGTCGAACTGCTCGCCGTGTACGAGGGTATTGCCCCGATAGCGCAACTGGTGGGTAAGGCCGTCCATGGTGCGGATCGTCCACAGCCCGGTGCGCTGGCCTTCATCGTACTTCACCCTGCTGATGCGGGTCCCATCTTCGGCGTAGCGCGTCCAACGCCCGTCGGGCAGTTCGCTTTTGAAGCTGCCCTTGTCGTTCACCTTGCCGTTCTCGTGGTAGCTGATGAAGCGGGTGCGGTCCCCGGTGGACCAATAGACACGCTGCAACTGCCCGTTGGGATAGAACTCACGCTTCACGGCATCTTGCGCGCTGAGCGCGAAGGGGAGAGCCAGAACAAGAAGGAGGAGGTGCGTTCGCATGGCTGTTCGGTTTGGCTACCGAATGCCAAGGTAAGGCATAAATGACCTTTTGGAAACATTCAGTTAACATACCATTGAACGGCAGTTGGGGGCGGCATGTTGCAAGACCCCTAGCCGAACACGCACACTTGAAGTGCGGATGCCCTGTCGGTGCCGCTCGCAGCGGCGTTCGCTACTTCCCTTTGAAGCCCACGAGCTTCTTTACCGAGCGGGCAGCTTTGCGCAGATCCTTGCCAACCGCGGCCAGCGCCTTGCGGTGGGCGGTCGGCAAGCGGGTGCCACCCTTGCGCAGTTCTTTCATGAGGGCGCGGGCATGCTGGTGCAGGGCGGTCACCTGGTGCTGCCAATGCTGTGCGGCCGTTTCCGCGTGGAGTTCGCGCGTGGTACGCTCCACGGCGCCCGGGGCGCTCTTGCGTGCCGCTGATTTGGCGGTTCCGCGCGGGCGGGCGCGCTTGCTCGCCTTGGATGCCTTCTTCGCTTTCTTGGCCATGGTGATCGGATAGGTAGCCCAAAGATGCACGTTGGTGCGATGCGCGCAACACTTAATGCACCGATGAAGAGCGGGTGAACTTGCGCCTTCACCTTCGCGCCATGGTCCACTACCAACCGTTGCTGGTCCGTGTGCTGGGCTGGAGACGGACCCGGTTGTTCCGGCGCAAGCCGATCTATTTCTCAAGGTTCCAGTGCCCATACTGCGGGAAGCGAAGCCTGGACCAGATGCCCGGCAATGCGAGCGTCTACTTCTATGATTGCCCGCGGTGCCATAAGATCCTCAGGCCCAAACCCGGCTTGTGCTGCGTGTATTGCAGCTATGGCGACGTGCCCTGTCCGCCCCGGCAACGCGGCGAGTATGGATCGACATCCGTGCGCCATACGCTCCATTGGTTAGCGAGGGCCATTGAGAAAGGCTGAGCTACTGCACCGTCGCCGGTCACTCAGCAGTGATAGGACAGGGAGCGAGGTGTAGAGACCATCACCCATTCTTACCAATGGAGGACCGGTCCATCGGACCGTTGTCGGAACACATCGGGAACGTTAGGCCCACCCTAAGGAACGGCGCGTTGCATGTGGTGGATCTCACAAAAGTGTAGCCAAAGCTTAGATCAGGCGCCAAATGGGACCAACATCGGCGGGGGTGCTTTGCACACCGAGAACCACTCCCCGATACCCTACCCATGAACCGAACCAGTTACGCCCGAAACTCGCAGAATTGGCAGCGCCCGCAAAGTGGCCTACGCTCCTTTTGGAACGAGCATGCCTCCTGGATACTATTGACCATCGCCATGACCTGCATGGCCGTGCTCGCACAGGCACAGATCAGCATCAGCCACTTGGGCACCTATGCCACCGGCAGCTACAACACTTCCGCTGCGGAGATCGTCTCCTTCGATCCGGTGAGCGATCGCATCTTCTTCGTGAACGCGCAATTGAACCAGGTGGTCGCGCTGAATGCCAGTGACCCTGCCAACCTCACGCTTGCCTTCACGGTCTCGATGGCCGGCTACGGCGGCGTGGCGAACAGCGTTACCGTGGTGCCCGGAGGCATCGCCGTGGCCGCTGAAGCCAGCCCGAAGACCTCGCCCGGCAAAGTGGTCTTTTTCGACGCGTCGGGGACCTTCATCAGCGAAGTGACCGTAGGCGCGCTACCCGACATGGTGACCGTGACGCCGAACGGGCAGAAGGTGCTGGTGGCCAATGAAGGCGAACCGAACGACACCTACACCATCGACCCGGAGGGAACGGTGAGCGTGATCGACATCAGTGGTGGACTTGCCGCTCCCACGGTGACGACCATCGACTTCACTGCCTACACACCAGCGATGCTGCCTGGTGTCCGGATCTTCGGCACAGGTGCTACCGTGGCGCAGGACCTGGAGCCTGAGCACATCGCCGTGAACGATGATGGAACGAAGGCTTTCGTGGTGTTCCAAGAGAACAATGCCGTTGCGCGTATCGACCTAGCCACGAACACGATCGATCAGATCACTTCCTT